>ENA-UONZ01001955-UONZ01001955.1-human-gut-metagenome-genome-assembly--contig:-C93old-NODE-1955-length-18399-cov-13.613334_pt1 | contig 18399 bp, 19 predicted proteins | sample MGYA00242468_ERZ724015 | MGnify/ENA metagenome assembly ERZ724015
AATATAACAGTTATTAAATTTCTTAAAACAGGTGAAATCTCAATCGGAATTTGACGAGGAGAACGTATATGAAATACAAAGGAACGCTTATAGTTGTTAAAGATTGTAACCGTGCGTTAAAGTTCTATAGTGATATGTTTGGATTTCAACTGCTTCAAGACAACGATGGGAATATGGAATTGACGAATAATTTATATTTACAGGAATCGAGATACTGGGAACAATTCACAAAAAGAAGTGTAATTCCAAACAGTAATCAGTCTGAGCTGTATTTTGAAGAGCCCAATATAGAGCAATTTGTAGAGCGTCTTGAAACACTTTACCCTGAAATCGAATATGTCAATCACCTGATGACACACAGTTGGGGACAAAAGGTGGTCAGATTCTACGATTTGGATGGTAACTTAATTGAAGTTGGAACACCGATATAATCAACAAATTCCTATTTGTCGAACTGAATATAGCGTACATAGCCGCTTGGTTTTCAAAAGAAATCAGGCGGCTATTTCTATTTTGAAGGAGGTGTTCGCTATGAACGAAACAGATTTCAACGCTCGACTTTATGAGAAAATGAAAGCCGAACAGGACAAATACCGGGGCTGGCTACTGCATCAGGAGCCGTCCGAAATCCTCAATCACACCTATGAATACAGGGGCAGTGATGTGCCGCCCGGCGAGAGTGCCCGCAATATAAAGATCGGACGCGTTTCCAAAACGGAAACGCGTCCGATCTTTTTTGCGTCTTTTTCTCCGTTCCCGGTGTCATAGCCGGGGCTCCTCCTGCTCCGCCTGCTGCTCCAGAGAATCCAGAAACTCACCGAACACGGCGCTCTCCGCCTTTTTTCGGACGGCCACGGCATCCTCAAAGCGCCTGAAATAGCCCAAGCGTCTGGATTTCCCCCGAAACTTTATTTTCGCCTCCCAGAGCTGCCTCCTGCTGTCGTAGCTCACGCCCCGGCAGCCGCTGGTATTGGCGGCAGTGGGCTTCATGTCCCGGATCTTGCACAGCTGCGTGCCGCCTGTAAAGCCCGCGTTGGCTCTGGCACTGGCGGCGTTATGCTTCTGCGCGCAGGCGGCGCAGCTGTTCTCCGCCCCGGAGGTAAGGGTATCCGTGGCCTTATAGGTGAGAGCGCCGCAGTCGCACCGGCACTCCCACAGGCGCACGCGGCGTTTTCCCCGGGGCGCGTACCGATCTGAGCGGCCCAGCACCGTCAGTCTGCCGATGCGGGAACCGGTCAGATTCCTTTCCTTGCGGCAGCCGCAGCTTTTCGTATGGCCGCGCACCAGATTGGCGCCCAGCACCACGCACTCCCGGCCGCAGTCGCACCGGCAGAGCCAGCGGTCTGGCCCCTGCCCCCGGGACGATGGCTCATCTGCTCGCCCCAGGACCGTCAGGCTCCCGTACCGCTGACCGGAAAGATCCCGTCCGCTCATCTGAAGCACCTCCCCGGCGGGCTTCGGCGGCTTTTTGCGCCGCAGTCCGCGTTTTTTTCCGGCCCGAGACCGCCAGCCAAAGAGTGACACCTCCCAGTGCACTACCAACCATCAGCGCCCACAGCACCGGCGGTACAAAGGCGTCCCCCGTCTGCGGCGGCATCGGATCATCGGGACTCACCGGCAGCTCCTCCACCTTGAACTGCCAGTCCAGATAGCCCACGGCCTCCTGGAAGCGATCCTCCAGAGAGAGAGGGACCGACAGCATTACATCCAGGTCGATCCTTCCACCGGAATAAACCGTGCCCAGATACGCCCAGTCCGTAAGCTGCGCCGTCCGGTGGGCGGGGGCATCAAAGAGGGGAGAGCTGCCCACCTGCTCCACGGTGAGGTGCAGCCGGGAAAGAAGCTCCTCCGAGCCCTCCGCCGCCCCCAAAGAGCGCATATAGACCTTGATCTTCACGTTCTTTTCCTGTCGGTTCTCCACAGTGATCCTCTGGGTAACGGAGTCGCCGGGCATCACGCCCTTGAGCGCCGAAAACAGATCCGTGGGGGAGTAGTCGCTGCCGGGGGCAAAGATAAACTCCCGGGCACTGCCGTCGTAGGTGACATGGCCGCCGTCAGCCAGGGTGGTGACGGCGCAGGAAAGCAGCACCACCGCCAGCACGGCAAGGCAGGCCAGGCCCTTAACTGTCCTTTTCATCCGCCTGTCACCTCGCTCCCCGGGGCCGCTGTGATCCGCCCGTCCGTCACGGGCACATGCCACACATTCTCCACCACTGTCTCCGGAGAGGACTGGATGGCCGAGGCCACGATCTCCACCGACAGATGATGTCCCTGGGGCACCTCCGCCCCCGGCAGGAGGTGGCAGCCGCCGATGAGCACGCCCGTACTTTCCCCCGGGGCCACAGGGGATTGATGGTACCAGAAGCCGTCATCGCCCCGGAGCCAGCCGGTATCGGCGAGATAGGAAATGGTGTAGTCCACGCCCTCCCGGGGGCTCCAGGCCGTGATGGTCTGACTGGCCGCGTCCGTATCCTGCATCCAGGTGATGCTCACCGCCGCGCGGATATAGGCGGTGGTGTCGCCGGTATTGCGGACGGCGGCGTTGCTCTTGACCTCGCCGTCAAAATGCTCCTCGATGACCTGGCTGGCTACCCTGGACGGGGCAAAGGTGTTGGTCTTCTGCTCTGTGCGGGCCGCCAGAAAGGCTATGGTGCCGCCGACGGCCATGGTCAGAACCAGGAGCAGGGATATCAGCAGCACGGCCCGCCGCCCCGGACGGCATACCGGGTCTTGCCCGGACCGCATAGGTTTGCCTGCGCAGTACTCTTTCTTCATCGCTTTGTTCCCCCTCCTTTACCGGTCCTTTATGAAATGGTTGACGCTGTAGCTGTCGCCGTCCAGCCAGTAGGGCTGTGGTCGTTCATTCTGAAAGACCACCGTGGCCCCCGGCGCATCCAGACGGACGCTCTGTCGGGCAAATTCCGGCGCGTACCGCCAGGACCAGCCGTCCACCTCCGCCACGGTATAGCTGCCCACAGGCAGATCGGTGACGGTGGTCCGACCGTTTCCGTGGACGGTGACAGTCATCCGGATGGTCTCGGTGCTTTCATCCGTTCCGCAGATGCTGAACAGGAAGGTCTGGTTTTCATCGGTGGCATCCCAGCCGGTCTTCTGAATGGTGAGGGCGGCAGTGTCCTCGGTGAATTTGGCGTAGTAGGTAGCGGCTCTGTAGCGCCCGTCCTGCTTCTGCGGGATCAGCTGGCCGCCTGTCACCCAGTCCGCCGGGGCAGGTGTCGTGCAGGCGCCGTCGGTAAACCAGCCCACAAACCGATACCCCTTGCCGGGGGTGGGGACTGAGCCGACGGCCGTGCCCGTGACCGCCTTCACCGTCTCCGAGCCGAGACTCACCGTGCCGCCGCCTACGGCAGCGTAGTGAATGGTCACCTGCTGCTCCGTGTAGTAAAAGCGGATCACATTCCGCTGGGCCCGGTCGCTGATGGTCAGCTGCTTGGGCGAAGTGCTCACCAGGGTGTATCCGGAGATCTCCGGGGCTTCCTCGCTCACCAGCTTCCCGTAGCGATAGGCTGCCCCGGACGCCTTGTCATCCAGCAGCTTTTTCTCCGTACCGGCCTCCAGATACTCCACGGTGTAGGCGTACAGGTTCCGGTCATAGTACAGGTTCAGCACCAGGCCGTCCGGCCCGATCTCGCCGCTGGCGTTGCTCTTGCCCCCGTTGTAGGTGCAGCCGGCGATGGTGAGAGGCTCCTCCCGGATCACATCGCCGATCCTCCCGGGGCTCTGGATGGTGCGGTACTCGGTGTAGCCGTCGCCCTCCAGATTCTGAACCCAGTGGACGATCATGTAGTAGGCGTTCTCGCTGTCCTGGGTGTACCAGAAGGTCAGCACGTTCTCCCCGGCGTTGGCTGATAGGACCAGACGCTTCTGGTAGGCATCCGGCATATAGCCGCTGATCTGCTGAAACGTCTCCGTGACCACCGACTTCCGGTTTTCGGCCACATATTTCTCCTCATGGAGCACCTTTCCCGTCCCCTTTTCCAGATACCGCACGGTATAGGGGACATTCTCCCGGGGCGTGTAGACAAAGGTGAAGGTATTGCCCCCGGCGATATCCATCAGAATGGTATGGCTGCTGGTCTGGGGGAAATAGCCCTCCCGGTAGGCATCGAAAAGCTGGGTGCCTGCCTTGGCCGTGAAGGTTTTGGACGTACCGGCCAGGGTGGAGCCCAGGGTAGGCTCCGCCACCGGGGTGCCGTCGGCCAGCTCATAGCGGATGGTATACTGCACAGGCACCCGAGAGCTCCACTCGGCGAAGATGTCCAGATCCCGGGTGACCGGCATGTTGGCAAAGTCAAAGGCCTTCTTCACCCTGCCGTCCAGGTAGAACCAGCCGCTGAAGACATACCCGCCGTTTTCAAAATCCTCGGGGGCCTGGGCATAGCCGCCGTGGGGCACCGTCTGCTGGCCCAGCAGCTCCTCCTGGGTCATGGCTGCGGTCTTGAAGACGCGGACGGTGTGGCTCGCAGGCACCCACTTGGCATAGAGCAGCAGGTCGGCATCCGGCATGGTGGCCGCAGAGAAGTCCACCTCTGAGCCGTCAAAGCACTGGGGCGTGGTGTACCACCCAGCGAAGCGGTAGGCGCCGGCCTCCAGATTTTCCGGATACTCCGGCTCGAAGTAATAGTCCGCAAGGGGCATCTCATACGCCAGGCTCCCGCCCTGGCCGGATACATCCGCGTCGTAGTTGTGGAAGGTCAGGGTGTGGCTGTTGCGCAGGTAGTATAGATCAGCCTTCCGGTTATTAAAGCTCGGTACCCGTTTATCCCGCTGGGTGAAGCCGGTGATGGGGTAGTAGTCCTCATCGTATGTAAGGCTGATGCCGTTTCCCTTGACCACAGTGGTATGGTACTTGTAATAGGTTCGTCCGCCTGCGGTGGTGGTCTCAAGGCCGGTGGTGTCCTGGCCCGGCCGAACCTCCAGCCAGTAGTACCACTCATAGGTACTGCCGCTCCAGTGGGTGGGGGTCATTGTCACATCCTGGGAGGGCATTTTCTCCAGGAAGGAATAATACTTCCCCGTGATGCTGGAGCGGAACACATAGCCCATGTCCAGAAGACTCCGGATGGGCTCATTCTCCCAGACATAGGAGATGTCGGCGTCATATTTGGTGGTGACGGTGTAATCCGCCAGACTGCTGTAGCAGGAATTGTCATGGGTATGGGCCTCCTTGCCGCAGATCTCGCCCCCGGCCGCAGCGCCCCCGGCCGTGGGGTTGCCCCACCAGTCGTGGGCCGTGGCGGGGGGATAGCATCCGCCGCAGTAATACGTCTGCCGCCGGGTGGTGTAGGACTCGTCATAGCTGTGGACATGGGCCTCCCTGCCGCAGATCACATCTCCACCGGAAACGCCGGGGAAGGTGATGGTGTAGCGATTGCGGCTGTAATACACATTCACAACGGTGGAGCCGTCCCCCTTCACGGTGACGTTCCGCTCCGTCTTCTCCCGGTTCAGGGTGAAATGGGTGATGTCCTTGGAGCCAGTATACTCGCTGCCGCTGACGGTGGTACCGGAGGCAGCCTGGAGCGTCGTGTGGTCAAAATAGCTGTAGCCGTCGTCATCGGCGTTTTCCGTCCAATAAACAATGGTATAGGTGGCACTGGAAGGCTCCCATATGGCCCTGTATTGCAGGCTCATGGCCGGAACGGTCACGCTGCCGGGGTTCAGGTCATACTGCTTCTTCTGGGCATCAGATGCGGCGGCCCCGTCACAGGCCGTCAGCTCCCAGCCCGCAAAGGAGAAGCCGGGGCGGGTGGGTCTGCCCGGGGACACGGTGGCCCCATAGCGGGTGTAGATGGGATCCACGCCGTAGCCGCCGCCCAGGTCGAAGGAGAGCAGGTAGTAGTTGCGGTCATAGTAGATCTCCACCTCCGTGGAGCCGTCGGCCGCTATTTTGATCTCCTTGTCGTAATACAGGGGGGTAAAGCCGTCCATGTCCATGGCGCAGGCATCCCCGATGCTGCTGCCGGTGAGGCCCTCCCGCTGGATGGTCTGGGCCAGGGTGTAGTTATCGTCCTGGATGTTTTGCAGGTAGTGGTGCACCTGGTATTTTACCAGGGCCGGCTTATAGGTGACGGTGTAGGTGACATTCTCCGTGACGGCGGCCAGGTCGATGGTATACTGCCCGGTGCTCTCCGTGTTCTCGGCAAAATACGGCAGGTATCCCACCACCTCCGGGAACTCCACCACGGCCCGGAAAGCGCCCCCGGCCTCGATGCTGGCCACATAGGGGTCGGCCACAGGGGTGCCGTCTTCATAGACAAAGTTCACCGTGACGGTGTAGGTGCTCCACCGGCTGTCCCCGCCGCTCCGGGCCGGGGCCCTGCGCAGGGCGGGGAGGGCCTGCACCGGCTGGGCGCTCTCCGGAGCCGCCGTGTAGTCCACCCGGACGGTCACAGGGCGGCTGACGCTGGAGGTCTCGCCGGTTTGGATCACGGAGCGGACGCGGGTCACGCCCCGGCTATCCAGCAGGCTTGCCACCATGGCATAGCTGAGGGTGAGGGTGCTCTGCTTCCGGCCGGAGACCGTCACCCACTGCTGCTCCTCCCCGCCGCCGACGCTCAGCTGCCAGGCGTAGGCCGCACCGTCCCGCTCCACCACGGAGAGGGTACACTTGCCGTCCTGGGGCAGGGAGACGCTGGTCACGGCCTCCTCGCCGCAGTACACGGCGTGCTCATTCTCCGCCGCTTCCGCCGTCAGGGAGGCGGCGCCGGACAGGAGGAAGGGGAGCAGTGTGGCCGCACACAGCACCAGAGCCAGGGCCTTGCGCAGCCCCGAACCTCCCGTTTTCTTCCGCTGACTTCTTTTCATCATACTATGGTTCCCTCCTTATTCCTTCGTTTCCCGCCGCCCGGCAGCGGCTTTAAGGCTGATCTGTTCATAGAAACACTCCCATATTACAAATCACAGGATCATATGAGAGTATCCGCCGCCCGGTGCGCCGGGTACTCTCATATGACCTGCACCCCGAGGGGTGCAGGTCACCAGCGTGTCGAAAAGACTTTTTCGACACGCTGCGCAAGTTTATGAAACTTTGAAAAAGTTTCATAAACTACTGATTTCAGCAGAAATGCTCAGCGGCCGTCAAAGGCGGCAAAGGCCGCGTCCCAGCTGGCAAAGCCGTTGGTCTGGATGGCCTGGGCCACCACGTCGATGTGGAATGCCCCGTTCTGGGAGATGCGGGTGGTCACGTCGCTTTCCGTGAGCTTTGCCGGGATGGAGAGGCGGGAGAACATGGCCGTGGTGTCCGCCCCGGGGGCCAGGGTCCCGGTATAGCGCAGAGTGGCGACAAAGTCGCTGGTGGGATGGTCGGGGCCGGACATGTCATAGGCAATGTCCTCCAGCATCCAGCCCGCGCCCAGGGTATTATCAATGAGGGCGGTGAACGCGGCCTCCTGGGGCGCGGCAGCGGTATCCTCATTGTAAAGGCCCAGCCAGTTCACACCGTTTTCCACGGTGACAATGGCCCGGATGTAGGCGGGGTTCTTGCCGGTGTTATGCACAATGGGATCCTTGGTCAGCACGGCGCCGGGGTACACATCGCCGATGCCGTACTCGTTGGCGCTCACCCGGTCCCCGGTGGGGCTGCGGATGTCCGTCTCGTCCAGGACGATCTTCACACTGCCCATGGTAAAGGCGTTGCGGGCGGTGCCGGTGTCGGTGAAGTAGGCCAGGGATGCCCCGGCAATGGCCATGACCCCGATCACCGCGGCCAGGGCCAGGGAGATCACTTTCTTTTTCAGCACAAGCGGTCACTCCTTTCTCATCGGCGCGGCCGGTCACTGCCAGTTGGACGTTGCGCCGCCCCAGGGGTTATAGCGGTCGCCAAAGGCGGCGGTGATGGCCTCAGCGGCGCTGTCAAAGCCGCCGGCCTGGCAGGCTACGGCGAACACCGGGCAGGAGACCTTGCTCCAGTCCCAGCCGGCGTCCAGTGTGAGCTTCTGGCCGAAGGCATAGGCGCCGTCCTCCTGCACCTGGAAGGAGGAATCCAGGTATACGCCCTGGATGGCCTGCTCGGTGACGGCTCCGGCGGCAGCGGCCTTGTAGTAGTCGGCAAAGTAGACATTATAGTGGATGCCGTCGTCCATGGTGGTCTCGAAGTAGTTCCACTTGCCGCCGCGGGTCCAGAGCCACTGGGTGCCCTCGGTGGTGACGGCCGCGCCGTTTACCACGGTGTTGCCGAAGTTGAAGTGCAGCACATTGTGCCCGGCGTTATAGGTCTCGTAGCCGTCGTCCAGAGCGGAGGGAATGGCGAAATATAGGCGGATATAGGCATCCTCGGAGCCGGTGTTCCGGACGGTGACCATTTTGTCCACATAGTTTTTCGCGGTGGGCATGCCGAAGGAATCCTTCTCCCCCTGGGCGGAGCCCACCAGGGGCAGCAGCTTCTTGTTCTGCTCAAAATCCTTCAGCTCCGTGCCGTCGGCGCTGCGCTCCTGCTCCACCAGGTCGATCTTCACGCGGCCCACGGTGAAGGTGTTCTCCACGTCCTTGGTATCCGTCAGATACGCAAGAGAGGCCCCTGCCACGGCGGTGACGGTCAGGACCGCCGCCAGGCACAGGGATATGATTTTCTTCTTGGTCATTTTTCTTCTTTCCTTTCCCTATGTAGTTGGATGTAATTGGAAAACGTCCGCTTTTACCGATTCACCTCGGCCCAGGCGGCGGCCGCATCGGCCACATTGTCCATCTGTACGGCATAGGCCGTAAAGGTCAGGGTGGGGTAGGTGGCCGGGGTCAGGGCGTTCAGCATGGTCTTGGTGACGGTGTCCTTGACGGTCACCTGGTTGCCGGCCAGCACGGCGAAGGAGGCCCCGGCGGCAGCGGTGGCAGCATCCACCTGACGGTAGTAGACCCCCTCCTGGCCGGCCAGCGCCGTCCAGCCGGTGGCCATGGCACAGGTCACAAAGGTGTCAAAGTTCGCGGATTTTTCCACCTTCACAAACAGCCAGCAGGCCTCGGAGCCCGCCTGTACCGTGACGGTGGGATCCTTGTCAATGGTGTTGCCGGGCACCATCTTGTACTCCCGCTCCGTCTCGGTCAGGGTGATGTTGATGTCGCCCACGGTGAAGGTGTTCACCACGGCGTCCGTCTTCTGCGTCAGCCACGCGAGAGTCCCTCCCACGGCGCAGCACAGCACCAGGACCACCGCCAGGGCGGAGAGCCAAGCTTTTTTCTTCATTTTTCATCGTTCCTTTCCTGTAATTTTGCGATCGGCGTTATAAATAAGGCGGTCTGCCATATTTATCGGGGTCTGCTCACCGGAACTCTTTCCAGGCCGCGTCGGCGTTTGCAAAGCCGTCGGCCTGGATGGCCTCTGCCAGGGCGCTAATCTCAAAGCCGTCCAGGGCGGCCAGCTGCTGGCCTGTGACCCACTGGGGCACCACAATGCTGTCAAACAGCGTGGGCAACACCACGTTGCCATCCGGGGCGGCTACGGTCTCGGTGTAGTAGAAGTAATAAGTAAGGGTATCGCTGGCCTTGTCATAGGCAAAGTACTTGGAATCTGCCAGCATCTGCTCCGTTTCGGTCATATTGTCAGGGATGATCCCGTCCCACTTGGCCGCGCCGGACGGGAGGAAATTGACCATCCGGAGCAAAGGGTAGGCATTTTCAATGCCGGTAGGGCCGTCATCAGCAAAGGCGGGATCCGTGCACAGGGCGATGATCTGCGAGGCGTTGTTGAAGGTGACCTTCATGCGGATGTAGGACTCCTCGCTGCCCCGCAGCACCGTGACGGTGGGATCCTTCCCATAGGTATGGCCCGGCATCAGTTTGTATGCATTTTCCTTTACCCGCTGCGCCGGTGTGACGGCCGTGCCGTCCTCGCGGACCTTTGCCTCATCCAGCCGGATGGCTACCTGACCCACCGTGAAGGTATTTTTCACGGTATCCCGCGCCTGTAAAAAGGCCAGGGTGGTCAGCACGGACGCGGCAACCAGCAGCGCCGCGCAGAGGGACAGCGCCAGTGCTTTTGCCTTTGTTTTTGCCTGCATAGTGAAACCTCCTGAAAATGATATATTTGGGTGCCTTGCGGCGTTCCCGGCTAATTTCCCGCCGTCTTCCCGGCGGCCTTGCGGCCCTTTTTGCCCTCCAGCAGATCCGGCAGGAACACGAGCACTACCAGCGCCGCGGCAAAACCCACGGCCAGGTACAGCCCCGGCGGATGCTGCACAAAGTGGGCCAAGCGGCCCAGATGAGGGATGCAGAGCACAGGCTTTCCGATGACGTTCCGGCAGTGCACGAGGGTGCCGTCCGGGGTGTCATTGGCATCCCCCTGGGTGCGGAACCGAAGAACGCTGCCGTCCTCCCGGTCGGGGAGGATCTCAACGATGCGGTGGGTGGCCGCCGTGTCCTCGTCCAGCAGGAATGTGATGGCATCGCCCACCTTCAGCTCCTCCGGTGCCACACTTTTCACATACAGCAGGGATCCGGTGGGGTAGGCGGGCTCCATGGAACCGGACAGAACGGCGTAGGTTTTTATCCCCGCCAGCCGGACGCCCACCAGCGCCACGGCCAGCAAAACCACCAGCGCCACCAGAACGGCGCTGAAAATATTCCAGAGCTTTCGGACGGTCGGATGCATGCTTTTCTCTCCCTCTTTTTTCTCCGGGAAGGGGCCCTTCCCTTGTTTCGCCTCATTGTACACCATGAATAGCGCATTTTTTGCCGAATTCTCGTGTAGATGAGCATTTCCCATGTTCCGGCGCTTTGGGTGGCCAAAACATAGGAGTTTTGCTTCTTGGTGCTCCTTTTTCATCCGGCAAAACGGTTGACGATGCCATTGACAGAGCGGCTTCTGCTGAATATAATAATTTATGGGTGAGCACTTACCGGCAGTTAGGCTGAAAAGTCTGGCTGCCTTTTTCGCAGAAAAACCTCGAAGCGGAGGGATATCTCATGAACATCACAGTTTATCTGGGCTCTACCGAGGGCAACGATCCGGCCTTGGGCCAGGCCGTCCGGGAGCTGGGCACATGGATCGGAGCCAGCGGGAACGCGCTGGTCTACGGCGGCTCCCGAACGGGTCTGATGGGCCAGCTGGCCACAAGCGTTCTGGAGGCCGGCGGGGAGGTCACCGGAGTGGAGCCGCAGTTTTTTATCGACGCAGGCTTTCAGCACCTGGGCCTGACCCGGCTGATCGTCACCAAAGACATGTCCGACCGCAAGGCCAAAATGATCGAGCTGGGCGATGCGTTCATCGCCTTTCCCGGCGGCACCGGCACCCTGGAGGAGATCACGGAGATCATGTGCAAGGTGTCCCTGAAACACCTGCAGGCACCCTGCATCCTCTACAATCTGAACGGCTACTATGACAGCCTGAAGGCCCTGCTGCGGCATATGATCGAGATGGGCCTGTCCAGCGAGGAGCGGCAGGAGGGAATCTATTTTGCCGAGGATCTCAGCCAGATCCGGCAGCTGCTGGGCTACGTGTGACGCGGAAAAATGCGCAAAAAAACAGGCCGGAAATCCGGTCTGTTTTTTTGCCGATATAGAGATTTACTTGCTGCGATCCGCCTGGATCAGCCGCTTCAGGGCCTCCACGCCCAGACGGACGGCGGAGCTGGTGTCCTCGGTCATCTTCTGGTCCAGGCCTGCGGCCTCCCGCTCCTGGTTCCATATCACATGGAAGCACGAGCCGCACCGGCAGCCCAGAGCGTTGGCCACCACAAACAGCGCCGCGGATTCCATCTCGCTGGCCTTCACCCCCAGGCGCTTCCAAGCCTCCCACTTGTTCAGCAGCTCATAGGAAACCGGCATCCGGCCGGGGCTGTGCTGGCCATAGAAGGAGTCCTTGCACTGCACCACGCCGGTATGATAGCGATAGCCCCCCGCCCGGGCCGCCTCCACCAGCGCGCTGGTGATCTCAAAATCCGCCACGGCGGGGTATTCGATGGGGGCATACTCCCGGCTTGTGTGCTCAAAACGGATGGCGCCGGTGGCGATCACCACATCTCCTGACTGCACATCCAGGTCGATGCCGCCGCAGGTGCCCACCCGGATGAAGGTGTCCGCGCCGATGTTGTGCAGCTCCTCCATGGCGATGGAGGCAGAGGGGCCGCCGATCCCTGTGGAGCACACGGAGACCTTTTCTCCCAGCAGCGTGCCGGTGTAGATGGTAAACTCCCGGTTGCTGGAAACGAACTGCGCGTCGTCAAACAGAGCAGCGATGGCCTGGCACCGCCCAGGATCTCCCGGAAGGATGCAGTAACGGCCCACATCGCCCTCCCGGCAGTGAATGTGAAACTGTTTTTCCAATTTTTGCATAGAATGGGCCTCCTTTTTTTCTTATGATGCCGTCGATCGACAGGGGCAAATACGCCTGCCCTTGTTTCCCGATGATATAAGTATACCTTCTTTTTCCGAAAAATGCAACCGTCGCTTTCGCTGCCAGAACTTGCACGCGGTAGCGGCGGCAAAAAAGCAGATACTATTTCCGGGATCGCAATTTCAGGAAAACAGGAAGGAGTATGGGCGTGCAGAAATTTTTATCATTGCTCCTTGTGGCCACGGCGCTGCTGAGTCTCTCGGCCTGCGGAAATAAGCCCGACACCGAGTCCGAGCAATTCCCGCCCACGGTGTATGAAGGCACCGGCGGCATCAACGGCACCGGGGCCAACGGTTCCCCCGCTCCGGAGAACAACCCGGGGGGACGGACCCTGACCCCCTCGCAGCAGCTGTGGGACAGCGGCGACGACAGTCAGTCGGAGATCCCCGTGACCCCCTATGAGGACATGGTGGAAAACGGCCGCGTCCGGGATACGGACGGCATCCTCTCCGACGGGGAGAATCCGCAGAATTGACGGGGATAGCTCCCGGCGGGGTGGGGCGCCCCGCCGTACATAGCGTTCTATGCACCGCATCGGGTGGACAGGGCCGTCCGCCCCTACGCAAGCGCTTCACCCCTACAGGGGAAACGGATTCCCACGTCCAATTTGTGAACTGGTCTCGGAATGACACACAAAAGCTTACGGCGCGCGCTATTATGAGGGCGTACCGCGCCCTCACGATCCGGTCCTCTCCCGCCGTTCGCCCCATTTCCCCCCTTGACAACGCGCCGAAATCCGCTATAATTTGAAAATGACAATCATTTTTAAATTCGGGAGGGATGTTCCCATGTCCTATATGACCAGGCAGCAGACGGCGGTGCTGCAGTGCATTGCCTCCTGCCCCGGCGGCCGGGCTACCGCCATGGATCTGGCGCAAAAGCTGCGGCAGGACGGCCAGTCCGTGGGCCTGAGCACCGTGTACAGGCAGCTGGAAAAGCTGGTGGTCCAGGGTAAGGTCCACAAGCTGCTCACAGAGGAGGGCGCCTGCTATCAATACTGCGACAAGGCCCGGCACAATGACTGCTTCCTGCTCCAGTGCGAGGGCTGCGGCGCTATTTTCCACATGGATTGCTCCCACCTGGGAGAGCTGTACGAGCATCTGCTGGAGGGCCACGGCTTTGCCATCAACCCCAGGCGGACCATGTTCTACGGTCTGTGCGAAAAGTGCCGGGAGGCGGAGAAATGAGAAAACGCATTTTGGCCCTGCTGCTGGCGGCGGCCATAGCCCTGAGCCTCTGCGCCTGCACCCCCGGGCGGGAGGAGACGGACACGGGCAAGCTCTCGGTGGTCTGTTCCCTGTTCCCCTACTATGACTTTGTCCGGGTGATCGGCGGCGAGTGGGTGGAGCCGAGGCTGCTGGTAGCTGCCGGGCGGGAGGCCCACAGCTTTGAGCCTACGCCGGTGGATGTGATCCGGGTGAGCCGGGCGGATGTGTTTATCTACAACGGCGGCGAGGGAGAACAATGGGTGGACGAAATTCTAAACTCCGCCGGGGGAAATATCCCCACGGTGCTGCGGATGATGGACTACGCCGAGACCATCCAGGAGGAGCCGGTGGACGGCCACGGGCACGACCATGACGATCACGATCATGACGGGCACGATCATGACGGGCACGGGACAGACAGCGACGAAATAGAATATGACGAGCACATCTGGACCTCCCCGGTGGAGGCCATGAAGCTCTGCCGGGCCATTTGTGACGTCCTGTGCGCCGCCGATCCGGCCCACGGGGCGGATTTCCGGGCGAACCTGGTGGGCTATTTGCAGGAGCTTTCCGACCTGGATGCGGATTTCCGCCAGGTGGTCAGCGAGAAAAAGCGGGATCTGCTGGTGTTCGGCGACCGGTTCCCGCTGCTGTATTTCTGCCGGGAATACGGCCTGAACTACCGGGCGGCCTTTCACGGCTGCTCGTCAGACACGGAGCCGTCCCTCTACACTTTGAAATTTCTCATTGACAAGGTGAGGGAGGAGCAGATTCCCGTAGTCTACGCCCTGGAGCTGAGCAGCCAGAAGGTGGCCGAGGCCATTGCCGAGACCACCGGAGCAAGGATGGTGACCTTTTACTCCTGTCAGACCGTCTCTACGGCGGATTGGGCCGCAGGAGAGGGATATTTGAGCCTGATGCGCCGAAATGTGGCGGCGCTGCGAGAGGGGATATGCTGAATGGATAAGGAAATTTTACTGGCCTGCCGGGATGCCGGCCTGGGCTATGAGGGCAAGGCCATTTGGGAGCATTTGGATTTTCAGGTGCGCCGGGGGGACTACATCTGCATCGTGGGTGAAAACGGCTCCGGCAAGTCCACGCTGCTGAAAAGCCTGCTGGGCCTGCTGCCCCCCCTGTCGGGCCGCATTGAGCGGGGCGGGGCGCTCCGGAGCGGAGCCATCGGCTATCTGCCCCAGCAGACCCGGGCCCAAAAGGACTTTCCCGCCACGGTGACGGAGGTGGTGCGCTCGGGCTTTCTCGGTGCAGGCGGCCACCGGCTGCTCTACACGCCGGAGCAAAAGGCCCGGGCCCTGATGAACATGGGAAAGCTGGGTATCCTGGAGCTGAAGGATCGCTGCTACCGGGAGCTATCCGGCGGCCAGCAGCAGCGGGTGCTCCTGGCCCGGGCCCTGTGCGCAGCTGGAGAGCTGCTGATCCTGGATGAGCCGGTGACGGGCCTGGATCCCGCCGCCGCCCAGGATCTCTACCGCACACTGGCCTACCTCAACAAGACCGAGGGCATCGCCATCGTCATGGTGACCCACGATATGGAAAACGCCCTGCGCTATGCAGACTTTATCCTCCACGCCGGCCAGAGGCAGCATTTCTTCGGCACGGTGCAGGAGTATCTATCTTCGCCCATGGGCCGGCGATTCGGAGGTGAGAGCGCATGATCCTGCTGGAAATGTTTACCTATCCGTTTATCGTCCGGGCCTTTGTGGTGGGGATTTTGGTGTCTGTGTGCGCGGCGCTTTTGGGGGTTCCCCTGGTGCTGAAGCGGTACTCCATGATCGGCGACGGCCTGAGCCATGTCTCCTTCGGGGCGCTGTCGGTGGCGGTGGCCTGCGGGTGGGCACCGCTGCCGGTGTCCATCCCGGTGGTGGTCATCGCGGCCCTGGGGCTGCTGCGGATGACCGAGCGCAGCAAGCTGGGGGCCGACGCCGCCATCGCGGTGGTGTCCGCCTCGGCGCTGGCCATCGGCATCATCGTTACCAGCCTTACCACCGGCATGACCACCGATGTGGACAGCTATATGTTCGGCTCCATCCTGGCCCTGAGCCGGGCGGATGTGGCCTTGAGCATCGGCGTTTCCGCGGCGGTTTTGGTGCTGTTCGGGCTGTTTTACCATCAGCTGTTTGCCATCACCTTTGACGAGAGCTTTTCCCGGGCCACGGGGATGAAGGTGGGGGTGTTCAACACCCTGCTGGCGGTGCTGACGGCCCTGACCATCGTGCTGGGCATGCGGCTCATGGGGGCCATGCTCATCTCCAGCCTGGTGATCTTCCCGGCGCTGACGGCCATGCGGCTGAAAAAGAGCTTCTTCGGCGTGGTGGTGCTGGCGGCGTGCCTCTCCGTTGTGTGCTTCTGCGTGGGCCTGACGGGGTCGTACCTGCTGAGCCTGCCTGTGGGCGCATCAGTGGTGGTGACATCCCTGGCGGCGTTTTTGGCGGCGACAGTCATTGGGCATGTGAGAGGGCGAAGCTGAATTGGAGCGTACCGCCGCGGATTCCTGCATGTCATTCCGAGGAGCGAAGCGACGTGGGAATCCGTAATACCCTTGCGCAAGGGCCGGGAAGAACGGATCGCCACAGCCAGTGTGCGCACTGGCTTCGCAATGACAGGTTGCAAGAAATACGGCGGGGCGGGCCGATGTAGGCATCGGCCCCTACGGAACGTCATTATGGGGTAAAATAGTTTCCGATAAGCAAAGTATAAATATAAAATACCTCCGGCATGGTGTTTTCATGCCAGAGGTATTCTTGTGCACCAATGCGAGCCTGACTTTTGTGCAAAAACCTAATACTTAACTTTGCATCAGGCTGTTTTTTCTTAATTTCCACATTCATCGTTTATAAAATATGCAGAGCCAAAATAATCTTTACAGTACATGCCATTGCCGGGTACTATATATATTTCCCTGTCCTCACCCAAATCTGCGGATACCATAAAGCATATCATTGAATCCAAATTCGCATCACTCTCTATGGTTCCTTGTATATTTTGCAAGTCCACGCCACTTAACGATCCCGACTTCTTCAATTCATACACGCCGCTATATTCATATATGGCATCCCCCGTGTGCTTATCGTGCTTTCCTAGGCTGAGAGAAATTGTATTCTCTTCTGTATTTATCTCGTTAAGCGTCAGTGAGTATAGATAGAGGACGTCGTCGGCCACATAAAATCCCGGTTCTATTTTCCATTCATAGCTTAACTTTTGTAAATAGTCCTTTACACTATCACCGAGGATACTCCACGCGCAGAGATTTGGGGAAAACTCTGCAAGAAGCACAAATGTTTCTTCCGTTTTAATAATATCTGTTTCCCGGCTGGCGGTGACTGTGATTTGTGATGAGCTATTTTGCAGGTCCGTTTCTATGCTTTCTACTGACCAGGAAACATATTCTTGGATAAGGCCAAGTTCCCTGGCCATTGACAGTTTCTCGCTGTTGTCAAATTTTCTGTGCAGGGCCTCAAAAAAATCATCCACGACGCTATTATCCGGCCCTTTCAGAGGCTTTGTGCTATTCTCTCCCTCCGCATAGGGTTCGTACTCGTCCAGCACCCAGCCTTGGTCATCGTAGTAATTATAGGTCAGCTTCATGCTGCAGACGAAGTGGGCGGTTTCCGTGTCCGCCTCCACTGTGACATAGACAAAGTCGTTCTTGCGTTCCTTGTTGGTCTGCCGCTTCAGAATCTTCAGCAAGGATATTTCCTCTATGGGGACATCCGAAACGACCACTACATCCATGACCCCCTTTTCTTGCATATCCGCCATGATCTCCTTTTCTGACTTGACGCCGCCCCTGCCGCAGGAGCACAGCAGCAAGGCGCACAGGGCCAGGAGAACGCCCAGGGCTAAAATCCGTCCTTTCATTCTTCCTTCTCCTTTATATCGTTTTCACCGCAGCCACGCCGGGGGCCGGGGCCCCCGGGCAGCCGGGCGAAAAACAAAAACGCTGTGCAGGAGCTTATCCCACACAGCGCAAGAAACAAATGTCCTTATGCGACACAATCATAAAATAATATGCGCACAAAACCACCCTTTACAAGAAAGGCCGGTCTGTCGTATAATATTCCATGCGGTGCGGCCGGTTGGCCGTTGTGTAGGTGCTTAGTCCACCTGCGCAGGCTCTCGGATGTTGGCGCACCCGGGAGCTGCCGCATTTTTGTTTTTCAAGCAAAGTATAGCACAGCCCACACCCCTTTACAAGCCTTTTTCGGCAAAAATCGTCGAGATACCGCCATTGGAATGCAGTACGGGAAAAAGAACGGATTGCCACGGGCGCTTTGCGCCTTCGCAATGACAGGTTGCAAGAAATACGGCGGGGCGGGCCGATGTAGGCATCGGCCCCTACGGAACATTTACCGATAGAATTTCGTAGGGGGCGGCGTCTCGACGCCCCGCCGTTACCCACCCGCACCATCACGGCGGGGTGGGGGCACCCCGCCCTACGGAAGCGCAACAAGATGTGCAGAGCGCGGGCGACCGCGAGGGTCGCCCCTACGGGTGCATGGCAAGAGGTGCGGCGGGTTCTTTGTCTGCGCGGTAGACGCAGGGGGCATCCCTGATATGACAGGCCAGCGGCTGTAGGCGCAGAGACGATACGAAAGCAAGATGATAAACCTGCGCGGCCGGTTCGCGTGGCAGAAGGCTTCCACGCGGACGGCAGCCCAGCCGCGCAAAGGATTTCAAAACCATGGGTTTTGACGGCGTTCTTTGGGCATTTTCTGCCGCTGTTGGCAGAAAGTGCCCCGCGGTCGGCATGGCAAGGGATGCAGTGCAAGGGAGTGCGGATGTCCCTGTTGCGGCGGACAAAATTTCCGCGCTGCCTTATGGCGGACGCCC
>ENA-UONZ01001967-UONZ01001967.1-human-gut-metagenome-genome-assembly--contig:-C93old-NODE-1967-length-18281-cov-11.081312_pt1 | contig 18281 bp, 15 predicted proteins | sample MGYA00242468_ERZ724015 | MGnify/ENA metagenome assembly ERZ724015
TCGGCGGCCATGTCCTCGGACAGGTCGCAGATCACATCGCCCTTGACCGCCATGGAGGCGGCGTTCCAGGGGAAGCCAGAGGCGGCGGTGGGGTAGACGCCAGTGGTGTGGTCGACGAAATAGGGCGCAAAGCCGCCCTCCCGCACCTGCTCATCGTTCAGATTGCGGGTCAGTTGATGGACGATGGCGCCGATCATCTCCAGATGCCCCAGCTCCTCGGTGCCGATATCGGTCAGCAGGCCCTTGAGCTCGGGGTAGGGCATGGAATAGCGCTGGCTCAAATAACGCAGGGAGGCGCCCAACTCGCCGTCCGGCCCGCCGTACTGACTGATGATGAAGGAGGCCAGCTTGGGGTTGCAGTTGGCGATCTTGACCGGATACTGCAGCTTCTTCTCGTAAATAAACATTTACTTCATGCCTCCTTCCTGGTAGTTCCAGGGCCAGGGCTCACTCAGCCAGGCAGCCCATGTCTTCGCGTTGGCCGTGGCCATCTGGGTGACCGGTCCGTTCATGGCCTCGTATTTCTCCCGGGCCTCTTTTTCCATTGCGGCATGCTGCTTATAGAGCTCAAAGGCCTCCGCGTCGCCCTGGTGGGTATCCAGGTAAAGGCCCAGCTCCACCAGAACAAACTCCAGGGCCTGGAGCTCCGCCAGCGCGCCGCCCATCACCTTTGCCGCGTCCGGCTTAACGCGGAAGGGGAGGTTCAGGCCGGGGAAAAGCGTACCGTTATTCAGCGCATCCTGCTGGGAGTAGCGCTTGGGATTGGTCTGCTGGAAGGGGACATATGGGACCGCCAGCGGGGCGCACTCAGGCATAGTACCGCAGGCGTCTCCGCAGGTATTTGGCATATTATTGTCGGGATACAAACACAGTTCCTCCTTACATAAATTGAAGAGGGAAGGGGGGAGGCGGCTCCCACCAGCCCCCTTCGTCACATTCTATGCAGGGAGAGAAAAAGGGAACCCGCCCGTATCGGCCCGAACACGGGCGATGGGGCGGGTTTTGGAATCGGGCGGCGGCTGACAGACAGTTTTTCCGCCTCACGCTGCGTTTTATTTTAATTTTACCTTTGCCACCAGGCGCTGCACCGGCCCAGGCTGTCCCAGCGCCACACGGGGAGCGTGGAGGTCCTGGGGCCAGACGATGTAGAAGGTACCCGGCCGGATGGTGAGCGTGTCCCACTCAGCCGTATAAAACTGGATGTCTCCCTTTGAGTCGTACTCACTCAGCGCGCGAAGCTCCGCGTCGGGCAGGGCATAGCCCGCACCCTCCATGCCGGAGAGCAAATATTGAATATCCGCATAGTTCTGGTGGCACTCCAGCTTGCACGCCTCAGGCGGCAGCGTGTCCACCTCAAAGAGCGTTGCAAACACATTGTCCCCGTCGATGTCCACCCGCTGGCCAGGCGTCAATGCGCCAACGTCCGCCGAAGCCAGCCACTCCAATGCCGTTTGAAACCGTTTCCCCAGACCATAGTAGAGGGACGCATGCTCGATTTTGTCAACGACCATAGAAAGCACCTCCATTGTTTCCTGTCTTTATCCTATCGCGTCTGCACGCAAAAGGCAACAAAAATCTGTAAGGTGTGTTATAATAAAAAATATCCTCTCATACCGTGTCTGAGAGGGGGCGTTTGATATGCAGAAAATTGGAAGCTGGGTCCTGCTGGCCGCGTTGGCCGTCGGTACAGTCTATTTTTTCTGGTTCTGGCCGGGCCGGGCTGCTTTGGCGACCTTTTCTCCCATCCGCAGCGGTGGACAGACCCTGGTTCTGGATGCAGGTCACGGCGGGGAGGATGGAGGCGCGGTCTCGCTCTCCGGGGTACCGGAGAGCGGAATCAATCTGGCCATTGTGCAGAAGCTGGATCAGCTTCTGGGGTTGTATGGCGAGGCGCCGCTTCTGCTGCGCAGTGAAGATATCTCCCTCCATGATGACAGTGCGCAAACCCTCCGGGAGAAAAAAGTCTCTGACCTCCACAACCGTGTGGCCCGGATCGAGGAGACGGAGCATGCTGTCCTGCTCAGCGTACACCAGAATACCTTTCCGGACGGGAAGTACCACGGCGCTCAGGTGTTCTATTCCAACGGAGAGCTCAGTCAACCTCTGGCACAACTCACACAGGAGACACTGCGGGCCGCACTGGACCCGGGCAACACCCGTGAGGCAAAGCCTATCCCGGACAGCGTCTATCTGATGAACCACATCACCTGTCCGGCGATCCTGGTGGAATGCGGCTTCCTGTCCAATGCAGAGGAAGATCTGCTGCTGCAATCCGGCGCCTATCAGACCAAGCTGGCCTCCGCCTTGGCCGCCTCCTGGCTGCAATGGCTGGACGAGGAGGGGAGAGGGGAAGGCTTTTCACTACAAAAGGGAGGCGTCGCCTCAGAATGAAAGCAAAAACACTGTTTTATTGTACCGAGTGCGGAAATGAAACCCCAAAGTGGTCCGGCCAATGTCCCGCCTGCCGGGCATGGAATACCCTTGTGGAGCGGCCGGCAGAGCCGAAAAAAAGGAGTGCGGCCGCCGCCTCTGTCGCTGGGGGCGGCCTGCGGGGAACCGGCAACCGGCCCAGGCCCATGCGCGAGGTGGAAACCACCCACGAGCTCCGCTTTGAAACCGGGATGAATGAGCTGGACCGGGTGCTGGGCGGGGGAGCGGTGAAGGGCTCTCTGGTGCTGGTGGGGGGTGCCCCCGGCATCGGCAAGTCCACCCTGATGCTCCAGATCTGCGACAACCTGTGCCGTTTTGCCTCTGTGCTCTATGTCTCCGGGGAGGAGTCGGAGCGGCAGATCAAGCTGCGGGCGGAGCGGCTCCATGTCCGTGGAGAGGGAATGTACCTTCTGGCTGAGACCAACCTGGAGGATGTGCTGGAGTCGGTCAACGAGCTGAAGCCAGACGTGCTAATTGTGGACTCCATCCAGACCCTCTACAACGGGGATCTGACCACCGCTCCCGGCAGCGTAGGACAGGTAAAGGACTGTACTATGGCGCTGATGCAGTTGGCGAAGGGGCAGGGGGTCACCGTCTTTGTCATCGGACACGTCAATAAGGAGGGGTCTATCGCAGGCCCCAAGGTGCTGGAGCACATGGTGGACTGCGTGCTCTATTTCGAAGGTGAGCAGCAGAACTCCTACCGCATTCTGCGCGCGGCAAAGAACCGTTTCGGCGCCACCAATGAGATCGGCGTCTTTGAGATGGAGGACTCCGGCCTGAGTGAAGTGCCCAATCCCTCGGAGATGCTGCTCTCGGGACGGCCTCAGGACACCCCCGGCACCTGCGTCACCTGCGTCATGGAGGGGGTGCGGCCCGTTTTGGCCGAGGTGCAGGCCCTGCTGGCGCCCACCAGCTTCAATGTGCCGCGCAGGACCGCCAACGGCTTCGACTTCAACCGGGCGAATCTGCTGTTGGCTGTTCTGGAAAAGCGGGGTGGACTGATGGTCAGTTCCTGTGACGCCTATATTAACGTCATCGGCGGCTTGTTTTTGGACGAGCCCGCCGCCGACCTGGCCATGATCGTCGCCCTGGCTTCCAGCTTCCGGGACAAGCCCGTGCCTGGAGATCTGGCCGCCATCGGCGAGGTTGGCCTGACCGGAGAGCTGCGCTCAGTCAATGCGTTGGGCCAGCGGCTGAGTGAGGTACGCCGTCTTGGGTTCACAAAGTGCCTGATCCCAGCCCGCACTGGCGGAAAGCTGGACACCCCGGATGGCCTGCAGCTCATTCCGGTCCGCAACATCCGTGAGGCGCTGGCCGCGCTTTTGTAGGCGTCGCTGTTGTACCGCAGTTCCGCCGTGGCACAAAATTGACGCAAGGAGATTCCGCACAGGGCACGCCGCAGGAGGATGCGCGCTCCAATGTGCAGTATCCGTCCTGTTGATAGACACACGCACTGGTGCAGGCTATCAGGCTCACCGGTATCACTCCAATCGAGAGGGGGTATATCTCCAACTCAACAAAATAAAAATTTTGTTGAGTTGGAGGGAGGATTTGAATACAAATGACTACCGTCTGACGGCTCCGCCGGTTCTGCGGGACTTTCTGGTGTATCATGAGACCATTCAGGGCCACTCCAGAAAAACGGTGGATGAATACTACCTGGATCTGCGCAACTTCTTCCGCTATGTGAAAATCGAAAAAGGCAAAGCGCCACGTACCGCCGAGCTGGATGAAATTCCGATTGACGACGTGGATCTGGACCTGGCTAGGTCTGTCACGCTGAGCGATGTCTACTCTTACATGAATTACCTGAGCCGTGACCGGGCCAAGCATGCCAACAGCCCCTCCACCGGCTATGGTTTGGAGGCTACCGCCCGGGCCAGAAAAATCGCCGCCATCCGCTCGTTCTATAAGTATCTCACCAGCAAGGCAAAATTAATCAGCGAAAATCCCATGCAGGATCTGGACTCCCCCCGGCTGAAAAAATCGCTGCCCCGCTACCTCAGCCTGGATGAGAGCATCCAGCTTCTGGAGGCCGTGGACGAGCCCAATCAGGCGCGGGACTACTGCATTTTGACGCTGTTTCTCAACTGCGGGTTGCGAATTTCAGAGTTAGTCTCCCTTAATATAACAGATGTTCGAGAGGTACAGCTCCGTGTTCTGGGCAAGGGCAACAAGGAGCGCATGATCTTCCTCAACGAGGCCTGCCGCGCGGCGCTGGATGACTGGCTGGAGGAGCGCAGCCGTCAGGCTGCGGCCGACCCGAACGCCCTGTTCCTGACCCGCACCCATACCCGTATGACCAAGGATGCGGTGCACTATATGGTCAAACAGCGCCTCAAAAAAGCCGGGTTGGATGCCTCTCTCTATTCCAGCCATAAGTTGCGGCACACCGCGGCCACTCTCATGCTGCAGAATGGTGTGGATGTGCGCACGCTTCAGGAGGTGTTGGGACACGAAAACCTGAACACAACCCAGATCTATACTCATGTGGACAACGAAAATCTGCGCTCGGCGGCCAAGGCGAACCCGCTGGGACGAATGAAGAAGAAATCCACCCCCATCCCCCCTGGAAAATAGAAATAGGAGGCCGCTCTCTTTGAGAGCGGCCTCCTATTTCTATTCCTCCCCTGCCCTCCTCCATGTCCCCTGTCCAAGCAGTAAAAGCATGGGTATCATCGAGTAGTGGTAGCGCCCCGCCACCTCGACCAGCATCTGTGCCAGGGTCAGCCCTAAGATATAGAGTGGTGCCAGCAATAGTAATCCTCTCTCTCTGCTCCGCCACACCTGGACAGCACCCCCGATTGCCGGGAGAAATGCCGCATAATAGAAGCTATTGCAGAGCAGGGAGAAAAACGCTGTATGCCGCAGAACCGAGGCCGAATATCCCACGCAGGCATCGTCCGATCCCAGAAACGTGCGCAGTTTTTGCTTTAGGAGCTTTGAAAAGTCAATTTCTCCAGATAAAATCCGGGCCTCTGCATCGGCCAAAAGCTGTTCCTGTGTCCATTGAGCTGTTGCCCCAGGCTGGTCGCTGTATCCATACAGGCGGTCGCTGTCCTCCTGATTCCAGCGCCCTCCGGAGTCGGGATTGAGGCCGACCAATAGGCTGTACCCCGGCGTGTGGGACGGCTCCTCCCCTATCCGTACCGAGAGCCGGGCATTCCAAACCGGCCCCAGAAGGACATATGCCCCCAGCACACCGGCCATGCAGAGCCCCCACCATCTTCTCCAGTTCCGGGCAGCCAGCCGGTTCAGGTTCAACAGAGAGAGCCACAGAAGGAGCGCGATCAGCAGTATGGCCGCAATGGGACGCACCCCGTTGACCCATCGCAGAAGAACGCCGCCCGCCGTGCCGGAGAGAACCCCCATCCAAAGCGGATACCCCTTTAGGGCGGCAGACCGCTCCGTCTCCGTCAAAAAGGACAGCACACCGAGAATAAGGGCAGTATAGAGAGGCTCCGATAGCACAAGGCTGTTATAGATGGTCTGAGATGGACACAGAGTCCAGAGCAGATAGGCCAGCGTAGCGGCCGGCAAGTGGAACCAGCGCAGGCACAGATGATACAAAAAACTGCCGGAGCAGACCGTCAGCAGTACATTGAGCACCGGAGCAAGCATGGGCTGTGGCCCCGACAGGCGAATAAACCAGCTCAGAAAATCGGCATATCCGAAAATATGGGGAAACAGGGCCATATACCGCCCGCCGTATACCGTTGTGCGCTCCGCAAGCGCATTGGCATATCCCCAAAAGACCGAGTAATCCCCCGCCAGCAGCGCCAGGGTAAATGCCTGGAGATACCGTTCCCCCTGAGATATGCCAACTGCCAGCGCCGAGACTGCCAGCGCAAAAAAGGCAGCCAGCATCAGCCTCTGCATGAGGCACGCGGTGCGGTTCAAGCGCAGGTCTTTTTGTCCCATTCCGACCACGCCCCCTTCTGCACGGTTATGCTTCCTCATAGTGGTTTGAAATAGTACAGGTTTATAAATGTCATTTTTCATTGCTTTTTCCAGGAAATATGATAAAATAGAGGGCGAAATTCCCGGATTCCGGTTGTTCAAAAACCTGTACTTTTTCAAACACGCCTGAAAAACTCCCCTGTCCAAAGGTGGACAGGGGAGCGGTTTTTACATGCCGGGAAGAAGCGGTTCCTCACCGAGTTCCCGGTAGGCGCCCTGTATGTGCAGGAAGCGGATCTCCTGAAAATAATAGGTGCTCAGCGGCCGCCAGTCGGCGTCATAGGAGTGGGCGGCAATCAGGGTGTTCTGCAAAGTGGCTGGACGCCCGATCTCCACCACCACCGGAGTATGTCCAAATACATCCTTATTGAAGCGGAACTGGACAAAGTCACCCGGCTCCAGCTCACTCAGCGTGGTAGAAATCCCAAAGGGTCCCGGGCTCGGCGTCTGACGGGTGATAAAGTCAAAAAAATACTCCACACCGGTCCAGGCCGGGGCCTTGTCGTTGGGATCCCGGTAAAACCAGCCGTAGACTGGGTTGAAGTTCATCACGCCCGTTCCGGCGTACAGGCACTGGGAGGCAAAATTGGTACAGTCGCCGCCGATCTCCTCGTAGTCATAGAAATCCGGATTTCGTCCGTAGGCCCACTGATGGGCATAGGCCACAGCGGCACGGCGGTCATAGGGTATCCGTTCCAGCATAGCGCTCTCCCCTTTCCACACATCCTATGCCGCAGAGCACAAAAAGGGCACCGGCTCTCCTTGAGAACCGGTGCCCCTTTTTATAATTGATCCGTATCGGGCCTGCTGCCGAGCATGGTAAGAAATTCCTCCTCGGTAAGCACCGGGATGCCCAGCTCCTGGGCCTTGCGCAGCTTGGAGCCCGCCGCCTCTCCGGCCACCACATAGGAGGTCTTCTTGGAAACAGATCCGGACACTTTGCCGCCCTGAGCCTCGATCATCGCTCCGGCCTCGTCCCGGGTAAATCGCTTCAGCGTACCTGTCAGCACAAAGATCTTCCCCGCCAGTTGGTCGCCCACCGGCTCCTCATGGCTCTCCAGATTCACCCCCGCCTCCCGCAGCGTGTCAATGAGGTGAATGCTCTGGGGGCTCTGGAACCACTGGAGCAGGCTCCGGGCCGTGATTCCGCCGATGTCGGGTACCGCGGTCAGCTCCTCTTCCGAGGCCGCCATCAGCGCATCCAGTGTGCCAAAGCGGGCGGCCAGCACCTTCCCCGCCTTCTGCCCCACCTGGCGGATGCCGAAGGCAAACAGCAGCCGGGACAGGTCATTGCCCTTGGACCGTTCAATGGCTGCAACGAGGTTTTCCGCGCTCTTTTTGCCCATGCGCTCTAACTGGGCCACCTCCTCCGCATTGAGGTGGTACAGATCGCCCGGCCCCTTGACCAGACCGGCGCCCACCAGATTCTCCACCACCGCGGGGCCCAAGCCCTCGATGTCCATGGCGTCCCGACTGGCGAAGTGGACCAAATGGCGCAGGCGCTGGGCAGGGCACTCTGCGCCGGTACAGCGGATGCGGGCCCCATCCTCGTCGCGGGCCACCGGCGCACCGCACACCGGGCACTGCTCCGGCAGGTGGTAGGGCTGCGTCCCCTCCGGGCGTTTCTCCTTCAGCACCTCCACAATCTCCGGAATGATCTCTCCCGCCTTCTGTACCAGCACAGTATCTCCGATGCGGATGTCCTTTTCCGCGATGAAATCCTGATTGTGAAGGGTGGCGCTTGTGACGGTGGTGCCGGCCAGACGCACCGGCTCCACTACGGCCTTCGGCGTCAGCACGCCGGTACGCCCCACCTGAACCACAATGTCCACCACCCGGGACGGCTTCTGCTCCGGCGGATATTTGTAGGCCGCCGCCCAGCGGGGAAATTTCGCCGTACTGCCCAGGGTTTCACGTTCTGCAAGGCTATTCACCTTTACAACCGCTCCGTCAATGTCAAAGGGGTAAGCCTCTCTGCCCTCCCCCATGGCCTGGATACGCTCCGCCGCCTCGGCGATCGTCTTGCAGGTGTCATGTGGAATTACTTTAAAGTGCTGTCCCCGCAGGTATTCCAGGGTTTCTGAATGGGTCTGAAAGGTCTTTCCCTCTGCCCACTGGATGTTAAAAACCCGGATATCCAGCCCTCGGGAGGCCGCGATTTTAGGGTCTAGCTGCCGCAGGGAGCCGGCCGCGGCATTCCTAGGATTGGCGAACAGGCTCTCCCCTCTCAGTTCCCGCTCCTCATTGAGCCGTTCAAAGCTCTTTTTGGGCATAAACACCTCGCCCCGCACAATCAGGGCGGGCAGGGCCTCCGGCAGGCGCAGAGGGATGGAAGGGATGGTCCTCAGATTCTCTGTCACATCCTCTCCCACCTGGCCATCGCCGCGGGTGGCGCCGCGCACAAAGAGGCCGTTTTCATACTCCAGCGCCACAGATAGGCCGTCCACCTTGGGCTCCACGTCGTATTCAACGCCCTCCGGCAGAGCCTCCTGCATCCGCTGATCGAACTCCTCCAGCTCCTCCACGGAGAACACGTCCTGAAGGCTCTCCAGCGGTATCCGGTGGCGCACCTCCTGGAAGCCGTCGGCCACCTTGCCCCCCACCCGCTGAGTGGGAGAATCGGGGGTAACCAGCTCCGGGTGGGCCGCCTCCAGCTCCTCCAGGCGGCGGAGCTTGTGGTCAAAATCGTAGTCGGACATACTGGGGTTGTCCAGCACATAGTATTCATAATTCGCCTGCTCCAGCTCCCGGCGCAGGCTCTGTATCTCCTGTTTCTCGTCCATATCGGACCTCCACTTGGAATCGTCGGGTAAATTTGGGGGCTAAATGGGCGAAAATCAGGCACAAAAGCCCGCCCAAACATCCTCCCAAGGTATTAAGAATCAAATCATCGATGTCAGTGGCCCGCCCCACAAACAGCTGTAGGAACTCCACGCAGAAGGAAGTACAAAAGCCAGTCAGAAGTCCCAGCATACAGCGATTTCCCCGCCACAGTAGCGCTGGAAAAAAGCCCACCGGACAAAAGATAAGCAGATTGGCGATGGCCATGTATCCCGCCCAGCCGCCTTCCCGCAGATTTTGAAGGACCGTGGGGGTCCACTGAATCTCCTGTATCGACTCAGAGAGCGGAGTCAGCGGAAAAAATACCTCATGCCCGGCCAGCGCTTCCTGCCAGTGGTACGCCGTCCAGAAATAAGCGGGAAAGACGGTCAGCGCAGCCAATCCGGCACAGAACATCACAAAGAACAGCAGTGCAGTCTCGCGGAGTTTCCCACTGGCCATGCCCTGCCGGGCTAAGCGTTTTTTCCGCCAGGGCCGCAGAAGAAAAAATACAAGGGCGGCCAGCAGCATGCAGAGCAGCATCTGGGCCACATAGTCCCAGGAGACCGCCCAGTACCACAGCAGTGTATCCATTTTGGCTCCCTCCTACTGGTATCGTCCCAATTCTACCACAGAGGGAATGCCAGCGTCGTTACAAATTCCTTACGGATTTCTTACAAACCTCCGGGCAGCTCCAGATAGGTATCTGGCACCTGCCCCACCAGCAGCGTCTCAGCCGCACACACTTGTGCCTCCACGACCGTGTCCACCGTGCCGCCTGGGATCAGCAGGGTACACTCTACCTGAACATTCAGCATGACCTGATGAAGGGTCTGGTTGATCCCAGATGAGGTAAATACATGTTCAAATGCAGCGGTCGGTGTGGCCGCAGTCAACACCCGTACCGGCAGTACCGGCCCCAAGTCCGACGCGGTGGCAAAGCCGGTCAGGTTTCCCAGAGGGATCCCCAGCTCCTGACTGTCAAGCTGTTCCACCTGCTCCAATATCCGGCCCAAGATCTCCGTGCGAAGTGCGTTCAACTGGGCTGTATTGGCGGCCAGCACTGTCACCTGCCCAGCGGTGTCCTTCTCCAACGTCACCAGATCGCCGTAGGATATGGCTTCGCTGGACAGAGTCTCATTGACTGCGTCGTTTATGATGCTGGTTACGGCATTTTTTACCTTGGCCTTTGCCAGCTCTGTAACTGTGGGCCGGAGTGCGGCGTCGATCAAAACAATGACCGCCACCGCCAGACCGATCCCGATCAGCACGGGGAGCAGAATCCCACCTTTTGGCCGCGCAGCGGCGGGCCGCCGCCGGCGAGGCACCCTCAGCCAGGGGCGTATCGGTCTGCGCACGGGCCTCACCTCCCGGATCAGCCTATGCGCGGACCGGCTTGCCCTATTCGCCCCGCAGCAACTCTTCCACTGCCAGCAGGACACCGGCCTTGCCGCTCTCATAGGTCAGGCCGCCCTGGAGATAGGCCGTATAGGGCTCACGCATGGGGGCGTCGCAGGACAGTTCGATGGACGCGCCTTGAATAAAGGCCCCGGCGGCCATGATCACCGGGCAGTCATAACCCGGCATGTCCCAGGGCTCCGGTGTCACGAAGGAGTCCACCGGAGCGCCGAACTGGATGCCTTTGCAGAATTTTTTGAGGGGCTCCGGCGCGCCAAAATGAATCATCTGAATGATGTCGTGGCGTACCGTATCGGAGGTGGGCTCCGTCCGGTAGCCCAGCAGCTCCATCATCCGGGCGGCAAACACCGCCGTCTTGACTGCCTGGGCCGTGGTATGGGGGGCAAGGAAAAGCCCTTGATAGAGGCTGCGGTTGGCCCCAAAGGTGGAGCCGCACTCCTTTCCGATACCGGGGGTGGACAGCCGCATGGCGGCCCCCTCCACCAAATCCCGCCGTCCGGCAATATAGCCGCCAGTGGGAGCCAGCCCGCCGCCGGGGTTTTTGATCAGGGAACCCACCACCAAGTCGGCCCCGGCCTGGGTGGGCTCCAATGTCTCCACAAACTCGCCGTAGCAGTTGTCCACCAGAATGGCGGCCTCCGGGTTGTTGGCCCGCACCACCTGGCACAGCGCCCCGATCTCCGCCACAGAGAGAGAGGAACGGGTGGAATAGCCCTTGGAGCGTTGGATCAGCACCGCCTTGACGCGGGGGTCCCGCACCGCCCAGGCCAGTCCCTCCGGGTCCGGCGCATCGTCAAGCAAATCTACTTGCCGATATTCGATTCCGTAACTTTTCAGGGAACCGGGGCCCTTGTCCACCACGCCGATCACCCCCAGCATAGTGTCGTAGGGGGCGCCCACGGCGGACACCAGAATGTCGCCGGGCTTCAACGCGCCAAAGAGGGCACAGGAGATGGCATGGGTGCCGTTGACGAACTGCACCCGCACCAGGGCATCTTCGGTGCCGAACAGCTCCGCGAAGATCCCATCCAGCTTGTCCCGGCCGAGATCGTCATAGCCGTAGCCGGTGGTCCCGGCAAAATAGGCCTCCGCCACCCGGTGCTTCTGAAAAGCGGCCAGGACCTTGCGGGTGTTCTCCTCCGCGATGGAATCAATGCGGTCGAATTGGTCCCGCAGCCCGGCCTGCGCCTGGGCTGCCAGGGCCATTACTTTTTCACTAATCTGTAAAGGCATTTCTTTTTACACATTCCGTTCTTTCTGTATTTGAGGACTCAGCAGGTCAGCTTCGCCTGGGCGAAGGCTGCCACCAGGGCTGCGCAGGCCTCCACGTCTCCCAGATCCGCCACCTCCAGCGGCGTGTGGACATAGCGGGTGGGAATGGAGATGCCGCCGGTATACACCCCGGCCCGGCTCTGGTGGATGGCCCCGGCGTCGGTGCCTCCAAAGCGCAGGATATCCTTCTGACAAGGGATGTTACCTGTCAGTGCAAGTTTCTCCAGCTTGGCCACCACAGAAGGGTGGCAGATCACCGAACTGTCCATCACCTTGATGGCGGCCCCCTTTCCGGCCACACTGCTGCACGCATGGGGGGCCGAAGGGATGTCGTCTGAGTCCGTCACGTCCACGGCAATGCCGTAGTCCGGCGCCACCCCGTAAGCGGCGGTGCGGGCTCCGCGGAGTCCCACCTCCTCCTGTACCGTAAAGACGAAGTACAGGTCATTTTCCGTGTTCTTCAGGCGCTCCATCGCCATCAGCAGCACCGCGCAGGCGATCCGGTCGTCCAGATAGGGAGAGAAGATGCGCCCTCCGGAGCAGAAGGCGTGGGTGTCATAGACCGCAATGTCCCCCACCTGTACCATGGCCTTTGCCTCCGCCTCGTTTCGGGCCCCAATGTCCAGGTACAGGTGCTCCAGCTTCATGTCCTTGGGCTCCACCTTGCCCTCCAGGGCCACCACGCCGCGGGTACCGTTGGCGAAGCGGACGGGGGTGCCCAGCACCTCGTGGGCGGAGAGCCCGCCCACCGGGCCGAAGCGGAGGAAGCCCTTCTCGTCAATATAGGTGACCATTAGACCGATGGAGTCCATATGGGCGGCAAACAGGACCTTGGGCCCACTCCCCTTTTTATGGCAGATCAGGTTGCCCAGGGCGTCTGTGGTACAGGAATCCACGTAGGGGGCGGCCAGGGTGCGGAGCACCCCGGCGACAGCCCCCTCACTTCCTGAGGGGCCGTGGCAGGCGTTCAGGGCCTGCAAAATCTCAATCAGTTCCATGTCGGTTCACTCCTTTTCTGCCAAATGTCCAACAAAGGCCCGGATCAGGGCCAGGGCCGCCTCCGCGTCCCGCAGGCAGGTCACGCCGGACGGGGTGCGGGGGTAGCGCACGGGGATGGACACCGCCGCCGTCCGTACCCCCTCTTTGGTCCGCTGGATGGCGGCCGTATCGGTGCGTCCGGCCACCGAGCGCATGGTCTGCCAGGGGATGCCGCCGACCTCCGCCAGGAAGCGCAACGCCTCAAAGAGCCCCCGGTCTGCAATAGCGCCCTGATCCATATAGGGCAGCACCACACCGCCGCCCAAGCTGCATCCCTGCTTGTGGGCGGGCACTCCGGCCAGATCCGCAGCATCCGCGCCGTCCACCACCAGCGCCACCTCCGGGGTGACGGAGAAGGCCGCGCCGAAGGCCCCGCGGGCCCCCACCTCCTTCTGGGCGGTAAAGACAAAGGTACAGTCCATGGGCAGTTCATCCCGCAGGAGGGTGAGCAGCACGGCGCAGCCCAACCGGCTCCCCAGCGCCTTTCCCTGGAACAGGCCCGCCCCGAAGTCTCCGGCGTCACTGTCAAAGGCCGCCGTATCTCCCAGAGCGACCTGCGCCTCCGCCCCGGCCCGGTCCCTGGCTCCGATGTCGATATAGAACTCGTCCAGCTTGGGGACGGACTTCTCCTCCTCCCGGCTGACCAGATGGTAGGCCTTGAGTCCCACCACCCCCGGCACCCGCTTGGGCCCTACCAGCACTGGCTTGCCCAGGAGCACCCGGCGGTCGATGGCGCCCACAGTGTCGAATTTCAGATAGCCGTCGTCGGTGATCTGGCGGATCATGAGCCCAACCTCGTCCATGTGGGCGGTGAGGAGAAGCTTGCTGCCGGTATGTTTCCGGCCCTTTTTCCAGGCAATCAGGTTGCCCAGAGCGTCCACCCGCAGCCTGTCTGCGTGTGGCTCCACCTCCGCCAGGAGGAAGGCGCGCACCTCGTCCTCCCAGCTGGACACGGCGTTAAGCGCACACAGGCGCTCCAGCAGTTCTCTCATCGCCGTGCCGCCTCCTTTCCCAGTCCCTCCGTGAAGGCGGCCAGCAGGGCCGCCACCTGTTCCATGTCCGCCAGGGAGAGCACCTCAATGGGGGAATGCATATACTTCAGCGGCAGTGACAGCACCGAGGTGGCTACCCCCTCCCGGCTGATCTGCATCTCCCAGCCGTTGGTGCCGGTGTGGCCGGACATGACCTCCAGTTGGTAGGGAATCTGCCTCTCCTTCGCCTTGGCGAGCATCCGGTCGGTCATCCAGCGGGTCATGTTGGGGCCCACGCCGATGGCGGGACCTCCGCCAATGGCGAAGGCCTTGTCCGCCGGGCCGTCGGGGGTTTTGCCGTGGGTCACGTCCACCGCCACGCAGAAGTCGGGCTGAACCGCCCAGGTGCCTACCGTGGCGCCCGCCCCGGAGACCTCCTCCCGTGTGGAGCCCAGGAGATAGAGGTCTACGTCCAGCTCCCTGTCCCGCAGCAGCTCCGCCGCCCGCAGCAGGGTGACGAAGCAGGAGCGGTCGTCCATGGACTTGCCGCACATCTGGTCCTCTCCCAAGGCAAAGCAGCCACCCCGATAGACCATGGGCGTCCCCACCGGTACGGCCCGCTCCGCCTCCGTCTGGGACAGGCCCACGTCCACGAACAGCTCGGACAGGGGTATGCTCTTGTCCGCTTCCCCCCCAGCCGGACAGGTCACGATGCCCCGCCGAGGCGGGTCGGTCAGCACCACCAGCTCCCGGCCGGGCAGCATCCGGGGATCCACGCCGCCGATGCTGCGGAAGCGCAGGAAGCCGTCCTCCACGCCAGTGACCAGCAGGCCGATCTCATCCAGATGGGCGTCCAGCAGGAGCCGGGGCGCTCCCTCCTTCCCGCATCGGCGCACCCCCAGCACATTGCCCATGCGGTCCACGGACACCTCGTCCACCAGCGGCCGGAGCAGCTCCGCCGCTACCGCTGCCGCAGGGGCTTCAAAGCCGGAGGGCGCGGTGCAGGTGCACAGCCGCTCCAGGGCTTGTCTCATATCCAAATTGGGTTCACTCCTTTCCACGGATACCGAAGCAGGGCGCCGGAGGCCGTGTCCTCCGGCGTCCGTAGCCTTACTCCAGGCCGTAGATAATCCTCTTAAAAGCTGCGCCCCGCTCCATAAAATTCTTGAAGCGGTCGAAGGAGGCGCAAGCGGGCGACAGGAGCACCACGTCCCCCGGCTGGGCCAGCCCGCAGGCGGCCAGCACCGCCGCCTCAAAATCCTTGTATTCCACAATGGGCAAGGCCGCCGGATCGTAACCGGGTGCCCGCTCCACCGCCTGGCGCAGCTTGGGCGCGGTATCGCCGGTGAGCACCAATGCCTTGACATGCTCCACCACCTCGGGGCCGAGCACATCAAAGGGAATGTGCTTGTCGTAGCCGCCGGCAATCAGAACTACCTTCTGATGGAAGGAGCGCAGACCGGCGATGGTGCGGGAGGGGCTGGAGGCGATGGAGTCGTTGTAGTAGCGCACCCCGTTCCTCGTCCGCACCAGCTCAATGCGGTGCTCTACCCCCGCAAATTTGGCGGCGAAGTCCCGCGCCACCTGGTCGGGCACCAGCCCGTCCAGGGCGCCGATGGCCGCCATGTAATTCTCGATGTTGTGCTCGCCGGGCAGGAGGATGTTTTCCAGGTAGAGCACCGGGCGCTCGTGCATGGCGTTGCGCACCCAGATGGCCCCGTCTCTGACGAAGACGCCCTGCTCCAGCTCCTCCCGACGGCTGAACCGGGTCACACGGCCGCGGGCACTGGCCGCAAAGCCGCGGGTGATCTCGTTATCCTGGTTCAGCACCAGCAGGCCGTCCGCTCCCTGGTGGGTGAAGATGTTCTCCTTGGCGGCGATGTACTCCTCCATAGATTTGTGTACGTCCAGGTGGTTAGGGGCCAGATTGGTGACCACCGCGATATCCGGGCTCTGCTCCATGGTCATCAACTGAAACGAAGACAGCTCCAGCACGGCCACGTCCTCGGGCACCATCCCGTCCACGTCGGGCAGCAACGGTTTGCCGATGTTGCCTCCCACATAGACGCTCTGCCCCGCCGCTTTCAGCAGCTCGGCAATGATCGTAGTGGTGGTGGTCTTTCCGTCGCTGCCAGTCACCGCGATGGTTTTGCAGGGGCAGACCTGGAAAAAAACCTCCATCTCCGAGGTGATGGTACTCCCCCGTTCCCGGGCCGCCAGCAGTTGGGGCACGTCCGGACGCAGGCCGGGGGTACGGAAGATCACATCGTGGTCCAGCCCGTCCAGATAGTCCGGGCCCAGGCGCAGCTCGGCCCCCAGGCTCTCCAACTCCTCCGCCTGGCCGCCGAAGTCCTCCCTCTGCCTCTTGTCGCAGGCGGTCACCTCAACATCCGCCCGCAGCAGCATTTTGATGAGCGGTGTGTTGGACACGCCGATGCCCAGCACCGCCACCCGCTTGCCCCGCAGGGACGCCAAATACTCCTGTATGGTGGAACCCATGGCTCGTTCCTCCCTTTTTGTTTCGTCTATAACTAAAATATTATATCCCATTGAGGAGAAAATTTCAATCGAAAGGAGGGCGTTTCCTCGGGCGAGATTGACTTGCCCCGGCCATTTTGATAAAATGTGGGAAAAAAGTCGGACTGGAGGGATTTTCTTGTCAAATGAGGCACGAAAAGACTTCAACGCCATGCTGAACGCCCGCAGGGACATGCCGAAGATACAGATAATTACCGATCCAAAGGCGATTGCAGCCTATGGAGGCGACCGCATGTACTTTGCCCCGCCCATCGATTACGACCGCGCGATGCGGAGAGTGCCCTTCGGGAAGCTCCTGACTGTTGGCGACATCCGGAGCTATCTCGCCCGGCGGAGCGGCGCCGACTTTACCGAACCCCTGACGGCCGGGCTTTTTGTGTCCATCGCCGCCTGGGCCAGCCATCAGCGCGCCGAAGACAAGATCCCTTACTGGCGGACGCTGAAAACCGGCGGAGAGCTGAATGAAAAGTATCCGGGGGGCGTGGAGGCTCAGAAGGCGCTTCTGGAAGCTGAGGGACATACCGTGCTCTCCAGAGGGCGGAAGCACCTGCGGTATTATGTCCAGGACTATGAAAAGGCCCTGTTTTCGCTGGAGGAGTGCGATTCCCATTTGACAAGCGGCCCACAATACGGTACAATGTCCTGTGCAAGCAAGCTGGACAGCCGCGCGGACGGGGCGAAAGGCCTGTCTGTGAGGAAAGTCCGGGCTCCGCAGGGCAAGGATAACGGGTAACACCCGCCGGGGGCGACCCTAGGAAAAGTGCAACAGAAATAGTCTGCCGGCCTCTGGCCGGTCAAGGTGGAAAGGTGAGGTAAGAGCTCACCCGACGGCGTGCCAAGCGTCCGTCGCTGTAAACTCTATCCGGAGCAACGCCGTGGAGGGACATATGGTCGGCCCGACCGTCCCGGGGAGGCGGCTGGAGCGTACTGGCGACGGTGCGTCGAGATAGATGGCTGTCTTAAAGGACAGAACCCGGCTTACAGGCTTACTTGCAGATACGGCCGCCCGGAGCACAGCGCTCCGGGCGGCCGATTTTTTCGGACAGGCAACACCTGAAACGCTTCTGGAACCTCTTGAAGTTGCATTGCGTCAGATGGCAGGTCGGATTTTCCTTGGTAAAGTTATGAATAAACAGGAGGTCTGGACAAAGCCAGACCTCCGTTTTGAATGTCTGAAGTTACTCCTGATCCCAATTGTGCCAGACGTTCTGTACGTCGTCGTTGTCCTCCAGCAGATCAATGAGCTTCTCCATGTTCTTGATGTCGTCCTCATTTTCCAGCTTGACATAGTTCTGAGGCACCATCTCCACGGCGGCCTGGACGAAGGTATAGCCCTTCTCCTCCAGGGCGGCCAGCACGGAGCCGAAAGCATCGGGGTCGGTGTAGACCTCAAAGGTCTCCTCCTCCACCTGCATATCGTCCGCGCCCGCATCCAGCGCGTCCATCATCACGGTGTCCTCGTCCAGATCCTCTTTCTCGATGATGATGACGCCCTTGCGGTCAAAGGACCAGGACACGCAGCCCGTAGCCCCCAGGCCCTTGCCGTACTTGTCCAGCAGGTGGCGCACCTCGGGAGCGGTGCGGTTGCGGTTGTCGGTCAGCGCGTCCACGATTACGGCCACGCCGGAGGGTCCATAGCCCTCGTACACCACGTTCTCGTAGCTGTCGGCATTGCCGGAGCCAAGCGCCTTGTCAATGGTACGCTTGATATTGTCGTTGGGCATGTTGGCGGCCTTGGCCTTGGCAATGACGGTGGCCAGGCGGGAGTTGTTGTTGGGGTCGCCGCTGCCGCCGGTCTTGACCGCCACGATCATCTCACGGGCGATCTTG
>ENA-UONZ01002001-UONZ01002001.1-human-gut-metagenome-genome-assembly--contig:-C93old-NODE-2001-length-17882-cov-7.813373_pt1 | contig 17882 bp, 20 predicted proteins | sample MGYA00242468_ERZ724015 | MGnify/ENA metagenome assembly ERZ724015
AATAAATCAAATCTTTTCATAATCGCTCCTTTCTTTATTTATTTTTATTATAAACGATTTCTGAATATTTTCAAGATTAAAGATTAGTGTTTCTAACTTGCTTCATAACTTCATCAGCATCATCTTTTGAAAATCTTTTTAAGTATTTAATGATAGAACTGAATGATGTACTTTCTTTTACTAATACATCATTTAAACCTGCTTCAGGAGCGATTGCAGATAATTTATATCTGAAAGGTAAATGTTTTGTTTTAGGGAATTCTTCGCAATATAAATGTACACTGTCATATCCAAAACCTTTAAACTTTTTTACCATATCTTTAGCAGCCGATGCGCCAATTGTTGCATTTAAATCAGGAACAAGACCTTTAATGTTCATTTTAAATGACGGGTTATTCTTTTGAGAGTAAGGCTGATTTAAATTTAAATTAACTTGCATATTTATATTCCTCATTAATCTTTCTGAAATTAGAAATCTTGTGAATGAAAATTTTTGTTATTTCTCTTTATACTTTGTTACATAAAAGTCAATTTTTCCTGACTAAATACGTTTTATATAATAACAGGGGATTAATAAAGGGGATAATTATGGTTAAACCATTAAAACCGATTGGAAGTTACACTACATCAACATATCAATCTTTTGACGGTTCAAATTTTACATTAACAGGACTTGAAGAAAAATTCAAAGGCGAAAAAGGATACGTATCAACATTTTTGGGCGGAGCAACAAATTTTAAAAATGATGCCATGCTCGTTTTGGATTTAAAAGGCGGAAGAAATTACGATCAAGCCGGAATATTTAACCAGAACTTACGTGTCAGAACAAAAGTCGGGAAAGAGTCCGAATCAGTTCAGTTAAGATACTCTCCGCTATCTGTCGATGTACCTGTCGGCAAGAATACAAATCTTTATTTAAATCCGCATTATTCAGGGCAAATGGACTTTAGAAAAGATAAATGGACAAACAGTGTCGGTGCTTTTACCGGAGTTACACAAAAATTAAACGATAAAACTTCTGTTTCTCTTGAAGTGCAAAGATACAATCTTCAAGACATTAAAGATAACAGCGCTAAAAACTGGAGTGTAAACGCTATTGTATCTTATAAATTTTAATTAATTATTTCATGCTGAAAAGCCCATGCGGAATGATTATGAATGCTTTCAAAAGCCTCGCATTCAACTTCAAATTCGTTTATAACAGGATGTTTACGCAGTTTTACAACAACATCACGCAAAACATCTTCCACAAACTTAGGATTTTCCCATGCTTTTTCGGTAACAAATTTTTCGTCTTCACGTTTCAATAACGGATAAACAGGACAAGATGCACAACTTTCAATCAATTCGATTAAATCCTCAAGCCAGACCTGTTCACTTTCGTCGTAAGATATTTTAACCTTAATCAGAGCACGCTGGTTGTGAGCACCATTATCGGAGATTTCTTTTGAACAGGGGCACAAAGTTGTCACAGGAACTTCTACACCTAGAATAAATTTGTAATTACCTTCTTCAATTCTGCCCTCAAAAGAACAGTGGTAGCTCATAGGCGCTATCATTCCTTTAACCGGAGATTTTTTATCAAGAAAATATGTAAACTTAAATTCCAATTCGCCGCTTTGTGCATCAAGATTATTAATTATTTTTTCCAAACATCCTTTAATATCAACTCCCAAAAGATTTTTATGCTGCCATTCCGTCAAAACTTCTACAAATCTTGACATATGCGTACCCTTATAATCTCTCGGCAATGAAACATTAACTCTTGCCTTTGCACAAACAACCTGATTTGAGCTGTTTTTTCTCTGTATTATCAAAGGTAATTCCAGATGTTTAATCCCAACTTTTTGTATATCTACATTTCTGTTATCTTTTAAATTTTGAATATCTTTCATAAAAAAATTTTATCATAAAAAAAGATAAGAAGGTTTACGGCAAAAAAAAAGACCTTGATAATTGTATTCAAGGCCTATCCGTTTAAATAAGAAGAGAGAGCTTTATATTTATATAAAGTACTCTCTCTTTAAAAAATTGCTATTTTTATATTGAATTTTTAAGAAATATTAACATTAATTTTCGGAGTTATTAGAAGCCTTGTCTAAAATGCCTCTAATTCTTATATATCTGTCTAATTCAACTCTAAATCTGCCTAAATTTTGATAAATGCTGTTTGGAATTAAAACTCTGTTATCATACTTAGGATCAAGAATATAAACAGTCGGATATCCTGTCAGCGACATACTGTCAACAAGCTGTGCATACTGTTTATTTTCTACATTTACCATTACAAAATTGTAATTTTCTTTATAAAGTCCGCTTAAAATTTTAAACTTAGGCATAAACTTCATACAATATGAACACCAATCAGCATAAAACAAAGCAACCATCGGTTTTTCAGACAAATCAACAGCTTCTTCATAGGTAATACCGATTTTATAATCAGACGGGTGTTTTGGAGCATTAGCATTCATTGAAACAGCTATTCCTACAAGTGAAGAACAAGCTACCGCAACTATAACCCCCAAAGTAATTAACATTTTCTTTTTCATAATATCCTCCACACCTTGATTATACTATAAAGTTCATATATTACAAACAAACTTTTTTAACATATTGTAACATTAGACTTGAAAAAGTATATATCATAGTATATACTAAGTATATACATACGTGCAATAATAACCCCCGCAGCGTGTAAATGGCAGTAATCTTGTGTTCAATTTAAGAAAGAAGGAGTTTAAAAGAGGTATGAAAAAAAATTCGCCTATCAAAATGAAAACTACCAGACAGTTTTCAAACCCGGCAAAAAACGAAGTTTTAGACGGCTCTGATGATAGCGTTCTTTCAAATTACATCAGAGAAATCTCTGATTATCGTTCTCTTACGCCTGCCGAAGAAAAAGAGACAGCTAAAAAAGCAAAAGAAGGTGATGAAGAAGCAAAAAACAAACTTATTAAAGCAAATTTAAAACTTGTTATCACAATTGCCAAAAAGGCAATCCACATGTCAAACCTTCCTATGATTGATTTAATTCAGGAAGGCAACTTAGGACTTATGGTAGCGGCAGAAAAATTTAATTACAAATTGGGTTACAAATTTGCGACTTATGCAAGCTGGTGGATTAAACAATCAATGTTTAAAGCAATATCAGAGCAATCACACTGCATGAAAATTCCTGTATATATTCAGGAAACATTATCGAAGTTTTCAAAGATTAAACGTGAAATGGAACGTGAAAACAATTCTCAGGTAAATACTCACGATGTTGCAAAAAAAATGAATATTGCTCCTGACAAAATTGATACATTCCTAAACGCATACTCAAAAACAATTTCCATAGAAAGCGGGCTTGAAAATACCGATGGAAAAGAAATTAATGTTGCTGATATTATTGAAGACGAAAAAGCATCTGCAACAAATGAAGTTGAATTTGAGAACTTGAGAAATGATATCTTAAACGTTATTTCTACCTTAAAAGAACGTGAGCAGGAAGTTGTAAAATTAAGATACGGTCTGGAAAACAATGTAAAACTTACTCTTGAAGAAATCGGCAATATTTACGGAGTAACAAAAGAATGCATCCGCCAAACAGAATTGAGAGCGTTGAAAAAAATGAGATTTTCAACTATCGGACAAGAAGTTTTAACAAGCTATGTTGAGTAATATTTCTCGTGTTTATTTAATCTGAAATTTAAAAAGGTCATTGATTTTATCAATGACCTTTATTTTTTAGTAATTATATTTAATTTCCCAACCATCGGATTGGATTAAACGACCGCAATAAGTTCCTTTAGTTTCACATTCCTCTATTAATTCTTCTCTTGTCAAATTATCTGATGTATAAATATTATTTTTTATACTTCCCGAACCCATAAAATGCAAATTTGCGTTATTAACCAGAGGCAGTTCTGTTATAAATACATCTTTACCTACTATATTATTTCCTTTTGGACCGTCAATATCTATTACAAACATTATACCTGCAATATATTGCTTGACTTCACCGTCATCTTCTGTTCTTTTGATTACTGTATTATTTACAAAAATGTATGTACCGTCTTGTAGTCTAATTGTTTGTTTTGCTGCATCATTCTTCATCAGACGTGTGCCGCTTCGATATTTCACCTCTGTTTTATAGCCCAAGTCAACAGGTGTCATACTGTCATCATAAGAATAACCATCAGCCAAATAAGGAAGAACAAATTTTTTAACAAAGTTATTTACCAAAGCTTTGCTGCTTTCAGGAGTATATTCTCCATTGCTGCTGTTTGCCAAATCCCAATTTATAACATCACCGTAATCCACCTGTGCACGAACAAAAACATTGCTTAAAATGTTATAACTTCTTTTAAGCTTTGTGACAGCCACATTCTTTTTATGGTTTGCTATCAAAACAGGCATAGTCATTGCGGCAACTACACCGATGATGCCAAGAGTGATTAAGACCTCAGCTAAGGTGAATGCAGGAGCTTTTAGGTTGCCCCCCCCCCAATGTGAATAAACTTTTTCATATATTGCTCCTTTCTTTATTTATTTTTATTATAAACGATTTCTGAATATTTTCAAGATATTCATATAAACAGATGTGTACTTTTAAATATAAATCATTATTATAAAAGTATGAAGAAATTTCTCACTTTATTATTTGCAATAATCATTTCAGCAGGCAACTTTGCATTTGCCGACGGAGATTTATGGGATAATTTCGGAGACCCAAATGTATACGGACAAAAACCAGTAAGTGACAAAGAGTTTGAAAAGGCTATTGAATCAAAACAAGGAAAGAAAAAGAAAGATAAAAACATACCTAAAGGCGAAAGTTTTCAACAAAGTAACGAAACAAATGCTATATTAAACACAGCATCAGAGCTTCCGGTATTAATAATTCCTCTTACGCTTGAAAATATTGACCATTCCATAATTCCTGTCGGTCATTATCAGGTTGAAGGCAAGAAAGAAAACGATCAGGTTTATTTAAAACTTTATCAGGCACACGATGTTATTGCACAAATTCCTGCAGTTGAAACTGATGATGACTTCGATGAGCCTACAATCAGTTTTGTAAAACTTTTACCCCACGGCGAAAATCACGTACAGATAATATACGGCTGTACGACATTTAATGCTTACTCTATAATTGATGTGGCAAATGAAAATTAATTTTTGTTATTTTATGTTAAAATGCAATAAGAATTAAGTTATGAAAAGGGGTAAGAATTTGAAAAGAGTAATTTGTATGGTAATAGATTCTATGGGTATAGGTGCAATGCCTGATTGCCATGAATTTAATGACACTGAAAAATGCAATACATTAAGAAATGTTTGTGAATTCAATAACGGATTAAATGTTCCTAATATGAAAAAAATGGGATTAGGTAATATTCAGGAATTCAAAGGGATTGAAAAAACTTCAACCCCTACAGCTCACTACGGTACAATGGAAGAAAAATCAAAAGGTAAAGACACTACAACAGGTCACTGGGAAATGGCAGGAATAGTTTCTGAAAAACCTTTTGCAACATTTCCGAACGGTTTTCCCGATGAATTAATACAGGAATTTATTAAAGAAACAAATTGCGGAAGAGTTCTTGCAAACTGTCCTGCATCAGGTACAGCAATAATAGAAAAACTTAACGAAGAACACCACGCAACAAAGTTTCCTATTGTATACACAAGCGCAGACAGTGTTTTTCAAATTGCGGTTGACACTGACTTAATTCCGCTTGAAACTCTTTATAACTGGTGTGAAAAAGCAAGAGAAATTCTTGATAAAGGCAATTGGAATGTCTCAAGAGTAATTGCAAGACCATATAAAATAACAGATAATAAACCGACAAGAATTTCTAAAGACAGAAGGGATTATTCAATGAAACCTTCCCATACTGTACTTGATGATGTAAAAAATTCGGGCGGAAGAGTTATCGGCATAGGCAAAATTGAAGATATTTTTTCTAAATCCGGAATAACCCACGCAATTCATACTGGCTCAAATAAAGAGGGGCTTGAGCTTACTCTTAAAGCTGTTAAAAATGAACTTAACCTGAATGAAATTGCCTACAAGGATTATAAAGGCGGAGAAAACGGTGATTTCATTTTCACTAACCTTGTGGACACAGATATGCTTTACGGACACAGAAATGATGCAGAAGGTTATGGCAGAGCAATTGAAGAAATTGACACTTATGTCGACGATATTATAGAAAATATGTCAGACGATGATTTGCTGATAATTACTGCGGATCACGGATGTGACCCGACTGTTGAGGGTACGGATCATACCAGAGAATTTGTGCCTGTTCTGGTTTATCATAAAAACATTGAAGGCAAAAATTTGGGACTTATCAAAGGTTTTGATTATATAGCCGGCTTAGTTAAAAATTGGTTAAAATTATAATCATTTTACCCATTATTTGAATTGAAATTTAAAAATTTTTATATTATAATAGCATTGTGAATTTATTCACACTGTATAAAACATAAGGAGAAGTAGAAATGACAGTAAAAATCGAAGATGGATGCATTGCATGCGGCGCTTGCGAATCAATTTGCGATGCTGTATTCAAAGTAGAAGACGTAGCAACAGTTAATGAATCTGCAGTTGCTGATAACATTGATTGCGTTAAAGAAGCAGCAGATGCTTGCCCTGTTGGCGTTATCGTTGTTGAATAATTGCTTTAAATAAAGTAAAAAATAACCTGAGAATTATCTCAGGTTATTTTTTTATCTTCTATACTCACAAACAAAAACTATTTTCTGATTTCTTATGTCTATACTTGTATCTTCGCCAATTTCCCGAACACTGCCCGAGCTATCTAAGTAACCTTCTATAGAGCATACATATTTATCTGAAACACCTGTTGACGAAGCCGAATTAGAAATTCTGGAAATATTACTTTCCATTTCAAAAAATTTTCTGCTAAAATTATTTTCAAGCTGCATTAAATCATCTTTTGAAGCGTAATCATCAGATACAGATTCATTATAGTAATCTCTATCCCTGTCATCTTTGTAATTTTCATCCTGATATTCTGATTTGCTGTTATTATTTTTTGAAAGATTACCGTTCTTTTTGTACTTATCTGCCATCATAGGCGCACTTATAATCATTACAATCCCGAGTATTATTACCAGAATTATTACATAACCTAATGCAGACATTGCAAATTTTTTGTTCATAAAAAAGCCCTATATTTATTACGAAACCAGTATAACATAAAATAGGAACAGGTTCAAATAAACCTGTTCCTATTTATATATTTTTAATAAGGTATATTTTTATACACCTGCAGGAATTTTTGCTTCTGCAATTACGGCTTCTAAAGCTTTTAATGCATCTTCAGGTAATTTATCCAATCCTGCTTTTTCTGTTTCTCTTGATTTTACGAAGTCAATTCTATCGTTCATACGAGCAATAAATTGTTCAGCGTATTCTTTATTAGAGAATGAAGTATTAAATCCTTCAACATCCATAATTTGAATGTCTGAGAAGTTTTCCCATTTATGGAAGTTAGCAGTACCTTCAACAATAGCTTCGATAATACCTAAAGTATGTTTAGGCTGAACTTTAGTACCCATAAATTCACCTGTGTTCAAGATGTAGCAATCAACACCATCCTGGATTAATTGTTTAAATCTTGTGTAATCCATTTCAAGAGGATAAACTCTAAACGGGTTAGCATAAGGTTCAACAACCAGTGCATTAGGATCAACGCCCGCAGCAAGTCTTTCTGCTGAAGAGCGTTTTGTAGCAAGAGTTGCGCCCATAGCTGAACCTAATGATGCTCCTGAAAGTTTCAATACAGGAGGAATAGTAGGATCTTTCATCAACCAGAAAATAGCGTTGATAGGTTCGTTAATTCTGTCAACTCTGTTTGGTGACCATAATTTAGATTTAACAGCACGACCGTTGCCGTTTCTGATATCTTCCGTAACAGAAACAACTTTACCGTCTGCTAAAGCAATAGCGCCTGCATTTTGTTGAGTTAAGATATATTTGTTGTCATCACAGCCGATAGGATAATCTGCTGTTTTATCAAAGTATGCAGGTTCCAAAGCGATAGTATATTTATCATGTACATTAATAATAAATGCATCATCGTGAAGAACGGTAATGTTATATTTGTTATTGTGTTTTGCGTGAGTAATTGTTGATTTACCTGAACCTGATAAACCGAATACAGCTACCTGGAAAGATTTTCCGTTGTCAAGGTTATAACGTTTCATACCGCCGTGGCAAGAAGCATAACCGTTACGGGCAGCAGCACCCCATGCAAGTGTCAAAGTACCTTTTTTATGTTCACCGAAGTATCTCATACCTAAAATACAAGCACAGTTGTGTTCAGGGTCAAAGAATGTCAAGCCGTACGGGAAGTCAGGGTGTGACCAGTCAGGATCTGAGAATACATAAATATCACCTTCCGGCAATTCTCTTGATTCCGCATACATTTCAGCATAAGCTTCATTAATATATTGGAAGTTCAACATCCAAGAATACATAACATTTTCAAAGCCTTCCGGAATCATTAAGTGAGCTTTAATCATAAAGTCATTATCAAGCCCTACAACAGCTTCTGTCTTATACATTAATTTGTCACGAGTAGAATAAACCGCTTCACGGATGATAGGTAATAAATATTTTAAATCACAACCCGGTTCACCAACGATTTTTCTTGCAGCAGCGCAGCGTCCGACAACTGTACCGTCATTGAACAATAATTGGTTAGCCCCTTGAGGCAGACCGATTTTTTCAGGTTTGTAAACAGGCATGCCTGTTAATTCAATTGTACCTGAACTGCTTTTTGCTAATTTGTAAGCTTCGGATACAGATTTTACTTCTTCAACATTGTTGCCAAAGAAAGGTGCAGTGATTGTAGCACGAGCTGCTGACATCATCTTTTTCAATTCTTCCGAATTTGTGAAAAATTCTTTTGTTGCCATATTTTTCTCCTTCTTTTATACACTTTAATAAGTGTAAATATTACATTAACCTCTACTTCTTATCGTAGCATAAAAAGAAAAAAACACAACGAAATAAAAAAAAGACTGAATTATTTCAGTCTTTTTTTTATATTAATAATTCATTTCCCATCCGTCATTGAGGATTTTACCAAAGCAGCCCATAGCTGCACTTCCTGCAACGTTACATTTTCTTGTATAGATACCGTCTCTTTGCTCTTTAGTTAAAGGAGCCGAATAGACAGTCCCATATTCTATTTCATCCAGCATTCCATTAGGGTATAAGCCTACATTAAACAAATCTCTGCCAACTATGTTAGGACCTTTAGGACCATTTATATCAATCAATAAATTTATAACAGAACCATAAGTTGTTCCGTAGTAATAACCTGGTCTGACAGCAGCTCCGCTTGCGAGAACATATGAAGTCTTGTCTGCACCATGACCTGATAAAGCCGAACCGCTTAACATTTTATAAGATGCAGCAAAACAAGGTGTTAAAGTATTTGTACAAGTTTGAACAACCTTAAAATTATCTTTAATAAAATTGTTAGCAGCAGTCTGAGAATTAATACCTGCTTCAATCAGATTAATAGCATTTTTTGAATTCATCTGAGCAACAGCAGCCTGTTGAACTTCGTTATAAACCTTGTGTAATTGAGTAACATAGCTTTGACGCTGGTAATTCTGCATCAAAGAAGGTACGGTCATAGCTGATACAACGCCGATAATACCGAGGGTGACAAGAACCTCCGCCAGGGTAAACGCAATTTTTCTCTTCATAAAAACTCCGTCAAACTCGTGATGTAGTATATCACTATTATAACAGATTTTTATATTTTTACAACCCCTGAAAACACCTTTGTTAGAGCTTAAAAATCTGCCCCCCCCCCATTGCTAAATCTTTTCATAAATTGCTCCTTTCTATAATTTTTAATAATTATGCAAAACCCGATGTGGCGGGTCCAGCGGCTACGCTGGTGCCCCTTTCTTTATTTTTATTATAAACGATTTTTCATATTTTTCAACTTATTGATTAATATTTATATTTAATTTCCCAACCATCGGATTGGATTAAACGACCGCATTGATCCCCCTTAGTTTCACAAAGTTGCAACAATTCTTCTCTTGTTCGATCAAGCAAAATGAAATTATTATCATCATAACGACCTAAATCATAAAATAGCAGTCTTGCATTATTTGATAATGGAATAAGAAAGAGAAATACATCTTTTCCTAATATATTATTTCCTTTTGGACCGTCAATATCAACTACAAAGAGAAGAGAACCAATGTACTTTTCACCGTTAGGACCTACGCCTGATAGATATTGTGTACTCAGATAAATATATGTGCCGTCTTGTAGTCTTATTAACTGCCTTTCACTGGTTAAATTAAGCAATCCAGAACCATCTCGTCTTAATATTTTAGTTTTGTATCCTAAACTGCTTAAGGTTTGATCATCAGAATATGAATATCCGTCTGCAAGGTAAGGTAACATATATTTACGAACAAAAGTATCTAAAAGGTTTTTATCTGAAACAGCCTCTGAAACTGCACCTTTACTAACTGCCAAATCCCAATTTTGAATATCTCCGTAATCGACTTGCGCCCTGACAAATACATTACTCAAAATATTGTAAGACCTTTTCAGTCTTGTAATAGTAACATTTTTTTTGTGATTAGCTATTAAAACAGGCATTGTCATTGCTGCTACTACACCAATGATGCCGAGAGTGACCAATACTTCCGCCAAGGTAAACGCACTAAAACGATTATCTGCTAACGTGGCTACGCACGTAGTGCCATCTGCTAAAGTGAAACCATTACTACGGGAGCTTAAACGGTTGCCCCCCCCCCGAAATTGATAAATCTTTTCATAAAGTACTCCTTTCTATAATTTTTAATAATTATGCAAAACCCATGGGGCGGGTCCAGCGGCTACGCTGGTGCTTCTTTCTTATATTTATATGTATATTATAACAGATTTTTTACGTTTTTCAATTCTTTTAAATTATTATGGCGGGTAGTTACAAATAATAAATATTGTGATAGAATATTATTGTAAAATTATTAAATAAGAGGGGATTATAATGAATAAAATAAAAAGTTTGATATTAATTCTGGCTATTACAGCAGGTTTAGGCATATCTTACGCTGCTTCTGATACCTTGCTCGTAAATTCAACTGCCGCTGTAAAAACTCAACAAGCAGCAGCTACATACTCAACTGTTAACCCGCTTGATGTAGTTGCCAGACCAAACTTTTATTTGAATAAAAACATTAAAATTAAAGCAAAATTTGACAAGTTTTCTACATTAGGACTTGATTACAAACCTGCAATGAGAAGTTCTGAAAAGTATATTTCATTTTTAATTCAAAGACCTGATGTTTGCGACCACAACATTCCTCTGTCAGAATTAAAAATCTTTATTGACAGAACAGTTGCAGAAAAACATATTGATTTAAATTCAGGTGATGAAATTGAATTTACAGGTAAAGTATTTTCAACAGCCTTAGGCGATCCCTGGATGGATGTTGACCAATTTACCGTAATCACTTCCAAACCTAAAACTGAAAATAAATAATGTTAATTATTAACGGAGTTAAGAGATGAGCAATAAAAAAAATGATATATTCCTTACTATACATGGACATTTCTATCAACCGCCGAGAGAAAATCCATGGCTGGAAGCTATTGAACTTCAAGACAGCGCATTGCCTTTCCATGATTGGAACGAAAGAATTAACAAAGAATGCTATAACCCGAATTCTGTTTCAAAAATTGTTGACAACAGAAACAGAATTCTTGATGTTGTGAACAATTACGAACATATGAGCTATAACTTTGGACCGACACTTTTGTCCTGGATGGAACAATTCGCTCCTCTGACATATGAAAGAATTATTAAGGCAGATATAGAAAGTATTCCAGAACATAGCGGACACGGTAATGCTTTGGCTCAAGTATACAACCACATTATTATGCCGCTCGCAAACGAGGAAGATAAACAGACACAGGTCAAATGGGGTATAAGAGATTTTGAATACCGCTTCGGCAGAAAACCGGAAGGTATGTGGCTTGCAGAAACTGCTGTTGACGATGATACCCTAAGAGTACTGGAAGAAAACGGTATTAAGTTTACTATTCTTTCTCCTTATCAGGCTGCAAAATTCAGAAAAAAAGGTGATAAAGAATGGACGGACGTAAGCTGGGGAAATATTGATCCCGCTCGTTCTTACAGATATTATATCAAATCCGCTCCGGGTAAATATATTGACTTATTTTTCTATGACGGCGCTATTTCCCGTTCTGTTGCTTTTGATGAATTACTTAAAGACGGCAACAAGTTCAGCAAACGCTTGAAAGAAGGCGTATCAGACTGCAGAGATTACCCGCAGTTAATTAATATTGCCACAGATGGTGAAAGCTACGGTCATCACACAAAATTCGGTGATATGGCGCTTGCTTATGTTTTAAAAATTAAAGCTAAAGACGAAGGTTTCACTATTACCAACTATGGAGAATATTTAGAAAAATACAGAAGCGATTGCGAAGTTGATATTAAGCAGGCTTCCAGCTGGAGCTGTTTCCATGGAGTAGGCAGATGGAAAGAAGATTGCGGCTGCTCTACAGGCGGTCATCCGGGTTGGAACCAAAAATGGAGAAAACCTTTAAGAGATGCTCTTGATTATTTACGAGATGAACTTATAAAAATATATGAAGAAGAAGGTAAAAAATATTTTAACAGCGATGTTTGGAATGTTCGTAACAAATATGTCGACGTAATACTGGATCGTGGCGATATGAATGTGAAAAAATTCCAGAGAGAAAACTTTTTACCTGATTTATCTGACGATGAAAGAGTAAAAGCTATGGAATTACTTGAAATTCAGCGTCAGTCTATGCTTATGTATACAAGCTGCGGCTGGTTCTTCTCTGAAATTTCGGGAATTGAAACAGTTCAGATTATGAAATACGCAGCTCGTGCAATGCAGCTTGCATCTAAGTTTACGGATAAAAATATTGAAGAACATTTCTTAAATATTCTTTCAGAAGCAAAAAGCAATATTCCTGAACATGGAACAGGTAAAGATATATTTGAAAGGTTTGTAAAGCCCTCAATTGTTACGGCAAAGCAGATAGCAAGCCTGTGGGCACTTTCATCACTTTATCAGGATGCTGAAGATGAAGAAGATGTTTACTGCTATACAATAACTAAAAAAGCTTATAAAAAAGTGCACAAAGGAACTTCTACTTTTATAATCGGTCATATTGAAGTTCAATCAAAAATCACACTTCAAAAATCTAACCTTATATTTGCATTGATGCAATATGCAGGAGGAGATTTCCACTGTGCAATTAAAGAGTATTCTGATGAAGCAGAATTTAACAAAATTAAAACAGAACTTATTAAAACTTATCTGATGAATACTTTAACAGAAATTATCAGAGCTTTGGACGAATACTTCGGCAAAGAATACTTTACATTGAAAGATATATTCATTGAAGAAAGAAGAAAAATTCTTCAAATTCTTTTAAAAGGCAAACTTGAAAAATTTGCTCAAACTTATCAGGAAATGTATGACGAAGGAAAAGGCGCAATATATAACCTGCAAGGCTTGGGACTTAAAATTCCTGATGAATTTAAAATTTCGGCAGGCTATGCTTTGAGCCACAAATTTAATGATATTGTTGCTCATTCAGGAGGATTTCTTGAAAGCGACCTTATTCAGCAGGCTATGGATATTAATTTTGAAGCAAAAAAAATGGATGTTACTCTTGATAAAAAGACTTCAAATGCTATATTCAGCAAAAAAATTCTTCAAAATATGAACAGACTTGTTCACAGTTTTGAAATCCAGCAGGCTGATGTTCTTCTTGAAATTTTTGATACTATTGAAAAACTTGAACTACAGGTTGATATTTCTGAAGCTCAAAATATTTATTTTGCTAAAATCTATCACAAAATAGGCGATATTATAGAAAACGGAGTGAATAACAAGCGTTCTAATAATAAAAAGTTTATAGAAATGCTGCTTGATATTGGTTCTCAATTAAATATAAATACTGAATTTTATCAAAAAAAATTAGATAAATTATTACTTCAATAAAAAAAAGGCTCTTAATTGAGCCTTCTTTTTTACCAGTTTTCAGAACCGTATTTCTTATACATAGCAATATTGCGTAAAATTTTTTGTTCTACAGCTTCAACTTTTTGAAGTGTTTCAGGTGAGTTATTACGTTTTTTCAAAAGTTTCAGTTCTAAAAGCTCCTCTTTAGCACGTCTGATTTTTTCTTTTTCTTCTTCACGCTTCCAGAAAAGCCACCCCTCAAAGCCGCATCCAGGCGGAACTATTGACCAGGGAGAAGACGGGCAGTGCCTGCATAGAGCCGGTCTGTTTTCATAATTGGAGCATAAATTATCATCCTGCAAATATTTACAGCAATAGAAAGTTGTTTCTTCCTCTTTGTAATTCCCATCCTCAGAAAGACGGGTTATAATATTATCAACAACATCAGCATCTACTTTTCTGGCATCTTCAATAGAATTATAAGGTTCAAACAATGATAAAAAATCAATTGCACCTGCATCTCCATCCTCAGCCATTTTAATCAGGATATTATACGGTGTAGAAGTTGTTACCACACGACAGCATTTTCCGCACATATGGCATAGAGATTGAGGACGCTTTGCTAAATAATTTTCTTCATAGTTACCCATAAAACAATTATAGCTATCATGGGAAATTAAAAAAAATTATGTAACATTTCTTAAAAAACAAGCAATTACTTATACGAATATTACTTTATTTATATAAGTAGTAAAAGGGTAGTTTTCATGCAAAGTTCAGTAGGACAACAAAACATACAGCAGCCAAAGGTTATGCAGCAGTGCCAATGTCCGCCACAACAATCTGTTCAGGCGCAAGCTCCGACAATACAACAACAGGCACCACAATATCAAACTGCACCAATGGTACAGCCTCAAAGCCAAAATGTTCAGGTTCCAAACTATTCAGGTGTTAATATTCAAATATTTAATCCGTCAGTTGCAACACCGGGTTCAACAGCACCTGTGTATAACGTGAATGCTCCAAACTATGGTCCGACGGCTGCCAGCGGTTGCTATCCGTCAGGTTATTACACAAATGACTGGGGCAACAGTAAAAATTTAACAAGCAATACAACAACAACTAACACAACTGAAAATAAAAAAACTGAAAAGAAAACCGAAAAACGTGAAATTGTACAATTAACTGACGAATATATTAAAAATCTTGAAAATTATTTAAACAGTCAGGATAAAGAAGTCAGACTAATGGGTGCAAAAGAAGTTGTGGCAAGACTTGAAGAAGACCATTCAAGAAAAGATGATAAAGCTTTGAATGCTTTAGTTAACAAAATGCTTCAAGATCCTTCAACAGCAGTAAAAATTCTGGCATTAAGCGTTCTTGATTCACGAGTAGCAACAGGCGATGACTACACTGTGGGACTTTTAAAAGCAATGCAAAATTCTAAATCAGGTTACGGACAAGATGCTATGCAGGCAACAAATATCCTCTTGAAAATGTCAGGTCAAAAAGTAGAAAAAGAATTTGAAGTAAAAGATACTAAAAAATCAGAAAATAAATCAAACGGTGAAAAATAATGAGTTTATCAACAGCATTAACATCAGTAAAAAGTAATTTTACAAAATATCTGGCAAAAGGCGCAGGTGCAGCAGCACTTGGTGTTGTTGCCTACGATTCTCATATCATAGGCAAAATTCAATCTGATGTTTATGCAAAAAGCAGAGATGCAGATGCTTGTGCTGACAGATTTAGCAATACGCAATACCTTTCAAGCCCGAGCAACACAACTTCAAAACTAAAACGCACTGTATTTAATTTTGAAATGGAAAACAACGTAAGACATTTCGTTAATTCTGCTATCGGATATTTTAAAGGCTTCGGCTCTATGCTTGTAAACAGCGTAGTACCTCTTGGTCTAGGTTTAGGAGCACTATGTGCCAAAGGCAAATGGGCAAAAGGTTCTGCTATAGGTCTGGGTATTTATGCAGGTGTTAAATTCTTTAAAGATGTACTCGGGTTCGGGCACTATAACGACTTGAACAGAAAGTTTTAAAATAAAAGCCTCATAAGAGGCTTTTTTTAATATGTCATCTGCCAATTATCATTTAAAATTTTACCGAAACACCCCCACCAGCATCCCTCTTTTCCTGCAATACAATGGTCCTCATAAGAAGTTTCACGCTGCTCTTTTGTTAACGGAGCACTGGTCAGTTCAGGACAGGCACAATCATCCATTATGCCGTTACTATAAATTTTAGTTGCAAAAACATCACGACCAATAATATTAGGAGCTTTTTTGCCGTTTATATCTACATAAAAATTTATGTTTCCTAAGAAGGAAGAAGACTTTGTTACGTAAATAGCAGCTCCGCTGGCGAGAACATATTGATGTCCGCCGCCTACAAAAAGACCACTCATTTCAGTTCCGTTCAGTCTTTTATATTCTCCTGAAGCAAAACAGTCATCTACGTTATTTCCGCATACCTTTACTACTTTAAAATACTTTTTAACCCACGCATCAATGGCCTCGTCCGTAGTTAAGCCTGCCTCATTTAAATTCAAGGCATTTGTGTCGGTTAGTACCATTTGTGCAGCCTGCTGTGCTTCATTGTAAACCTTATGAAGCTGGGTTACATAACTCTGCCGCTGGTAATTCTGCATCAATGAAGGCACGGTCATTGCGGAAACTACACCGATAATGCCTAAAGTAACCAATACTTCAGCCAGGGTAAACGCACTTAAACGATTATCTTCTAACGTGGCTACGCACGTAGTGCCTTCTGCTAAAGTGAAACCCTTGCTATAGGAGCTTAAACGGTTGCCCCCCCCCCGAAATTGATAAATCTTTTCATAAAGTACTCCTTTCTATAATTTTTATAATTATGCAAAACCCATGTGGCGGGTCCAGCGGCTACGCTGGTCATAAATTGCTCCTTTCGTTCATATATAAATCTTACCCAAATAATATCATAATACTATCATTATTGTAAAATTATGTAAATATATTTCTTAAAAAATTAAAGTTTCAAGATACATATACCGATATTTTATTTGTAATCAGAAATAAATGGAGAATTTATATATGCTTAAAAAGATTGTAACACCTTCGTGTAATGTATGCGACAGTGTGGAATTTATATTAAGAGGAGCGAGAAAACGCCGTAGTATGGCAATTGCAGCTGCAAAAAACATGAATGCAGATGCAGGTATTCAAGCTAGACTGCACGCAGTCAAGTAGTGCTTATTGTTTAGTAAGATTTTGAGAGTTTATTAAAAAGGCTGACACTATGTCAGCCTTAATTTTTATCAATATGACATTTCCCAATTATCATTTAGAATTTTACCGAAACAACCGCTTATGCCGCTTGTTGATGAACTACAATGAGAACTAAATAAGCTTTCACGTTCTTCTTTAGTTAGCGGCGCACCTGCAAACGGCACTATTGAATCATCATCAGCAACATTATAAGGCGCATCATCTACAAGTCCGTTATTATAAAGACATACGATAAATAAATCACGTCCAGCAACATTCGGTCCTTTTAGTCCGTTTATATCAACAGCAAAACTTATTAAAGAGCCATTAGAGGGTTCATAATTAGGTCTTAATGATGCACCGCTTGAAATCACAAAAGATTTTGTATTACCAATTCTTGCACTCACTCCACTGATTTTTTTATAAGAATCAGCGAAACAACCGCTTAGTTTATCACATTCTTTTACAACTTTAAAATATGATCTGATAAAAGAATAAACCTGTTCCTGTGAATTTAAACCTGCCTCTGAAAGGTCAACTGCATTTTTATCATTCTGGTATCTTAACGCTGCTTGAGATAGTTCATTGTAAACCT
>ENA-UONZ01002014-UONZ01002014.1-human-gut-metagenome-genome-assembly--contig:-C93old-NODE-2014-length-17824-cov-4.102876_pt1 | contig 17824 bp, 15 predicted proteins | sample MGYA00242468_ERZ724015 | MGnify/ENA metagenome assembly ERZ724015
TTGACAAAAGGTACGGTTTCCTCTATAATTTGTAATAGAGTGATACGAGATGCTGACCGGCCTAACAGGGAGATTCTAGCCCGTCAGCAGCGGGGACGTTCCCCGGTTTTTATGAATCCAACAAAGGAGGCGTATGGCTATGGCTACACAAATTGCGCCCACCCCCCTGGTCAAGGGAGAGGCGGCCAAGAAAATTTACAAAGAGATGCAGCGTAAACCTACGCAGGCATCGAAGAAAGGTGCCAAGATCCTTTTTTCTAAATTTAGCAAGATGGTGAAAGAATGATCATTGAACGGCTCCATGAAAGGCATCTTCCTCTGGTGGATGCCTTTTCTTGTACAGAAACCAGCGAAATGCTGGCCGACCTCAAAGCGGATGAGCGCCGGCGAGTGAGGAAACACTCCAAAGAAATGGAGGATTTCTTCCACGAGGAAGCTTTCAGCGAACAGGAACTGGGTATGAGCACCACCTATCTGGTCTTGGACGACGGCGCCAGCCAGATTCTCGCTTACATTTCCTTGTGCAACGACGCCATCAACTTGGAGTTCCAGGAGAGAACGGACTCCGGCATTACATACGGCTCTGCCCCAGCATTGAAAATCGCCCGCTTGGCGGTGAGCGTCGACTTCGTCCGCCGGGGGCTTGGCAAACAGTTGATCCAGTTCGCGGCGTTCCAAGCCCAGCGCATCCGGCAGTACTCCGGGGTATTCTTCCTTACACTGGACTGCTACGAGCACCGGGTATCGTTTTACGAATCCCTGGGTTTCGTCCGCAACCTGATCCAGCCTGTAGCGCTCCGCTATGACAGCCCCATCAGTATGCGGCTTGGGTTGGATGCGTTTATGGAATCTTTGGCAGTGGATTGATCGGATGACAGTATTTTGGGCAGTTTTTTGTGGACTGTTTAAAAAGATGAGAAGGGAAAATTATGAGTTCCAAACATATTGGTATATGTGCCTTGTGTGGAAAAGAGAAGGAATTAACCTTCGAACATCTTCCGCCTAATAAAGCATTTAATTTCACACGAGCTAAACCTGTCAATGGAGAGGATTTTATTCACGCTTCAGATGACAAAAATCGCGTTCCTTGGGATTTGTCAGGGCTGAAATATCAAAATCAGCAAAAGGGAATGGGCTCTTTTTCCTTGTGCCAAAGTTGCAATAATTTAACAGGGACCTGGTATGGAGATAGCTATGTCGACTTTGCAAAGAGAATGCACTTTCTTTTAAGCAAAGAAGTCCCAGTAGATCATCAAAAAGTTGAATTTGTAGTAAGAAAGATATATCCACAGAGGATTATTAAACAGGTCATTTCTATTTTTTGCTCAATCAATAAAGACATTTATGATGATCCAAGGATTACGACGCTGCGAGAGTTTGTCTTGGACAAGGAAGCTGTATCTTTGGATAAAAACAGATATAAGATATGTGTATACTTAAATCGTTGTATACTTATTAAATATTGCGGGTTATCGGTTCTCTTGCATATTAATGATATGAAAAATATTACATCTAAATGCGTGTCAGAATTTTGCGCTTACCCATTAGGATTTTTGATTTATTTTGATCTGGAAGAGGATGATTCTTGCTTAGGAACAGATATTACCGCCTTTTCTGACTATGCATTTGACGATATTGTTGATTTTCAAATTACCATCCCAATATTTGAAAACAATTCATGGATACCAGAAGATACCCGAAGTAAAGCTGAGATTGAACAAACAATTGCAAAAAATAAAGCGGGGTTTTAAATTCACATAGTGAGCAGGAAAGTTTGAGGGCCTCGAAGGAAGGATCAATGATGGACATAAAAGAAATAACCGAAAAAGTTGACTCGTTAAAATCCGAGGTTCAATCTCATACCCATTCATATATGATGGATCCAGATTGTACTTATGTGATTGATAATCAATTAAATGGATACGTTCGCGCTGTGCAAGCATACTGTGCAACAAATAACCTGATAGCAATTGCTGCAAATATAAATGATCTAATTCCAATTGAAAGAAATGCCATAGAATTTTTTTGTTTTTGGGATGGGGTAAAATCAGATATCATTGAACACTCCAATAGTGTTTCTGGACAAAATAGACTTCGCATTATCACATCCATCGCTTATGAATTACAGGCAACGATGACAAAAGACGGGATTGATATTTATCTCTCTGGTTTTGGCGTTGAGATTTCGGATTCTAATTATACGGTTAACAGTAAGCGAGTATATGTTGAAAATACTCTTAAAAATGTTGATGGAATAATTATTATGAATATCGCCAGAGACCTCAATATATTTTCTCCCGATATTATAGATACTGAAATTAGCGAAAAAGTGAGTGTCGAATTTGTGAATCAACAGATTTCTAAATGTCGGGCGAAGATGAATAGTGGTGATTATGATGGAGCCATTACTAACGCTCGAACTTTGCTTGAAGAAATATTACTCGGTATTGAGGAAAAAATGGCTGGATGTAGGCAGAATTACGACGGTAATTTGCCTTCATTATATAAAAGAGTCTCTAAGCAAATTAACATGTATCCAGATGATAGTAAGATTAACAACTCATTAAATGAAATATTACGTGGATTTATATCTATAGTAAACGGATTTTCTGGAATGTCAAATAACATAGCGGATCGACATGCCACAGTAAGGCATCCGCAACGACATCATGCAAAAATTGGAGTCAATAGTTCCATGGTAATCTGTGAATTTCTTTTAGAAAGTTATGAATACCAGCAGACTAAATAATAAATACTTTTTGTTCTGGCATGCGATGGGCTTTTTGAAATGGGCATCTAAAGTGTCCACCCCACCCAAAGAATCTCAGGAACTCCTTTGCGGAGTGCCTGAGATTTTTCGTTTCTGGGTAGACTTGAGTCCGCGGCCTCCTCGCTTCTGAAGCCGCGGCTCATAACCTGAAGGGCGAGCGAGCGCCGATGGCGCTCTGCCGCGAGCCGACCGAGGCGGCAGCCGAGACCGTAGATTCAAATCCTGCCCCCCGCAAAAAGTCCCGCTGCGCCTATGCGGTTCGTTTGCAAGCGCGCTCACGGCATTCCGGCTTGTTGCCACTTTTGCCGCTTCTCCCCCCTTTCTCCCGTCGTTGACAAGGCCGCGGTTCTTTCCTATAATGGAAAACAGAAAGCCCCGGTTTAAGCCGAAGCGCGAAGCACACGCTCACTGATGGCCGCCGGCGGCACTCTTTTATCTTCCCAGGGGCGGCCGGTGGTTTGCATGCAGCGGGCCGCCTCTACCCCCAGGAGAAAAGGAGGGATCACCATGCGCCTGGAACGCCTGCCCATCTTCATCGACTTGTACGAGACACGCAGCTACACCAAGACCGCCCAGAAAAATTACGTGTCCCAGGCCTCGGTGACACAGCTGGTCAACAGCCTGGAGGAGGAATTCGGTGTGAAGCTTTTCGACCGCTCCACGCTGCCCATCCAGGCTACGGCGGCTGGGAAACAGCTGTACCACGACGCTAAAATCCTCCTGCGGCAGTACATCCAGCTCAAGGAGGTGCTGCCCCGTCTGGAACAGGAGGGGGCCAGCCAGATCCGGCTGTGCTACACCTCCCAGATCGATTTGCAAATCTTGCTGCCCTTTGTACGGCAGTTTAAAGCCGCCCACCCGGCGGTGGCCTTCCAAGTGGAGCTCTGCCCCTTCCGGGACGCCTCCCAGATGCTGTGGGCCGGCAAGTGCGACGGCGCCATTGGCATCGACTTTGAGCCGGAGTTCACCCAGGGCATGGAGACGCTGGTCCTCTACGAGGGGGAGTACCAGGCGTTGGTGCCCCAGGGGCACCCCCTGTTCCAGCGGGAAGTCCTATCCCGGGAGGAGCTGTACCAGTATCCCCTGGTGATGCTGTCGCCGGAAGTCCTGGGCCGCTCCTACGACGGGATGATACGCCACGCCCAGCTGGACGGCTATTACCCCCACATCCAGCAGACGGCCAACGATTTGGCATCGGAGCTGTTCGTCATGCTCACGGAAAACCTCATTGGCTTTGTACCGGACAACTACTTCCCCGAGGAGTACCGCGGCCAGCTGCGGCGCATCCCCATTGAGAACGGTCACCACCAATTCCGGCTGGAGCTGAAATACTTGCCGAGGGAAAACCCTGCGGTGCCGCTGTTTGTGAAGGAGTTATCAAACTATTTGAAAAACCAATAGGCCATTTGCCTTTTGTCTTTGCGGTCTGCCCGGCGCGTGGGCTATAATGATGGTAGAAACCACCCCCGGCCTGGGGGCAATCTCAAGGAGGCTATCATCATGGGCAAGCTGTTATTGACAGGTGTGGACGGCAATCTGGGCAGCCAAGCGGCGGAATACCTGCTGGAGCTGGAGCCGGTGGACAACCTGATTTTCTGCGGCTACAGTGAGGCCGCACTGCAAAAATACGCGGACATGGGTGTGGAGACCCACGTCACCAACTTCAACTTCTCCGATGGACTGCAAGAGGCTTTTGCCGGCGCGGACCGCCTGGCGCTGATCTCCATGCCCTTTGTGGGGGCTAAGCGGCAGAACGCCCACAAGAACGTGGTGGACGCCGCCAAGGCCGCCGGGGTAAAGCAGGTGATCTACACCTCCCTGGTCAACGCCGGGGACGAGACCAACCCCAGCGTGGAAAAGAAAGACCACATCTACACCGAGAACTACATCAAGGAATCCGGCCTGGACTACATCTTCCTGCGGAACTCCCAGTACGCCGAGGCCATGATCACCAACTACTTCACCTATGTGAAGCTGGACGGCGTGCTGAAGAACAACCAGGGCGACGGCAAGATGGCCTACATCTCCCGCAAGGACTGCGCCAAGGCTGTGGCTTACGCCCTGCACCGGGGCGCCCAGTACGACCACGCCACCCTGAACATCAACGGGCCGGAGCTGATGACCATTTCCCAGTTCATCGCGTACGGCAACCAGGGCACCGGCAACCAAGTCAGCTACCAGGAGATCACCGACGAGGAAAACTACCAGGTGTTCGACGCCATGGGCGTGCCCCGCACCACCGACGGCCACTTCGAAAAGGGCAGCGAGGCCCCTTACTCCTCCGACGGCATGGTGACCTTCGGCCAGGCCATCCGCGAGGGCAAGATGGACGTGTGGACCGATGACTTCCAGAAGCTCACCGGCCAGCAGCCCATGACGGTGTTGTACATGTTCCAGCACTCCGACCAGTTCCAGGTGGGCGAGCGCCACTCTAAGGACAACTAAACCAGCCTTTCCTACTAACAAAAAATTCCAGCTTTCCCTTGCGGGTTGGCTGGAATTTTTGCGTTTTGTGCACTGGGGCGGCGTTTGTTTGAAAAAGCACGCTATTTCTCGGGAAATCCTCACGGGCGCTGGGCCTTGGGGGAGGCGCTGCCCTGGGCGGGGCTGGGAGATTGCTCTCGCATGGTGAGGGAGATGCGCTTTTTCGCCGGGTCCACGGAGAGGACCGTCACCTCCACAATGTCCCCCACAGAGAGGACCTCGGAGGGGTGGCGGATATAGCGGTCGGTGATTTGGGACACGTGGACCAAGCCATCCTGGTGGACGCCGATGTCCACAAAAGCGCCAAAATCCACCACGTTGCGCACGGTGCCGGAAAGCTTCATCCCCGGCTTTACATCGGAGAGGTCCATCACGTCGGTGCGCAGCAGCGGCGGGGGCAGCTGGTCCCGGGGGTCGCGGCCAGGCTTTTGCAGCTCGGCGGCGATGTCCCGCAAGGTGGGCAGGCCCACGCCGCAGGCCTCCGCGGCCTTGGCCTCCCCCACTTCCGCCAGGCGCTGGGGCAGCTGGGAAAGGCTCCCCACGTCCTGGAGGGTGTAGCCGCACAGAGAGAGCAGCCGCTCTGCCGCCTGGTAGGACTCCGGGTGGACGGCGGTGTGGTCCAGCACGTTCTGGCTCTCCATCACCCGCAGGAACCCGGCGCACTGCTCAAAGGCCTTGGGGCCCAGCTTGGGCACCTTCAAGAGCTCTTTCCGGCTGGTAAAGCCCCCGTGCTCCTCCCGGTAGGCCACCACGTTCTGGGACACAGCCGGGGTGATGCCCGCCACCCGCCGCAGCAAGGACGGGGAGGCGGTGTTCAAGTCCACGCCCACGCCGTTGACGCAGTCCTCCACCACGCCGTCCAAGGCCTGGGAAAGCCGAGCCTGGGGCATATCGTGCTGGTACTGCCCCACGCCAATGGCCTTGGGGTCAATCTTCACCAGCTCCGCCAGGGGATCCTGGAGCCGCCGGGCAATGCTCACCGCCGAGCGCAGGGACACGTCGAAGTCCGGGAACTCCTCGGCGCCCAGCTTGGAGGCGGAGTACACCGAGGCCCCGGCCTCGCTGACCACCATGTAGGAGAGGGGCCTGCCGTATTCCTGAATGAACTCCGCCACAAACAGCTCGGACTCCCGGCTGGCGGTGCCGTTGCCAATGGCGACGCAGGTGACGCCGTGGGCATCGCACAGGCGGCGCAGGGTTTTCTTGGACTCCTCCACCTTGTTGTGGGGCTTGGTGGGGTAGATGACGGCGGTGTCCAGCACCTTGCCGGTGGCGTCCACCACAGCCAGCTTGCAGCCGGTGCGGTAGGCGGGGTCAAAGCCCAGCACCACCTGGTTCTTCACCGGGGGCTGCATCAGCAACGGGCGCAGGTTCAGGGCGAAGGTGTGGATGGCCTGCTCGTCGGCCATGTCGGTCAAGTCCCCGCGGATTTCCCGCTCCAGGGAGGGGAACAGCAGCCGGGACCAGGCGTCCTGGGCCACCTGCTCCAGCAGCTGCCAGTAGGGGTGGCGGGGCGGCACGTCCCGGAGGATGCGGGGCAGGGGGCTCTCCTCCCCGGGCTGGAGGGCCACCTTGAGGAAGCCCTCCTTCTCCCCCCGGTTGATGGCCAGCACCCGGTGGCTTTGCAGCCGCTTCACCGGCTCGGAGAAGTCGTAGTACAGGCTGTAGACAGAGTCCTCCTCCTTGGCGGCCACCGAGCGCAGCACGCCGTTTTTTTGCAGCATGGCCCGCAGCCGCTTGCGGATGGCAGCGTCATCGGAGAAGCCCTCGGCCAAAATATCGCAGGCGCCCTGGAGGGCCTCCTCCCGGGTTTCCACACCCTTCTCCGGGCTGACATAGGGGGCGGCCAGCTCCAGGGGGCTTTGCCGCAGGGGGCGGCCCTGGGCGTCCTTCCCCGCCAGGAGCAGCTGGGCCAGGGGCTCCAACCCCTTTTCCCGGGCCACCCCGGCGCGGGTGCGGCGCTTGGGCCGGTAAGGCCGGTAGAGGTCCTCCACCTCCGCCAAGGTGGCGGCGCGCTCCAGGGCGGCGGCCAGCTCCGGCGTGAGCTTGCCCTGCTCCTGGATGGCCTCCCGCACCTCGCCCCGGCGCTGCTCCAGGCCCCGCAGGTAGGCCAGGCGGTCCGCCAGCTCCCGGATGGCCTGGTCATCCATGGCGCCGTGGCGCTCCTTGCGGTAGCGGGCGATGAAGGGCACGGTGTTGCCCTGGTCCAAAAGCTCCACCACCGCCTGGGCGTGCTCTGGCTTGACGTGAAATTCCTGGGCGAGAAGCCCGATGATTTGCTCCATGTTTCCGTTCCCCTTTCCGGTGGCAATGCCACATGTGAAAAAATGGTACCACATCCGCGGGAAATTGGCAATCCCCCGGAAAACAGAAAAGGCCGCTGTAAACCACAGCAGCCCTTCCCCATTCATTTCGCTTATTGTGTTTATTCTTTCTCGGCCTTGGCCTTCTTCTCGCCAATGCTCAGCAGCAGGTTCAGCACAATGCCGAAGATGGCGGCGCCGGCGATGCAGGGCACCTGCAGGCCAAAGAAGGGGATGTTGCCCCCAAAGGCGTACTGGCCGCCGATGCCGATGACCATGATGGAGGCGATGACGGCGATGTTCTTGGAGGAGAACATATCCACCTTTTTCTCAATCATGATGGCGATACCCTGGGCGGCGATGGCGCCAAAGAGGTAGACCTCCAGGCCGCCGATAACCGCCAGGGGGATGCCGTAAATCACCCGGATGAGGGGGGTGAAGAAGCTGACGATCATGGCGATGACAGCCGCCACAGCCAGCACCGGCACAGAGAACACCTTGGTGATGGCCATGGTGCTGATGTTCTCGCCGTAGTTGGTGCCGGCGGGGCCGCCCACCACGCCGGAAATCATATCGCAGATGCCGTCGCCAATGAGGTTGCGGTCCAGCAGGCCAATGAGGTCATACTTCTTTTTGCTGCCCTTGCGCTTTGCCACGTCGTTGACGTAGATGTCCAGCTGGTACATGTGGGCTGTGGACTCGGGGATGGTGGCGATGGCAATGGGCATAATGGCCGCCACAGCGGTCCAGGAGACCTTGGGCAGGGAGAAGGCGGGCACGGCAAAGATGGAGCCGTCGCCCAGCTTCCACAGGGAGGCGTCCAGGGCAGCGGCGGGCACTTCCCGGAACAGGTTGGTGCCTGCTGCGAAGAAGATGCCGGCCACCACGCTGCCGGTGAGCACCCCCAGCAGCAGGGGCAGCTGGCCCAAAAAGCCCTTGAGGTACCGGGCGTAGAGGATGGTGGACAGCAGCGTGACCAGGGCCACCACGGTCCAGGCCACGGTTTCGGTGGTGGCGCCCTCCGTGGCGGCGGGGATGGCGTCAGACAGGGCGTTGCCCGCCAAAGTCAAACCGATAATCATGGCCACGGGGCCGGTGATGGAGGCGGGCAGAATGGTTTCCACCACCTTCTTGCCGAAGAACTTCACCAGCAGGCCGGCCGCGATGGAGATGAGGCCGGAGAAGATGATGCCGAACTGGGCGTACTGGATGGCCTCTGTGGGGAGGATACCATCTACCTTCTCAAAGCCCTCGGCAGCGCACATGCTGGCGATGGCCGTGAGATAGGCAAAGCTGGAGCCGTAGTACAGGGGGATCTTCCGCCCGGTGATGAGGATAAAGCACAGGGTGGCCAAGCCGCTGGCGAAGATGGTGGTAGACACCTGGAAGCCAGTGACCAAGGCCACGGTGACGGTGGCAGGGAACATGACGATAACCTGCTGGATTGCGTAGAGCAGCAGCTTGACAAAGCCAGGCCGCTCCTCCGGCAGGTACCCCACCGCGCTGTTGGATTGTTTCATGTTGGACCGCATCCTTTCCTTTTGGTTTCTTGCGATACGCCTTCCTCACAAACCGGCGCGGGAGAAACCTCCCGCGCCTGATTCTGTCCTAGTAAGTATAGTATATTTGGCGGGCAGATGCAATGGTTTCTTAACAGAGATTTTATTTGGGCGGAAAGGCTCCCCCACGCAAACACCGCCCTTCCCTCTACAAAGGGAAAGGCGGTGCCTCTTTGTATCGCGTAAACCCGCTCACTCCTCTTGGGCGGCCTGGGCGGCCCGCTGCTGGGGCAGGTTCATCAAAGCCCAATAGGCGGATTTGAATTTCAGCTCCCTATCGATGAGCAGGGGGTGGTTGGTGCGGCCCTCCACAGGGTACTCGTTGAGCCAGCTGCTGCCGTCGTCGTAGCCCCAGAACACCACGGTATCCAACAGGCCCTCCTGGGCGTAGTCCATGAGCAGGCTGAACACCTGGCAGTACTTCTCGTCAAACTGCTGGACAAACTCCTCCGTAAGCTCCCGCTGGGTGGAGGTGTCGTTCCAGGTGAAGCAGGACATATCCAGCTCGGTGACCTCCAGCACAAAGTCCGGGTCTATCTCTCGCAAGCGCCCCAAAACCCGCATGCAGCGCTCCATGGCGTCCACGTCCGTTTCATAATCGATGTGCATCTGCAAGCCAATGCCATCGATGGGCACGCCCTCTTCCAGCAGCTGCTTGACCATGTTGTACATGGTGATGGCCTTGTTGCCGTTGGCCTCCAAGGAGTAGTCGTTGAGGATGAGGCGGGCGTCGGGGTCGGCCTCGTGGGCGGTTTGGAAGGCGATTTCGATGTAATCGTAGCTGTCGCCGTCGCCGTCGTAGTCGCCGATGATGTTCAGCCATTCAGACTGCCGCAGGCCGAAGCTGTCGTCCAGCACCTCGTTGCACACGTCCCAGGTGTGGATTTTCCCCTTGTACCGGGAGACGATGGTGGTGATGTGCTCTTTCATCCGCTGGATGAGCACCTCGGCGCTGACCTGGTCGCCCTGGTCATCCAGGAAAAACCACTCTGGGCACTGGGAGTACCACACCAGCGTGTGGCCACGCACTGTCTTGCCGTTGGCCTGGCCGTACTCCACCAGCTGGTCGGTGGCCTCAAAGTCGTACACATCCTCCTGGGGGTGGATGTTCTCGGCCTTGGTGCCGTTCTCCAAGGTAAAGACGTTGAACTGCTTGTCGATAATCTTGTACCGGTCCGAGCCCTCCTCCAGGTCCCGGGGGTTGATGGCCGCCCCCACCTGGAAGTAGTCCTCATACGCCTGGCACAGGGAGGGCGCCCCCTTTTCATAGGCGTACTCCGCCATGTCCGCGCTGTAGGTCCCGTCCCCGGAACAGCCCGCCAAGGACGCCGCCAGCAGCGCCCCAGCCGTCACGGCCCCTATCGCTCTTTTCCATACCTTCATACTGCTTCCTCCCCTTGGTGACCGCGCCGGGCATAGGCCCAGGCGGGAATCTCTCTCCATGTATTCTACCATAGCAAGGGGAAGTTGTAAATACAAATTCTCAGTCAGGCCTGGGGAAGCATGTCCACGGTGATGCCCTCCACATTCCGGCCTTGGAACATGGGCAGCCAGGTGACGGACGCCGCCGGCTCAAAGCGCAGGGAGGAAAAAGCCACCTGATGCCCCGCCTGTATCTCCACAAGCTCGGCGGCCCCGCCGATGATGCCGATGGAGGCCGGGCCAGGGCTGGTTTTTTTCTTCACAGGCTGAAGGGGCGCGCAGCCAACGGTGCTGCCTGTGGCGCCGTCCTCCTGGGAAGCTTTGGGGCGCATCGGGTCGCCCTCCTCCGCGTCCTGCAGGACGAACTCCTCCAGCTCCGGCTCCAGGGTGTAGACAAGCTTCCACAGGTGGTTGGGGACCTCCCAATCCTCCATGTCAGGGAAGTTGCTGTCTACCGTGTCGGGGACCAGGTCCAGGGCGGTGAGGGTGTACCTCTCCCCTGTCTGGGGATGGGTGAGCTCCACCCTCTCCCCCGGCTGGATTTGGAAGGGCTGCCCCGGTTGACGGACAGGCTCGACTTCTAGGCGGAAGGAAAGGCTCCCCACCTGCTGGCGGCGCCTCCAGGGGAAGACGCACCGCAGGATGTACCAGCAGGCGGACTGGTCCAGGCCGTAGTGGAGGACCACGGAAAGGGCCTCGGCGCTGGCCTCCACCTGGTAGGGGATGTACCCCACGCCGGAGCCGCGGCTCATGGGCAGCTCCTTGCCGTTGACCTGGGCCGCCACGTGGAAGAAGAAGCCCATGGGGCTTTCCGCCTCGATGCGGGCGGCCTCCTCCCGGGTGTAGTTGCGGATGTCATCCCGGTCCAGGGCGAGGTGGTACTTCTCCTGGAACGCCCGCATGGCGTCCACATCCACCTGGCGGCAGAAATCCACAACCAAAGCCTTGGCGGTGGAATACACCCCCGGCACCACCCAGTGGGAGCCAAACCACTGGAATTCCCCGCCAAAGGGCAGCAGGATGGCGGGGCGCTCCCGGCTGGCGACGTCCCAAAAGCCGCCTTTGCTGGTGACGCGCCAGGGGGGCAGGTTTTTCGCTGGACTGTGTTTCCCTATGGTACATCCCAAAGCTGGCCCTGTCAACACAGAAAAAAGCCCCGGGCAGCGCGCCTGGGGCTTGGGTGGTATGTTTTATTTTTTTTACTGCTCCTGGCCAATCTGGATAGCCTTGCGGTTGAAGTCCAGCATCTGGGCCTTGCGGGCGGGGATGCACTTCTGCACCGCCTGGTCCAGGATGTCCTCGTCGCAGAACTTGTAGTCGCCGTCGGCCATGCAGACCTCTTTGAACAGCTTGCCGATGAGAATCATGTTGGACAGGCCGTTGACGCCGTTCTCGTCGGCCAGGGACGTGGAGGGCACATAGTACACGGTGACGTCGTCGGGCTCCACCGCATTGATGAACTTGTCAAAGGAGGGCAGGTTCATGGCGATGAACACGTTGGGGTTGGTCACCAGGGGAGAGCCGATGGCCTCGTCGGAAACGCACACGCTGCAGTTGGCGGTGCCGCCGCGCATCTCCGGGCCGTAGGAGGGCAGCCAGGAGAGCTGCTTGTTGGCGATGAGGGCGGCATAGGCCACCACTTTCCCGGCGAACAGCACGCCTTGGCCGCCAAAGCCAGCGAAGAGAATATTTAAGTTTTTCATACTTAGCTCCTTTCTTGTGACGAGCCGCGAGGCGCCCGGTTCCGGCACAGCCGGAATCCCCGGCCCGAAACCGGGGAAAGGCAGCTCGCAGAAGGAAACGGCTTGCCGTTTACTTCTTTACGCCCTCCTCCACATCTTTATACACGCCCAGGGGGTAGTAGGGAATCATGTTGTCGTTGAGCCACTTGAGGGCCTCCACAGGGGACATGCCCCAGTTGGTGGGGCAGGTGGAGAGCACTTCCACAATGGAGTAGCCCTTGCCCTCAATCTGGTTCTGGAAGGCCTTTTTGATGGCCTTGCGGGCGATGTTCACGTTCTTGACGCAGTCCACGGTGACCCGCTGGGCAAAGGCCACGCCGTCCAAGGTGGAGAGCATTTCGCAGACCTTTACGGGGTAGCCGGCGGTGTTGGTATCCCGGCCGTAGGGAGTGGTCTGGGTGACCTGCCCCGGCAGGGAGGTGGGGGCCATCTGGCCGCCGGTCATGCCGTAAATGGCGTTGTTGATGAAGATGACGGTGATATTCTCGCCGCGGGTGGCAGCATGGACCGTCTCGGCGGTGCCGATGGCGGCCAGGTCGCCGTCGCCCTGGTAGGTGAAGATGACGTTATCGGGGCGGGCGCGCTTTAGGCCGGTAGCCACAGCCTGGGCGCGTCCATGGGGGGCCTGCACCATATCGCAGGTGAAGTAATCGTAGCACATGACCGAGCAGCCCACAGAGGCCACGCCCACGGTCTTGCCTTCCACACCCAGCTCCTCCAGGGCCTGGGCCACCAGGCGGTGGACGATGCCGTGGGTGCAGCCGGGACAGTAGTGCAGGGGCGCGTCAGTGAGGGTAGACGGTTTTTGAAATACAATAGCCATAGTAGGTTCCCTTTCCAGAGCTTTGGGGCACAAAGCTCTAATATTTTCTCGCTTTACAGCAGCGCTTCAATCTGTTCCAGCACCTCGGCAGGGGTGGGAATCATGCCGCCGGTGCGGCCGTAGAAGTGCACCGGCACCTTGCAGTCGATGGCCAGCTTTACGTCGTCCACCATCTGGCCCATGCTCATCTCCACCACCAGGAAGTTTTTGGCGTGGCTGGCGGCGCGGTTCAATGCCTGGGTGGGGAAGGGCCACAGGGTGATGGGCCGCACCAGGCCCGCCTTAATGCCCTTTTCCCGGGCCTTGTTCACGGCGCTGCGGGCCACCCGGGAGGAGGCGCCATAGGCCACCAGCACGATGTCCGCGTCCTCGGTGAGGTACTCCTCGGCCATCTGCTCGTTGGCCTTGACCTGCTCGTAGCGAGCAAAGCGCTCCTTTACCAGCTCCTCCAGCTTTTCGGGGGTCAGGTACAGGGAGTTGATGATGTTGTGGGCCCGCTTGCCGCCGTGGCCCTTGGCTGCCCATTCCTTCTCGGGCAGCTGGGCGGAGCCCTCCTCGGGCAGCTCCACAGGCTCCATCATCTGGCCCAGCATGCCGTCGGCCAGCACCATGGCGGGCATGCGGTACTTGTCGGCAGTATCGAAGGCGTGGGAAATCAAATCCACCATCTCCTGGACGGTGGAGGGGGCGAACACCAGAATCTGGAAGTCGCCGTGGCCGGTGGCCTTGGTGGCCTGCCAGTAGTCCGCCTGGCTGGGCTGGATGCCGCCCAGGCCGGGGCCGCCCCGCTGGACGTTGATAATCACCGCGGGCAAATCAGAGCCGGCCATGTAGGAGATGCCCTCGCCCTTGAGGCTGATGCCGGGGGAGGAGGAGGAAGTCATGGCCCGCACACCGGCGGCGGAGGCGCCCAGCACCATGTTGATGGCGGCGATTTCAGATTCCGCCTGGAGGTAGGTGCCGCCCACCTTGGGCATGCGCTTGGACATGTAGGCCGCCAGCTCCGTCTGGGGCGTGATGGGATAGCCGAAGAAATGATGGCAGCCGGCGCGGATGGCAGCTTCCGCCAGCGCCTCGTTGCCCTTCATCAAAACTTTCATAAGGTTTCATTCCTTTCTCGGGGGGCGCGCCCCCGCAGAGTAATTTTACCGTTCTACCGTAATCGCCGTGTCAGGGCACATGGTGGCGCAAGAGGCGCAGCCCACGCACTTTTCGGGCTCTACCAGCTGAGCGGGGTGGTAGCCCTTGGCGTTTAAGCGGGTCTTGTCCAGGGCGATGATTTTCAGCGGACATGCGTGCACGCACATCCCGCAGCCCTTGCAGACCTTCTCATCCACAATGATTCTAGCCATATCCGTTTCCCTCCTTCAAGGAATTTTCTCAATTTATTTTTATTTGCAATCCAATGGGTGGTGCTGTGTTGGCAAATGTCAGGAACTCTCCCAGGGCGCGGACGCGCGCTAACCTCTCGATGAGCACGAGCGAAGCGAGCGTCTCGCCTGCCGGCTCGGTCGGTCCTGAACGGTCCCCACTAGGGACCAGGACCCCAGGGCGCGAATTGACAGCGGAGGCACCTCTGCCCGCAGCTGTGGTTTCTCACCTAAAATAGGGCGCGGACGTGCGCTAACCTCTCGATGAACACGAGCGAAGCGAGCTGCCATGGGCGCGAATTGACAGCGGAGGCACTCCGCCCTCACTCCCACATGAACTTCACATGGCGCTGGATGCGCTTAAAGCCCTCTGGAAGCGTTTCCCCGTCTCGCAGGGCGAAGTCCGGGGCGGTGGAGTACAGCAGCGGCAGGCCGGTGAGCTGGGCCGTCTTCCGGGCGAAGTCCAGGCCGCCCAGCAACGTGTCCAAGCGGGTTTCCACCCCCAGGTGGGAATTGTTCACCAAAGCGGTGGCTTTCAGGCGGCTGGCGGCCTCTATCTCCTGTAGGAGCGCCGCGGCCTCCTCCGGCGTCTGGGACAGCACCCGGTACCGGTTGATGACGTAGAGCATCTGGTAGCCCGTCTCCTCCAGCTGGCTGTGGAGGCCTCCCAACGCCGTGACGCCCGCGTCGTCCCCGCCAGCGTCGATGAACACCCGGCCCGCCGGGGGCTCGAAGATGGAGTAAAGCTCCGGCGGCAAAGTGGGGGTGTCCAAGGTGGTGCCCGCGAACACCGGGGCAATCAGCCGGACGCCCTGTTCCTCCAGCAGGCCGCCGTACTCGGAGGAGCGGAAATAGGGGTTGACAATGTCCAAATCGGCCACCGTGACCCTCTCCCCTGCTGCAGCCGCTTCCAGGGCAAGGTTCAAGGTGAGGTTCGTCTTTCCGCAGCCATAGTGGCCGCAGACCACGGTAATCCTAGGTTGCTGGCTCATAGATTCCCTCCTGGGCAGGCGGTGGGCCTTCCAAATTCTGCAAGAAAAGAAAGGTTTTCTTGCAAATCCACAGGGTGGATTCCTATTTATATTAGCACAAACAGGGTGGCTTTTCAATAAGAAATATCGCTTTAAATCGCTAAATCTTGGGCTTTGCGGCATTTTTCGGCACAATACACAGTTTCGGGAAAAATGGCGTTCAACCTCTGTTCATAAATTCATTACGATTTTTTCAAACTCTGCTGATACCCCCTTCATAATTATGGGGTAGACTGTAGACACTGAAACGAGAAAGAAGGTGGTAAGCGCAAGCAGATAACCCACCCCATTGTGAAAAATGATTCTCTCTTTCATACATCTACTTTCTTAATACTGTCCTTCGGTGGGGCAAGGGCTGGCAGCCGCCGGCCCGCGGCCAACGCCCCATCGTTGCGGCAGACCAAAAATTCTCGCCTCTGCCTGATTTGGGCAGGGGCGTTTTTAATTGTCAAAATAAAATCCACACCTGGTGGCAGAGTAATCCCGGGCGCGAAAACATTTTTTTCGCACACCACGCCCAAGAAAGGGATGAACGCGTATGAAAGCCTTTTGGAAGCAATGGAACAAGGGGGCGGCCGCCAAAGCCGTGAAGCTCTTCGCGCTGAGCGTGGGCGCCACGGCTTTGTGCATGCTGGGCTGCCTGGGGTTCCTCTCTGGGGGCAAGGAGCCCAGCGCCTTGGAGGCCTCTATCTTCAACGGCGGGAAGGAATTCGCCCACCAGGAGGACAGCGCTGCCGCCGCGGCCGCCCAGGATACCTCCCGCCAGGTGATTCCCCTGGGGAGCGCCTTTGGCATCAAGCTGTTTACCGATGGGGTGATTGTGGCCTCCCTCTCGGACATCTACACGGAGGAAGGGGTGTGCTGCCCCGCGGCGGAGGCCGGCATTTTACCGGGGGACTACCTGCTTCAGGCGGACGGCCAGGACATCCCGGACAACGGCGCCCTGGCCCGGTATATCGGCAGCAGCCAGGGGGAGGCCATCTCCTTCCAGGTGCGGCGGGAGGACCAGGTCTTCTCCGTGGAAGTCACCCCCGTGTATGGGGAGGGCTCCTTTAAAACCGGCATGTGGGTGCGGGACAGCGCCGCCGGCATTGGCACCCTGACCTTTTACGACCCGGCCACCGGCGTGTTCGCCGGGCTGGGCCACGGCATCTGCGACATGGACACCAACGGGGTGATGGCCTTGAAATCCGGGGAGCCGGCGCCCATCACCTTAAGCGGCATCGTCAAGGGCCAGGCGGACAGCCCCGGCCAGCTGCGGGGGTACTTCTCCTCGGAGGAGAGCCTGGGCACCTTGCTGGCCAACCGGGAGACCGGCGTCTACGGCACGCTGCACCAGGCGCCCGCCGGGGAGGCAGTGGAGACACTCACCCGGGAGGAGGTGGCCACCGGGCCGGTCCAGCTGCTGGTCAGCCTGGACGAGACAGGGCCCCAGCTCTATGAGGCGGAAATCCAGGAGATTATCAACCGGGACAAGACAACAAAAAACCTGGTGGTCCAGGTGACGGACCCCAGGCTTCTGGAGCGGACGGGCGGCATCGTCCAAGGGATGAGCGGCGCGCCGATTCTGCAAAATGGGAAGCTGGCCGGGGCCGTCACCCACGTGTTTACAGAGGACCCCACCTGGGGGTACGGCATTTTCATCTCCAACATGCTGGAGGGGATGCCCTGACATGCCGGGCGGGCCGGGGGATGCCCCGGCCCGCTTTTTTGTACTTTACAGCGTCCCTTTGACTGGTATAATACTAGTAGCAAAATACAGGGAGGGCCAGCGATGGGAACATGGAAACCCACCATCCAACTAGCGGAGTACAAACAACAGCTTCTTCACGCCGGATTCCAAGAGGCGGCCTTGGGACAGTCCACAACACTGGGGTTGTTTTACAAGCCCTGCACCGAGCAGACCGCCTTTGTAGTGGACCTGCTGGGGACGGCTCATTGGGTAGAGGTGGTCTATGGGGTTGCCTCCACGGCTTTCACCCGCCTGAAAGGCAACGAGGATAGTTTGGCAAAGATGGGGATTTCCAGCACAGACATCAACCTGCGGGAAAAACTGCTTATAACCTCTTGGGAAGACGAGCCAGCCGCCTGGGAAACCATTGCAAATTTCTTCCAAACATATCTCCACCTGGAAAAGGAAGAGCTCCTCGCGCTGGTTCAAAAGAAGCGCAAGGCCTTCCTTCAACAGATAACACAAGCCTTAAAGCCACTGGGATTCCGGAAACAGGGCAATCTCTGGGTAGCGGACCTCACACCAGAGTATAACCTGCAATGGCACGCACAGAAATCCGATTTCTCTGATCAATATTATTTTAATTTG
>ENA-UONZ01002025-UONZ01002025.1-human-gut-metagenome-genome-assembly--contig:-C93old-NODE-2025-length-17696-cov-5.327703_pt1 | contig 17696 bp, 18 predicted proteins | sample MGYA00242468_ERZ724015 | MGnify/ENA metagenome assembly ERZ724015
AGGAACTTCCGCCGTCCGAAGCGTACCGGGAGGAACTGCTGCGGGTTCTGGGCCTTAAGAGCAGCGATTATGTGGTGGAAAACATGGTTTGGGACGGCGAACCGTATATGGACGCAGGCGGCGAGGTCTGCCGGGATGCCGTCGCTGTTGGGAAAAAACGGGTGGCGGATTACCGGGTGGTCTATGCGGGGCAGATCGTGCGGACGATTCCGGAGCGCTATTGCCTGAAAACCGTCTATGAGCTGAACATTCCGGTCCGGGAGCCGTCGGTGAGCGTGATCCGCGAGACCACGTCAGAGGCAGAGAAGCCTGTTCCGGAAAACGAAAATGGGAAATTCTGGTACCTGATACGCAGCGGAGTGGTGGTCACCATTGCAGTGGGGCTGTTTGCGATTTTGTTGGGCACGATTGTGCTTCTTGCAGCCTGGCGGAGGGAGGAGAGAAGAAAAAAGAGGAAATAAAACGAATGCGCCGGGGCTTGAGCCGCCAGGGGGACATGTGGTAAAATGGCGGTGACGGGCGGTAAGCGCCCGAAAGAAAGGAGCATGCGATATGAATCCGGTTTATGATAAACTGCTGCGCTGCTATGACAGCGTGAAGGACAGAATTCCGTTCGCACCGGACGTTGCGCTGGTGCTTGGGTCCGGGCTGGGGGACTATGCGGACCACATTCAGGTGGAGGCAGCCATCGACTACCACGAGATTGAGGGATTTCCCATCTCCACTGTGCCCGGACACAAGGGCCGTTTTGTATTCAGCCATATCGAGGGGGTACCGGTGGTGCTGATGCAGGGGCGGGTCCACTATTATGAAGGGTATGCGATGACAGACGTGGTGCTTCCCATACGACTTATGAAGCTGATGGGGGCCAGGATCCTGTTTTTGACCAATGCGTCCGGTGGCGTCAACTTTGATTTTGCGGCGGGAGATTTAATGCTGATCCGGGATCAGATTTCAAGCCTGGTGCCGTCGCCGCTAATCGGTCCCAATCTGGACGAGCTTGGACCGCGGTTCCCGGATATGAGCCATATTTACGATGAGGACCTTCGCAGCCTGATTCGGGAATGTGCGGCGGAACTTGATATCCCGTTACGGGAGGGCGTCTATGTCCAGTTCACCGGCCCGGCTTATGAGAGTCCCCAGGAGGTGCGGATGTGCCGGAGCCTGGGCGGCGACGCCTGCGGTATGAGCACGGCCTGCGAGGCGGTGGCGGCAAACCACATGGGAATGAAGATCTGCGGTATTTCCTGCATTTCCAACCTGGCCTGCGGCATGACGGATCAGCCCCTCAGCCACAAGGAGGTACAGGAGACCGCCGACCGTGTGGCGCCCAGATTCCGGGAGCTGGTGACAAGGGCAATCGGGCGTATGGGTTCCTTGTAGGACGAACCAGTTTAGAAGGAATTTAAAAAAAATTAAAGAAAAAGACATAGCAATCGCCGTGGTTTCGTAGTAATATGTATCATGTATCCGAGCCGGGGGCTATTCCGGCGCGGATAACTGAGGAGTATTTTGTGAGAAGCAAAATAACGAAGAGGAGATACTGAATTATGAAAAAACATTATTTAGCCATCGCAGTGCTGGCACTGGCGCTGGGAATGACCGCCTGCTCTTCCAAGAAGGCGGAGGAGACCACTGCCGCCCAGACAACTGCAGCGGAGACAACCACGGCGGCTGAGACGACCACAGCGGCAGCTGCATCTGAGTCCGATCAGGATGAGGATTATTTTTACGGATATGTGAAGGAACTTACGGATCAGATCGTGACGGTTGAGGACGACGAGGGAAAACAGGTGAAGTTTACATACGCGGATGCGGAATTCTCGGATGACCGCAAGCTGGGAGTGGGCGACGAGGTTGAGGTTACCTTCTACGGCGAGCTGTCCGATGGCGAGAACAAGGCGGTATTTATCGATATCGTAACCTCCGCGGCCGAGGAGGCCGAGGAAGCAGCAGCCGAGGAGGAGGATCCGGTAACCAACGGCACCATCGAGAAGGTGGACGGCAAAACCATGACGGTGAAAACCGAGGACGGTACCTATACGTTTGACACCTCCATTGCCCAGCAGGTGACCAAGGGCGGCATCAAGGCAGGCGTGGAAGCGGAGATTACCTATTACGGAGATCCCGAGGACGAGGAAGAGCCGGCTATGGCCACCAGAATCGTGACCGAGGACGCCAGCGATTCTGCGGATGCGGATATCTACATGCTGACTGGAAAGGTGCTTCAGGTGAACAGCAACACGGTTGTTCTGGAGACTTCCGATGCGGAGAAGAGCATCTTCACATTTGTGGGCGAGGACGGTATGTTTGACAGCCTGAAGGAGGGCGATACCGCTACGGTCAGCTATGAAGGAACCCTGACCGGACGGACCATCACCGCGACCGGCTTACAGTAAATCAGAAGAGAAAATACAGAATATGGAAAAACAATGGACCGTCGGTTCAACGACGGGCCTATTGTTTTTTCCGGCTTCCCTGCACCTGTGCGGCATTCCCAGTCTGCTCCCGGCATAATTGGACAAAAACCCCCATAGGCTGTAAAAAGGATCGATATGGACGGAGATACCCTTATGATGATACCTACCGACATTTTGGCGCCAAGGCCGCGCAGAGGGCGGCTGCTGGGACGTATGACAGAGAATGCACTGTTCTGGGCCGTGCTTGTGCTTCTCGGCATCGGAGCCGTCACTTCATTTTACTATGAGCAGCAGATCACTGCCGCCGCACCGGACAAAGCCCATGAGTCCGTTTCCGCGCTGCCGGACGCCACCCGGCAGGACCAGCGCATCCTGCGCTATCAGATGCAGAATGGGCAGCTGACGGTTTATCCGTGATGCGGCCGTTTGAAGTCTGTTTCTGAGTTCCAAATTCGCACGCACGCGAATTCAGGGAACGTCAACCTGGACCCGTCCCTGCGCGGCCTGGGCCTTCCCAATTTGCACACGCGAATTCAGAGAGCAGGCTGTCAGAGAAACAGCTCCAGAAGAAACACCAGACCGCAGGCGCCGCAGGCAACCCCGAACAGCCCGGCGCCGCGGTAGGCCAGTACCAGGGCGGCCAGGAAACCGGCCATCGCCGAGACCGGGCTGGAGGTGGCGGTGAGAATGGACGGGAAGGTCATGACCGCCAGCGTCACGTAAGGTACATAATAGAGGAAGGAACGGATGGTCCGGTTCCGGATGGGCTTTCGGATCAGCGTCAGCGGCAGTACCCGGATCAGGTAGGTGACGGCCGCCATGACAAAAATATAGAGATATACGTTATGCTTCATGGAGTTCCTCCTTTTCTTCCGCTTCCTCCACCGGGAACAGGACAGCCCCGGCTCCGGCTACCAGCACAGTCAGGATAATGATGCGCATGCCCGTGGAGATTTGGCTGAATACCGGCAATAGGGTGAACAGCAGGCTGGCCGCCATGGACACTGCGACCAGTCCGGCCAACACCTTCTGCTTCCTGGCCGGAGGCACAATTACGGCGATAAACATGCCGTAGAGCGCCACATTCAGCGCGTTTAACACCCTGGCGGGCAGGACGTTTCCGGAAACCACGCCCAGGAACGTGCCCAGGGTCCAGCTGGGAGCGGCCACGCTGATTGCGCCGTAGGCATAGAAGGGGTTTAACATTCTGCCCGATCCGATGGAGATACCGAAGATCTCGTCCGTGACCCCGTAGGCCACCAGCAGGCGGTGGAAAAAATGCATGTCCGGATCTAATTTCTGGGAAAGGGCGCAGGACATCAGGAAATACCGCAGGTTGATGATCAGCTGCGTGCACGCCATCTCCACGTAGGAGGTGCCGGCGGTGATGAGCCCCAGGGCCGCGAACTGCCCGGCGGAGGTCAGGTTGGTGATGGACATAAGCGATGCGGGGAAGGCCCCCAGCCCCACATTTCTTGCCGCGATGCCCAATGTAAAGGAAACCGCAAGATATCCCATGGCAATGGGGAGGCCGTCATGGGCGCCCTGCAGATACCAGTCTCGATTGCTCTTCATAATCTTTTATTCTCCCTGTTTTTCAAAAGTCCGCCCCTATTTTACCACCCCGAGGGGCAGGAGTGAACGGACTCTTCCCATTTTATACATTAGAAAATCTAATTGCAACATTAAAATATATAAGATCAAAAAATATACGAAAAAATTAGCACTCACCTCTTGACAGTGCTAATAAAGCGTGTTATAGTACGACTAGAACACAGATACAAGAGCACAATTCCGAATAGAGGAGGAATGAGTGATGAACATCAATAAATTTACGCAAAAATCGATGGAGGCGGTGCAGAACTGCGAGAAGCTGGCTTACGAGTACGGAAACCAGCAGATCGATCAGGAGCACCTGCTGTACGCTCTGCTCACCCTGGAGGACAGCCTGATTTTAAAGCTGGTGACCAAGATGGGGATTCAGGGCGATATGCTGAAAAATGAGGTGAAACAGGCGCTGGAGAAGCTGCCCAAGGTCAGCGGAGGCGGCCAGCTCTACATCAGCAACGACTTGAATAAGGTGCTGATCAACGCGGAGGACGAGGCCAAGTCCATGGGCGACGAGTACGTTTCCGTGGAACACCTGTTTTTGGCCCTGATCAGGCATCCCAGCCGGTCGGTTAAAAACCTGCTCAAGATGTACAACATCACCAGGGAGACATTTTTACAGGCGTTGTCCACGGTGCGCGGCAACCAGCGGGTGGTCAGCGACAATCCGGAGGCCACCTACGACACCCTGACCAAGTACGGCTACGACCTGGTGGAACGGGCGCGTGAGCAGAAGCTGGACCCGGTGATCGGCCGCGACAGCGAGATCCGAAACGTGGTCCGGATCCTTTCCCGTAAAACCAAGAACAACCCAGTGCTGATCGGCGAACCCGGCGTGGGCAAAACCGCCGTGGTGGAGGGCCTGGCCCAGCGGATTGTGCGGGGCGACGTGCCGGACGGACTGAAGGACAAGAAGCTGTTTGCTCTGGACATGGGTTCTCTGGTGGCCGGAGCCAAGTACAGAGGCGAGTTTGAGGAGCGTCTGAAGGCCGTGCTGGAGGAAGTGAAGAAGAGCGACGGGCAGATTATCCTTTTCATTGATGAGCTGCACACCATTGTGGGCGCGGGTAAAACCGAGGGTTCCATGGATGCGGGCAATATGTTAAAGCCCATGCTGGCCAGAGGCGAGCTGCACTGCATCGGCGCCACCACCCTGAACGAGTACCGCAAGTATATTGAGAAGGACGCGGCGCTGGAGCGCCGGTTCCAGCCGGTGCTGGTGGATGAGCCAACGGTGGAGGACACCATTTCCATTCTCCGGGGCCTGAAGGAACGCTACGAGGTGTTTCACGGCGTGAAGATCACGGACTCCGCGCTGGTGAGCGCCGCCACCCTGTCCGACCGCTATATTACCGACCGGTTTCTGCCGGATAAGGCCATCGACCTGGTGGACGAGGCCTGTGCCATGATCAAGACCGAGCTGGACACCCTTCCGGCGGAGCTGGATGAGATGTCCCGCAAGATTATGCAGATGGAGATTGAGGAGGCCGCCCTGAAGAAGGAGACCGACCACTTAAGCCAGGACCGTCTGGCGGACCTGCAGAAAGAGCTGGCGGAGCTGCACGACGAGTTCGCGGCCCGGAAAGCCCAGTGGGAGAATGAGAAGGCCAGCGTGGACCGCCTTTCCGCTCTCCGGGAGGAGATCGAGACGGTAAACCGGCAGATTCAGGACGCCCAGCAGCGATACGACCTGAACAAGGCCGCGGAACTCCAGTACGGCAAGCTGCCCCAGCTGCAGAAGGAGCTGGCCGAGGAGGAGGAGCGGGTAAGAAACGAGGATTTGAGCCTGGTGCGCGAGAGTGTGACCGAGGACGAGATCGCGCGGATCATTTCCCGCTGGACCGGAATCCCGGTGGCTAAGCTGACTGAGAGCGAGCGCAGCAAGACGCTTCATCTGGACGATCTGCTCCACAAGCGGGTGATCGGCCAGGAGGAGGGCGTGGAAAAGGTGACCGAGGCCATTATCCGGTCCAAAGCCGGTATCAAGGATCCCACCAAGCCCATTGGCTCCTTCCTGTTTTTAGGCCCCACCGGCGTGGGCAAGACCGAGCTGGCCAAGGCCCTGGCGGAAGCGCTGTTCGACGATGAGGGCAACATGGTCCGCATCGACATGAGCGAGTACATGGAGAAGCACTCCGTGGCCCGTCTGATCGGAGCGCCTCCGGGATATGTGGGCTACGACGAGGGCGGACAGCTGACCGAGGCGGTGCGGCGCAAGCCTTACTCCGTGGTGCTGTTCGACGAGGTGGAGAAGGCTCACCCGGACGTGTTCAATGTGCTGCTCCAGGTTCTGGACGACGGGCGGATCACGGATTCCCAGGGGCGGACCGTGGACTTTAAGAACACGATCATTATCCTGACGTCCAACATCGGCTCCCAGTACCTGTTGGAGGGCATCGGCGAGGACGGCCGCATCCGGCCTGAGGCCGAGACCGCGGTGATGAACGATCTGCGGGCCCACTTCCGGCCGGAGTTCCTGAACCGTCTGGACGAGGTGATTCTGTTCAAGCCCTTAACCAGGGAGAATATCGGCGGAATCGTGGACTTGTGCGTGGCGGATCTGAACAGGCGTCTGGCGGATCGGGAATTGACCATCGAGCTGACCGCTCAGGCGAAGGAGTTCGTCATCGAGCGGGGTTATGATCCGGTGTACGGCGCGCGGCCGCTGAAGCGTTACCTTCAGAAACACGTAGAGACGCTGGCAGCCAAAATTATCCTCCAGGACGGCGTCCGTGCGGGCAACACCATTGTGATCGACGTGTCCGAACATCAAGACCGGCTGATCGCGTATGTGGAGTAATTTGTAAATATTTGGGATCCATGTAAAAAGGCGTGGGGGGCCTATCCTGCGCCTTTTTTTGATAAAAAACCACTGGAATTTGCAAAAAATGAGCGAAATTGGGAATGAAGTCTTGACAATGAAAAATATAAGCGATAATAATATTGTGAACCGGATTCCAGCTGGGTCCGGGTCAGATGATTCAGCAGAGACGGAGGAAGAAAACGAACCATGGACAGTATACCGAAAGATCCGGTCATTTTATTGAGTTATATAAATACGCAGCTGAGGGATCACTATGGCACGCTTGATGAGTTTTGCCGTTCTGCCGGCGTACTGAAGGCGGAGATCGTCTCCACACTATCCGGCATCGGTTATCATTATGAGCCGGCGCAGAATCAATTCCGTTGAAACGCCTTGTATCAGGCCATGAGATTATCGCAGCCGGGCGGCCTTATCTGATCGGAATCCATCGGATAAGGCCGTTTTTTGTACGTCTGCGGGAAACGAAAGAGAAGGGGATGAAATGGCACGTTACCGCTATAAAGCACTCCGGATGGACGGCACCTGCTGCGCAGGGACGCTGGAGGCTGCGGACGAGCAGTCGCTGCTTGAGATGCTTCACCGGAGGGGAATTTATTGTTATGAATATCGCAGAACAGAGGCGGAGAACGGCCGTCGGACTTCCAGCAGAGTGAAGTCCGACGCCATCCCGCCTTTCTGTCGTCAGATGTCCACCATGCTGGGCGCGGGCGTGCCCGTTTCCAGGGCGCTTTCCGTCTGCGGCAGTTCCACCCGTGACCGCTCCCTTGGGCGGATTCTGGCCCGACTGAACGAGACGGTGCAGAAGGGGCGGACGCTGTCCGAAGCCATGGCGGAGATGAACGGGATATTTCCCGGACTGTTGGTACATATGGCCGCAATGGGAGAGCTGAACGGTTCATTGGACCGGGTGATGGCGAAAATGGCGGATCATTACAGCCGGGAGGCAAAGCTGCGCAAGAAGATAAAGAGCGTGATGACCTACCCCGCCATTTTGCTGGTGGTCACGCTGGTGGCTACGGTGTTTATGCTGACCATCGTGCTGCCCAGGTTCGCGTCGCTTTTGTCCGGGACGGAGCTTCCGGCGTTCACACGTTTTCTGCTGGGGACGAGCGCGTTTCTGAAAATTCATGGACTGCATCTGCTGCTGGCTGTTTGTGGACTTTTGGGACTGGGAGCCTGGATTTTGACGATTCCCGCGGTCCGCCTGGAAAAGGACCGGCTGCTTTTGGGGCTTCCGGTGGCGGGGAGGCTGCTGAAAACCGTGTACACGGCACAGTTCGCCTCGGCCTTTTCCCTGCTGTATGCCAGCGGTATCAGCATTTTGGAAAGCCTGGACGCTGCAGCGGCCGTGATGGGTAATTCCTACATACGGATGTGTCTGGGGCAGGTGGGAATGGACCTGCGCAAGGGAGAAATGCTCTCCCAGTCGCTGGAACGGCGGCGCATCTTTCTGCCGGTATTTATCTCCCTGGTGGCGGCCGGTGAAGAATCGGGCGCGCTGGAGAATATATTGGCGGATGCGGGAATCTTTTACGAGTCGGAATCCGCAATGGCCCTGGAACAGATGGTTGCGCTTCTGGAGCCCTGCGTGATGATCGTGATGGCCCTGGTGGTTGGAAGTATTGTGATCGCCGTCATGATGCCCATTTACACCATGTATTCCCATATGCTGTGATGAGGAGGAAATCGTTGAGACATTATCTCTATCTGGAGGACAGGCGGATCGCCTATGTGTGTGGCTGCTTTAAGGGCGGAGTGTTTACGCTGCGCGCGGCAAAGACCGCAGAATTAACCAGGACCGGGGACGTGCAGGAGGCGGCAGCATTTCTGCGGTCAGCGGGCCTGGCCGGAAAGTCCGTGATTGCGGCGGTGGGAGGAAGCGAGACCGTTTTGCGTGAGATGCGCCTTCCCGCGGCGTCCGCGAAGATTACGCGGGGAATGATCCGAAATGAAATCGCCTATTTTCGGAGAACGGCTGCGGCCACTGCGGTGGACATGGATTTCCTGGAGCGGGCGGGGCGCGGAAAGGAGCAGCATCTCCTGGCGTACGCCATGGAGCGGGAACGGCTTGAGAAGCGGCTGCTGCCCTTAAAGGAGGCTGGTATTTCCTGCGCACGTCTGAGCGTGCTGCCGGACTGTATGGCTAAGTTTGCCCTCCGTATGGGAGCGCGCCGCCAGACCGCCGTGGTGGCGGCGCTGGAATCGGATCAGCTGCGCCTGTGTCTGGTTAAAGACGGGCACTGCCTTTTAAACCGGAATGTCCGGCTGAATGTGAGGCGCTTCTGCGATGCAGGAGCGGAGGGACTTCTCTATGAGGAGATTGCGGATCAGATCGGAAAGCTGGTCCAGTTCTGCGAGGCCCGCACGGAATCCGAGACCGTGCAGCAGGTGTTGATTCTCCCGGGCAGACTGAAGGACGCGGATGCGGCGGCCGCTTCTGTGGGCGGTCTGCTCAGGCTGCCATGCCGTTGTCTCCGGTTTGACGTCCGCCCGTCTGGGAAAAGCCCGGTGGCAGAGGAGGACATTCACTTCAGCGCGATGGTGCTCTGCGCCGCCCACCGGCCTGAGAAGGGGCTGTGCCCGGTGAACCTCCTGGCTGCGGAGCGCGGTTTGTCCCGGCGGGGAAGGGGAATCCTTCCGGAGGGATTCGGCGCCCGCTGCCTGTTGTTTGCAGCGGCCAACGCGTTGGCAGTGGCCGGAATCTGGTGTTATCTGGAGGCCGGGACATACCGCGCACAACAAAAATCCCGGGAGCTGTCCGCCTACCTGGCGGAGGATAAAGGGGTCGCGGCCTACCGGGAGAAAATAGCCAGACATCAGGAGCAGGCCGATGATCGCGCTTACCAGAGCCGGATGGAGGCGGCAACGAACAAAATCCGAACCATGAAATGCCTGACCATGGAAGGTTTTGAGGTCCTGGAGGACTGCCTGGCTCCCGGCATGGACATTCAGTCCGTGGTTTACAATAAAACCACGGGATACCTCAGCCTGCGCCTCACCATACCGGATTCCGGGGAGGCGCCCGGATATGTGGAGCGCGTGCGGGACAGCGGGTATTTTACAGAGGTGGAATACAGTTCCTGGGGTTACGGGGCGGAAGCCGCCGGGGAACAGACGCTTTCTATGGAGATAAAGATCAGGCTGACGGGAAAGGAGGGACGGCAAAATGCGGTTCAGTAAACGGGAATGTGTACTGCTCACGGCGCTGGCGGTCCTTCTGATCTGGTCGGCTGGCCGGACCCGGATTCTGGAACCGGCTATGGAGCGCCGTATGTCCGCCCGTGAGGAGTGCGGCCGTTTGGAGCAGGAGCGGATTGATGCGGAACAGTTCATCGATGTGGTTATTGTGTCTGAGCCGACCCTGGAGGACAGCGGGGACCTGTTCATTTATGAAACGCTGGAGGATGTGGCCTTTGACCGCATGTTCCAGCGTATGGCCCGGGAGTCCGGACTGACGGTGCGCAGACTGGAAATCGTCCGGTCAGAGTCCGGAAAAGGGGATTTCCGGTCGGAGAAGGCTGTCCCCAGGGCGGAAAGCCCGGGTAGTGCAGGGGATTCAGGCGGTGCGGGGAGTTCAGGCAGTGCGGGGAGTTCGGGCAGTCTGGGAAATGCCTTCGGCCCGGAGTTCCGGTACGCGCAGATCCATTTGGAGCTGGCCGGCGACGGTGTTCGGGAGGCCATGAGGATGGCGGACCGGATTGACGCAGAGCCTGCCAGCATGGTGGTGAGCTATATGGGAATCGAACCGGACAGCCGCGTGAAGGCCTCGGCGTCGGAGACGGCCGGCGTGATCTGCCGGATGGATGTGGACATTTACTGGGTGGAGCCGCGCGCAGCGGAGAAAGGCATGGAATAGACGTTATGGTGTACAAACGAAAAGGCGGGCCGGGTCCCAGAGCGGGATTTTCATTGGTTGAGGTGATCGTCAGCGTAGCGCTGATCGCCCTGATCAGCACGGGGTTCCTGTATATGATGGCGGCGAACTCGCAGCTTCTGTCGCGGGAGTACCGTTTGGACCGTTCCAGCTATGAGCTCGGCGCGCTGGCGGACCGCGGGGAGGGAAAGGCCGGGGAGAAGGTTCTCACGGTGTATTTCCAAATGGATTCCGGTGAAACGCTGGAAGAGTATTTCCGCGAGTACACGGTTGGGGAAGACGGGGAAAACAGGATTACCTATTTCCGGCACGAGTAATGGGAGGACATGGAGTGAGCAAAGACACAGAAAGCAGAGGCAGGCGCTGCGGTGGCTTCACACTGCTGGAGACCGTGATGGCATTGACCATTGCCTCCATCGCGCTGCTCTTTTTCACCGGTTTTCTGGTGCCCCAGCTGAAGCTATATTACCGGTTCGGGCGGACCTCGGAGGCGAAACAGGTGTGCAGCCGGATTTACCGCGAGATAGAGGAGCAGCTGCGTTACGGGTATGATTTCGCCGTAGACCCCGAAGATTCCGCAACCTTGTATTACCAGGTGCGGGAGACTGAGCGGTCCGGATACCGGAGCGGCGGAGGCGAGGACGGGTCGCTGCAATTTGACGGGACGCTGCTGGATGGAGGGCAGGAGCTTGGCATGAGGCCGGAGCTGGATTTTATCGGAACGGATGAGGACACGGTCTGTGTGCGGATTCGACTGTTGGAAGAAAATGGGGATGAAGTGATCTGGGAACAGGAGGCCTATGTTTCCAGCCTGTACGGGGAGATAGAGGAGGGAAAGCCGGATGAGACGCATTGATCCGCGCCGGGGAGGCAGTATGATTTACGTGATCATGCTCATGACCATGTTTGTAATCCTGTCCACGGGATTTCTGTACATGTCGCGCTACAGTCTGGAAGCGGTTTTACAGAACCGCAGCTACATGGAAGCGCAGGCCGCCGCAAAGATGATCCACCAGTCCTACTGTCTGGACGTGAGCAGCGGCTCGTCCGCTGCGATGAACCGGATTTGGGAGGAATTTGAGGAGGACTGCCTGTCGCTGGCGGGGAGAAGGGGCGCGGCAGAGCTTACGGAGGCACTGGAAGCCCTGGAATACCGTGCAAATGGATATGGCGAGACGGGAGACCTTGCAGTGGAGATGGTTCTGACCGCCAGACCGGCCAGGGGCGAGGCCACCGTGGACACCCAGGTGACGCGCCATGGATATACGTTCAGGCTGGGCGCGGAAATCCGGTTTGACGACGCGGAAGGCGAAGTGTTGATCATTCCGCTGCCGCAGGAGGATGAGCAGGGGGAAGACGGGGCTCAGGACGAAGGGGAGCCGGACAGCGGCCTGGAATCAGATGAGGTCGCCCCGGACAGCGTCCCGGAATCAGATGAGGTCGTCACGGACAGCGTCCCGGAATCAGATGCAGAGCCCACGGACAACGCCCCGGCCCCGGATGCAGAAGATCCCCAGGCCGCAGTGCCCGACAGCCTGCGCTTTAACATGCAGGGCCTGGGCGTCTACCGCTACTATGAGGGCGAACGTTCCCGGTAAATGGGCCGCGGGGGTGGGAACTGTCTCAAACCCCTCCGCGAAGCACCAGATTCAGATACCAGTTAAGGATTTGTTCGCCCCAAAGCAACGAGAGGATCAGGGAGACGGCGAAAAACGGGGCCATGGGAATGGACGAGCGACGATGGATTTTACCGCGAATCAGTGCCGGAACGACCCAGGCGGCGGCCAGGACATAGCCCCCAAACAGGGCAAGAAGCCCCCTCGGGAGGCCGAGATAGAAGCCGGATGCGGCCAGAAGCTTGATGTCGCCGCCTCCGATTCCGCCGCCGGTGAGCCGGGAGACGATGAACAGCGCAGATCCGATGAGGACCGCCGCAACAATATGATCGCCCAGGCTTTTCCAGGAAAACCGTGTCAGTAGGCCGTAAGCAGGCAGCGGGATCACGGAGAGGAGTCCTGCCAGCAGGATGAACAGGGAGATGCCGTCCGGTATGTAGGTGAAATCCCAGTCAATCCAGGCCGCGGTGATCAGGGCGGAAGCGAAGAGACAGGCCGGTACCGACCGGAATCCGGCCCCAAACACGTAAAAGCAGAGCAGAAAGACCAGTCCGGTTAAGGCTTCGGTCAGCGGATAACGGCGGGAGATAGGACGGTGGCAGTAGCGGCATTTGCCGCGCAGAAACAGCCAGGAGAAAACGGGGACCAGGTCTCCCGGACTCAGGGCGTGACCGCAGCGGGGACAGGAAGAGCGGCCTTTTATTGGGGAGAGCTGGCGGGGAAAACGCCACACACAGACGTTTAAGAAACTGCCGGTCCATAAGCCGGTAAAGAGATACACGGCTCCGTAAAACAGGTTGTACACTTCCATAAAACTCCCCTCCCGGTCGGATTGTCGGTTACAGTATAGCATTTACATGAGAAAGGAACAATCTTAATATGAATATTCCGGTGGAAACACTGTTGCTTGAGCGCGGTTTGCTGACAGAACGCCAGCTCAGGCGCGCTATGGAATTCAGGGAGCGCTGCCCGGACAAAGCCCTGGAAGAGATTCTGCTGGATTTCGGGTACGTGTCGGAGGCGGCTCTGTTGGCCTGCCTGGGAGAGCGGGACGGTCTGGAGGTGGTGGACTTGTCGGAGTACAAGGTGGACCCTGAGGCGGCCGGACTGATTTCCCACAACTTCTCGGATCAGTATCAGGTGCTTCCCATCGGCATTCGGAACGGGAAGCTGGTGGTGGCTGCGCGGGATCCGCTGATGTTCGATGTGTTCGACGAGATAGAGGCCGCGGCCGGGATGGAGCTGACCGTGGTTCTGGCCGCCGCAGAGTCCATACGGGATTGTGCGGCCGCGGTGTACCGGGAGCAGGATTTGAGCAATGCGGTGCAGAAGGTGAATAAGGAGGTCCAGAGTTCAGGCCACAGCCGGGAGGCTTGTGCGGCCAGCGAGCGCGTGGAAGGCACGCCCATTGTGAAAATGGTCAACACGCTGATTGAGCAGGCTTATGCCAGGGGCGCCAGCGACATCCACGTGGAGCCCATGGAGGACCGGCTTGTGATCCGTTTGCGGGTAAACGGCGATCTGGTGGAGCACACATCCATGGCAATGGAAGCCCACCGTCCCATCGTGACCAGGCTCAAAATCATGGGAGGCATGGATATTGCGGAAAAGAGGCTGCCCCAGGACGGCAAGTACCGCTATGACCGCGGACAGGTGAAAACGGACCTGAGGATTTCCGCTCTGCCCACAATCTACGGTGAGAAAATAGTGCTGAGACTTTTAAACAGCGCCCGGGACGACTGTCTGATGGATGTCCGGCGCTTGGGTATGACGGAGGAGCAGGAGGAGATATTCGAGCGGTTCATAAAAGCGCCCTACGGTCTGGTTCTGGTGACCGGTCCTACCGGAAGCGGCAAGACTACCACGCTCTACGCTGCCTTAAACCGGCTGGTCAGGCGGAAAATCAATGTGGTGACGGTGGAGGATCCTGTGGAGAAGGCCATAAGCGGAGCCACTCAGGTTCAGGTAAATGTGAAATCCGGCCTCACCTTTGCCGTAGCGCTGCGGGCCATACTCCGTCAGGACCCGGATGTGATCATGATCGGCGAGATGAGGGACGGAGAAACCGCATCCATCGGCGTGCGCGCCGCCATTACGGGACACCTGGTATTTTCCACGCTGCACACCAACGACTGCGCGGCCAGCGTTGCAAGGCTGCTGGATATGGGCGTGGTCCCCTATATGGCCGCGGCGGCCCTCACCGGAGTGATCGCGCAGCGCCTGGTGAAGGAGCTTTGCCCGCACTGCCGCCGGGAGTATGAACCGGACGGCAGGGAGCGGGAACTTCTGGGCGGTGCTGCCCCGGAAACGGTAAAACGGCTCTGGAAACCGGTGGGCTGCAGCCGCTGCGGTAATACCGGTTATTCCGGAAGGCGCGCCATCTACGAGTTTATGGAGGTGGACGAGAAGATCGGCGGCATGATCCAAAAAGGGACATCGCCCCACGAGATACGGACCGTGCTGCGGAAAAACGGAAGCAAGAGCCTGCGGGAGCAGGCAAGGGATATGACGATCCGGGGAGAAACTTCCATGGAGGAGCTGGAAAAGATCATCTATTCCGTTGAATGAGGACAGAAAGGAAAACATATGAGGAGAACTGACAGAAAGCGCAAGACGAACGGAGGATTTACGCTGGTGGAGCTGATCTGCGTTATCGCAATCATGGCAATATTGATTGCGGTGGCAGTGCCGTCCTATCAGAACATGCAGAATAAATCCGCCGAGCAGGTAGCCATGGCCAACGCCAGATCCGAGTATTCCGCGGGTAAGGCGCAGCAGGCTTTGGTGGACGCACAGGTGCTGAAGCCGGATGAGACGGAGTCCTACGATTACGATCCCATCAGCGACACCGCCACCTGGGTGGGCGAGATCAACGGGAAAACGTACACCGCAACATTTGACGGAAAATCGGGGGAGGGAACGGTCAGCCACAAATAGCGTGAGCGCGGCCCGAGCAGCGCACCCAAAGTAGCACGCCCCTTGGGGGGATTTCTTGCCAAAGGCCGGTATTTATGATACAATGGGCCATTGGCAGGGGCCGGTCGCGGAGTGGACCGGAACCATAGTGGGACTGAAAAAGAGATGAGAAGAAGATCAAAACAGAACAAAAGAGGCGGTTATACACTGGTGGAACTGGTAGCCGTCATAGCAATCATAGCGATTCTCGTGACATCCAGCCTGCCCCATATGAACTGGCTTACGAAGGCGGCCAGGCGTGTTGCCTCGGAAAATGAGGCGGTGGAGGTGGCAAATGCGGTGAGACGGTATGTACATGACAAAATGGACACGGGCGAGCTGTCCCCTACATCGACCAAGCCGATGCGTGATCTGATCAATCTGGAGCTTGAGAAGCCGGACAACGTGCTTCGGGATTATATTAGCGGAGGGATGGAAGGCGCGCGGATCGAGTCGTTCTTCATCGATCTGAAGACCGGTATCCTGGGTCAGCTCACCTATGTGAATCAGTTTGACCGCGTTCGGATAAGCTATGACAACGAGGGCAGACAGACCGTGGAGCACGTGGGCCCGGGAATATAAGAAAGAGAGGTGGCCGGTAATGAGAGAAATATGGCAGAGCACGGTGGAGGTGTGGTCCTGGCTGATGCAGCATCTGTGGTTTATCAACGTGCTGCTCTCCATCGTGATCGTATTTTTCCAGCGCCGGGATCCCAAGACCGTGTGGACCTGGCTGCTGGCCATCTATTTTATCCCCGTTTTCGGGGTTGCGTTTTACCTGCTGTTCGGCCAGGACATGAAAAAGAGCCGTATGTTCCGGGTGAAAGAGGCGGACGACCGGTTGAAGTTCCCCATCAAGAGCCAGGAGGCCGTGATCCGCTCCGAGCGCAGAGAGGACCATCACCCGGATGCCATGACCAGGGAGTACAGCAGCCTGGTGCTCTACAATCTGGAAACTTCCGGCGCGGTTCTGACCTCGGACAACTCGGTGGATATTTACACCGACGGCCGTGAGAAATTCGAGGCGCTGCGCCAGGCGCTGCGGGGGGCCAGACGTTTTATCCACATCCAATACTATATTATCAAAAATGACGAGGTATTCGATTCCATTGTGCCCATTCTGATCGAAAAGGTCAAGGAGGGCGTGGAAGTCCGCATCCTCTACGACGGCATGGGCGGGCGGTTTATGCCCAAGCGGCGCTGGGAAGAGATGCGTTTGGCCGGAATCCGGGTGGGCACGTTCTTTCCGCCCTTTCTTGGCTGGCTGAACCTGCGCGTCAATTACCGCAACCACCGCAAGATCGTGGTGATCGACGGCACCACAGGGTTTGTGGGCGGCTTCAACATCGGCCGGGAGTACATTTCCAAAGATCCCCAGTTCGGCTATTGGCGGGACACTCACTTAAAGATCAAGGGGGAGGCGGCCATCAGCCTGCAGATCCGTTTTGCCCTGGACTGGAATTATGCCACTGGAGAAAATCTGTTCAAGGACCTGAGTTATTTCGGGGACGAGGCCGAGGCGGCCAGAAAACGCCTTATGGGCGAGGGAAACGGCCATATCTGGCCCAAGGACCAGGCGGATGCGGAGCAGGTGTACATGCAGATTATCACCAGCGGGCCGGATACCAGGGAGCCTCACATCCGCAACAACTACCTGGAGCTGTTTCACAAGGCCAAGCGCCATATTTATATTCAGACGCCGTATTTTATTCCCGACGACGCGATTCTCTCCGCCCTGAAAATCGCGGCCTCCTCCGGGGTGGACGTGCGCCTGATGATCCCCTGCAAGCCGGACCACCCCTTTGTGTACTGGGCCACCTGCTCCTACGCGGGCGAGCTTTTGGATTACGGGGCCCGCTGTTATGTGTATGAGAACGGTTTCCTGCACTCCAAGGGTGTGATGGTGGACGGACAGGTCAGCTGCTACGGAACCGCCAACATGGATATCCGCAGCTTTGAGCTGAATTTCGAGGTGAACGCCACGATCTACGACCAAAAGACCACCGAGCGGCTGGAGAAGGCCTTTATGGACGATCTGCCCCACTGCCGGGAGATCACCCGTGAGGATTACCACAGCCGCAGGCTGTGGATGCGCCTGAAGGAGCAGATGTGCAGGCTGCTGTCGCCGCTTTTGTAAAACGGCGGGGCCGCGGTAAGTTCTGGAAATGAAAAATCCATGTATGGCACGGCGGGGCTTTTGTCCATACTATGGTTTATGAAAACGCTGAATTTAAAACAATTTTTGATTAACTTCTGCCGCTGCGGCATCGCCGGCTGGTGCCTGGAGGTGATGTTCACCTCCGTGGATTCCATCATGGCCGGGGACTGGCGGCTGATGGGCAGAACTTCTTTAATAATGTTTCCGATTTACGGCATGGGCGCGCTTTTGGGGCCCATCA
>ENA-UONZ01002027-UONZ01002027.1-human-gut-metagenome-genome-assembly--contig:-C93old-NODE-2027-length-17663-cov-7.141413_pt1 | contig 17663 bp, 13 predicted proteins | sample MGYA00242468_ERZ724015 | MGnify/ENA metagenome assembly ERZ724015
ATGCCAGTATGTTTCATGCCTGCCGCTGAAAACGGCAATATCCAGGGCCAGATATATTCACCATTCATATTTCTGCATTTCTGTACAATTTTCTCAGAAAGCGTCTCATCAATTCTTTCACGCAACTTCTCCTGCTGTCTTAAAATACTTTCGCATATTTCGAAATCATCTTCCTGCATCAGCATTTCGGCGCATTTAATGATTTCTGCCCGTTCATGCAGCACAGAGGAATGATTATAGAGCCAGTTTACAAACAGCAATGCTTCCGGATATTGCCCCCATAACGGGTGGTATGTGGCATAATAATCTTCGGCAGTATCCGGACCGCCTGAAAAGTTATGCCATACAGCAAGTGGAAATGGATGCAGATTTCCGCACAGTATTTCTGCGATGTAAGTATTTGCCGCAAAGCCGCGACGAAATGCAGTTGCAGCTTTTACCAGTTCCCCATTAAGAAAATGCAGAAGGCCGAGTTCATACCAGTAAGGTGAAAATTCATCTGCATGTTCCTGCAGTATATGGCGTGCCTGTTCATGAGCGCCAGTGCGTAACAGTTCCGGTCCCAGTAGCCAGCGTGCACCATGATTATCTTCGGGATTGTAATCCAGTATTTTTTCAATGAGCATGATGGCATCCTGATGACGCTGTAAATGTGCATTTGCCAGGATTGCCGCATAGAGGGCACGAAGAAAAGGTCGGTTGTCAGGATGTATCCAGATGATTCTGCCACTGAAACCTTCAGGGATAAGACGATTGCCAATTGCCAGCCCTTTAAGGGCAGCATTCAGCGCCTTACGCGGGGCATTCTGCTCCAGAAATACGTATGCCAAGTGAGCGTGTACATCAATAAAGTCATTCTCCTGTCGGGCAAGGCGCCTGAGTTTGTTGATGTAACTTGTTTCGCTGATTTCATCCGCATCGTATGCATCAATCAGTTCTTCAAACTCATCCAGCAACGAGCCAAACCAGGTTTCCGGAAATATGAAACAGCCCTGGTTATCGTTCACTTCAAAGCGTAATTTGCCAGTCATATTCTGAACCTGTAAAAAAGGATGGACCATAACCTGCAGGCTATAAAAATTGTGATGCCTGGCATCGGTGTCCTTTTATTGTCCGGGATTAACGTTGCCCATGATAATACAGTGAATTCTGTTCTGTGGTAAGACGTTGAGTTATTGAATGAGAACCTCAGCCTGGCTGATGGTTCCGCCGGCATAAAAAAGAAATTGATTGAGGCGGGTGCTCTTCCCCTTAAGAGGAAGAGCATGTGTGTAAATGGCGTTCAGTCACCTTTTCAGTGGATTGTTAACTTTTGCATATTCAAACGGACTGATACACTCCTCCCTGTTTGCATCCAGAAAATCTGCCCACCATTGCAGCATAAGCCGACGTTCTTCCAGATGTTCTGCTTTATGAATATACGCGGCACGTACTCCGTTGCGCTCCTGATGACTCATCTGACGTTCAACCGCATCTCTTGACCATAAGCCGGATTCAATCAATGCACTGCACGCCATCGCCCGGAATCCATGGCCACAGACTTCCTTGGTTGTGTCATACCCCATCACTCTGAGGGCCTTATTTACGGTATTTTCACTGATTGGTTTACGTGGGTCGTGTGCTCCCGTAAAGATCAGACCATTTTCACCTGCCCATGTCTGAAGTTCTGCCAGTATGGCTACAGCCTGTTGGCTGAGTGGCACAAGATGTGGTGTTCGCATCTTGGAGCCCCGGTATGAAAATTTTACGCCTGGCAGAGGTTCGCGTTCGGCTGGAATAGTCCACATGGCATTGTCAATATCAATTTCAGACCAGCGGGCATATCTGAGTTCACTGGAACGAATAAAAACCAGTAAATTCAGCATAACTGCCAGTCGGGTGACAGGCTGGCCTTTATAACCGTCAATACGCGACAGAAGTTCAGGCAGGCGTGAAAGATCCAGAGCAGGGCGATGCTGGCGTTTTACCGTGGTCAATGCACCAGCCATATCCAGAGCCGGGTTATATCTGATGATGCCAGACTGTACGGCATAACGCATTACAGCAGATATTCTTTGCTGCAGACGACTGGCGATTTCATAAATTTGTTTAACTTCTGCAGCACGAACAGGGATAAGCAGATCCGGGGTACTGAGTGTTGTGATATCCCGGTTGCCGATAAAGGGGAAAACGTGAGTCTCGAGGCTTTTGAGTACTTTATCGCTGTGTGATTGTGCCCATTGTTTATTACTGGCATGCCAGCGTCGTGCAATATGTTCAAAAGAGAGCTGTAAATCAGGGACTACTTTTTTAGCTCTTTTCTGTTCGCAAGGGTCAACCCCCTCCGAAATCAGTTTTCGGGCCTCATCCCGTTTTGTACGAGCTTCGGAGAGAGAAACTTCCGGATACACACCAAGTGCCAGGGTTTTCTCCTTACCCAGAATACGATAACGGAGACGCCAGTAACGGGAACCATTAGGATGTACCAGCAGGAACATGCCAGCCCCGTCAGTGAGTTTATAAGCCTTGTCAGTGGGCTTTGCAGCCCGGATTTTTGCGTCAGTCAGTGCCATAGTTCAGCCTTCTGAATGCGTTAAAGAGGGTACAAATTCTGTCGAACTGGGGTATACCCGCAATTATACCCACACAATGGGGTTGATGTGGGGGGAATCTGGTTGAGTTCGGTAGAATTGATTTGGAGGCAGAACGCTTAAATTGTGGCGTTCTGAAACGAAAAACGGACCTCCGTGGAGGTCCGTTGATATGAACTTGGTGCCCGGACTCGGAATCGAACCAAGGACACGGGGATTTTCAATCCCCTGCTCTACCGACTGAGCTATCCGGGCAACGGGGCGCATTAAACCTGATTCGCCTCGTCTCGTCAATCAAATTTCTTCAATTTACTGCAGACTGCACAATCTATCATCACTTTGCCGCTAATGCACGCATTGTCAGGCAAACCAGGCGGTCCAGGCGGCGGAAAGGGGCATTGCCAGAAGGAGTGCTGGAAGCATGTTGACCACCGGGAACATTTTAATGCCACAGATGCGTAATCCGGTTGCCAGCAGCAATAAACCGCCTACGGCGCTGAAGTCTGCCATCATCGACGGTGTGGTCAGCGGTAATATCAGCGCGGCAGCCCACGCCAGCGTTAACTGGATGATCAGTAATGGGATACTAATCACCGATACCGCAATACCCAGCGAGCAGGCGAAGATCATCGCCGTAAAGAAATCAAGAAATGACTTGGCGATTAAAATACTCGGATCGCCGGTCATCCCTTCGTTCATCGCCCCGAAGATCCCGGTGCCGCTGGCGCAAAACAGGACAATAATCGCGACATAATTCTGAATAAAAGATTCATGCGCTGGCTTCTTACGTGAGTGGCGAAACAGATTTTGTGCTTTGGTGACCGCGGTATTGACGCCTTTTTCCAGCAGACAAATTTCGCCGATTAATGCACCGAGTAAGGTTGCTAAAACCATCGCCGGAAGGTTGGCGCATTTCACCACCAGTAAAATACCAATCCCCAGCGATGCCAGACCAAAAATTGATGTCATGGAGACGCGGATACGTTCCGGTAAGCGTTGGCTGAGCAGTGCGCCGAGAACGCCACCCAGTAAGACTGCACTAGCGTTGATAAAAGGGCCGATGACCACAAGAGTTCCTGTTAACTGTATTGTTTGATTTTCTTATTATGAACTTTTTGCCTTGTTGATGGCTTGTCTGGTCGCAAAGTCCTGGCTTGCACGCTTTAGCGAAAGGTGCCATGATTGCGCGAATTTTCTCCTCTCTGTACGGAGTTTGCCCGATGCACGCCACCTCCTTACATTCTCTCGCTTATCGCCGTTTCGCGCGAAACTCCTCCCTTTTTCTGCTCATGCGGTGAAGTTAACGCACGCTCACTGCAGGACAACAGTAAAATCAGAGCGTTTCTGCTTTTACTGATGTCTGGCGGTCGGAGCTGGTGACCAGTTTGACCCATATCTCGTGGGGCAGGGTTTTTCACCTTGTCCGGTATTCTTACTTCCCCGAAACGGGTTTTGCGCTTATGAAATCAATGAATATTGCCGCCAGTAGTGAACTGGTATCCCGACTTTCTACTCATCGCCGCGTGGTGGCGTTGGGAGATACTGATTTTACGGACGTCGCGGCAGTCGTCATTACCGCTGCGGATAGTCGCAGTGGCATTCTTGCGTTGCTTAAGCGCACCGGTTTTCATCTACCGGTGTTTTTGTATTCCGAACATGCTGTTGAATTACCTGCGGGCGTTACGGCGGTAATCAACGGCAACGAGCAGCAGTGGCTGGAGCTGGAATCCGCAGCCTGTCAGTATGAAGAGAATTTGCTGCCACCGTTTTATGACACGCTGACGCAGTACGTTGAGATGGGTAATAGCACCTTTGCTTGCCCTGGACATCAACATGGTGCGTTCTTTAAAAAGCATCCTGCCGGACGCCATTTTTACGATTTCTTTGGCGAGAACATCTTTCGCGCCGATATGTGTAACGCTGACGTAAAATTGGGCGATCTGCTTATTCATGAAGGATCGGCGAAAGATGCGCAGAAATTTGCAGCCAAAGTCTTTCATGCCGATAAAACCTATTTTGTGCTGAACGGCACATCGGCAGCGAATAAAGTGGTGACGAATGCGCTGTTAACGCGTGGCGATCTGGTGCTCTTCGACCGTAACAACCATAAGTCGAATCATCATGGCGCGTTGATTCAGGCGGGGGCGACGCCGGTCTATCTGGAAGCTTCACGTAACCCGTTTGGTTTCATTGGCGGTATTGATGCGCACTGTTTTAATGAAGAGTATCTGCGCCAGCAAATTCGCGACGTTGCGCCAGAAAAAGCCGACCTGCCGCGCCCGTTTCGCCTGGCGATTATTCAGCTGGGAACCTATGACGGCACTGTCTATAACGCCCGTCAGGTGATCGATACCGTTGGGCATCTGTGTGATTACATTCTGTTTGATTCCGCGTGGGTCGGTTACGAACAGTTTATCCCGATGATGGCGGATAGCTCGCCGCTGCTGTTAGAACTTAACGAAAACGATCCGGGGATCTTTGTGACCCAGTCGGTGCACAAACAGCAGGCGGGATTCTCACAGACGTCGCAGATCCATAAAAAAGATAACCATATCCGTGGACAGGCGCGTTTTTGCCCGCATAAGCGGTTGAATAATGCCTTTATGCTCCATGCTTCTACCAGCCCGTTCTATCCGCTGTTCGCCGCGCTGGACGTTAACGCCAAAATTCATGAAGGGGAGAGTGGGCGTCGGCTGTGGGCGGAGTGCGTTGCGTTGGGGATTGAAGCCCGGAAGGCGATTCTTGCGCGCTGTAAGCTGTTCCGCCCGTTTATCCCGCCCGTTGTTGATGGCAAATTGTGGCAGGATTATCCGACGTCAGTGTTAGCCAGCGACCGCCGTTTTTTCAGTTTTGAGCCGGGGGCGAAGTGGCACGGCTTTGAAGGATATGCCGCGGATCAGTATTTTGTTGATCCGTGCAAGCTGTTACTCACCACGCCGGGTATCGATGCCGAAACCGGCGAATATAGCGATTTTTGCGTTCCAGCGACGATTCTGGCGCACTACCTGCGTGAGAACGGCATTGTGCCGGAGAAGTGCGATCTCAACTCCATTCTGTTCTTATTAACTCCGGCGGAAAGCCACGAGAAGCTGGCACAACTGGTGGCGATGCTGGCGCAGTTTGAACAGCATATTGAGGATGACTCGCCGCTGGCTGAGGTGTTGCCGAGCGTTTATAACAAATATCCGGTGCGCTATCGCGACTACACCCTGCGTCAGTTGTGTCAGGAGATGCACGATCTGTATGTCAGTTTCGACGTCAAAGACCTACAAAAAGCGATGTTCCGCCAGCAGAGTTTCCCGTCAGTGGTGATGAATCCCCAGGATGCGCATAGCGCTTATATTCGCGGTGAAGTGGAGTTGGTGCGGATTCGTGATGCCGAAGGGCGAATTGCGGCAGAAGGGGCGTTGCCTTATCCACCTGGCGTGCTTTGCGTGGTACCCGGGGAAGTCTGGGGTGGGGCGGTTCAACGTTATTTCCTTGCGCTGGAAGAAGGCGTGAATTTGTTGCCGGGATTTTCGCCGGAGTTGCAAGGTGTCTATAGCGAAACCGATGCGAATGGCATGAAACGGTTGTACGGTTATGTGTTGAAGTAAGAATAAAAAAACGGGTCACCTTCTGGCGACCCGTTTTTCTTTGCGTAATTAGTGGCTAACCGTCTGTGTACCTGTCGGGACACGAACGTGTTTATATTTGAACATCGCCATGAACGCGAAGGCCAGAACCACGGAGTAACCTGCGAAAATCAGCCATACGGTCTGCCAGTCGGTAATGCCGTTTTGGGTGTACATCTCAACCACTTTACCGCTCACGATGCCGCCGAGGATACAGCCGAAGCCGTTGGTCATCATCAGGAACATCCCCTGCGCGCTGGCGCGAATTGCCGGACTAACTTCTTTTTCGACAAACACCGAACCAGAGATGTTGAAGAAGTCGAATGCGCAACCGTAAACGATCATCGACAGTACCAGCAGTACAGTACCGAACGGAGTCGGGTCGCCGTAAGCAAACAGAGCAAAACGCAGGATCCACGCTACAATACTGATCATCATTACGTTCTTAATACCGTAGCGGCTTAAGAAGAACGGGATGGTCAGAATGAACAGGGTTTCAGAGATCTGCGAAATCGACATGATGATTGACGCATGCTGCACGATGAAGCTGCTGGCAAACATCGGATCTTTGTCGAAGCTGTGCAGGAAGGTATTACCGAACATGTTGGTAATCTGCAGTTCCGCGCCCAGCAGCATTGAGAAGATGAAGAAGATTGCCATACGCTTGTTTTTAAACAGCGCGAATGCATCGAGGCCCAGCAGGGTTGTCCAGCTCTGATTCGCTTGCTGTTTAGCAACCGGAATATGCGGCAGAGTCAGGGTAAACAGAACCAGAACGGCGGAAAGCGCTGCGCCAATATACAGCTGCATGTGGCTTAATTCGAAGCCGGACAGGCTCACCACCCACATTGCCATGATAAAGCCGATGGTGCCCCAGATACGGATTGGCGGGAAGTCAGTAACGATATCCATCCCGGCATTTTGCAGGCGATAGTAAGAGATGGTGTTGATTAACCCAAGCGTTGGCATATAAGCAAACGAGTTAATCAATATCACAAGGAACATCGCCTCCGGCGTAGTGACCTCTGCCGCCATGAACAGCGTGATAGCGCCAATGGTGTGGCAAATGGCATAGACCCATTTCGCACTTAACCATTTGTCGGCCACAATCCCCAGCAGCGCAGGCATAAAGACCGCGGCGATACCCAGTGAGCTATAAACTGCGCCGATAGAAGCACCGTCAAACTTCAGGGTAACAAACATATAGGAGCCGAGGGTCGTCAGCCAACTTCCCCACAGACAGAACTGCAGAAAAGAGAGGATTTTCAGCTGCAGCTTAAGATTCATGTTAATTTCCTCACATCGTGATGCGGATGAGTGTTTGAAAAAGCACATTTGACCGTGCGAGATGATGCGATTCTATCAACTTCGCGGACTGGTTTTTTGTTACCTGTGGCAAATAATTGCAAACATTCCCAATTTGCAAAACGAAATTGTGATGTGGATAACATTTTTACCCCTGAGCATCGTCAGGGGCGGTTAGTGGAATTATCGGCGGCGGTAAGATTTTTGCGCGGTATTCACTTTATAAAGATAACGGCGAGATTCCGCAGAGGGATGGCGGGTCGTCAGCGTCTGATAAACATCGCCCGGCGTCATGGTGTTAATAATATTGGCAGCCTGAATCTTATCATTCGAAAAGACTCGTAGCACGCTGCCTGCGCCGCCGTTATAGGCGGTGATGACGGCATAACGCCGCGATGTTGGGTTATCAATTCCGCCGAGATAAACGTTGTTCAGCATCGCCAGATACGCGGTGCCGGTATCAATATTGCTGGCAGGATCAAACAAGAAACTGCGGCTCGGCGTGCCGGATTTCCCCTGCGAGCGGAACACATCTTTCCCGGCGGTATGTTGTACCACCTGCATTAATCCCAGCGCATCGGAACGGCTGACCGCATACGGGTTAAAGGAAGATTCAGTCTGCATAATTGCCAGAATCAGCGACTCATCAACGCCATATTTGCGTGACGCCTGGCGGACCATACCGAGATATTTGTGCGCACGTTTATCAAGGTGGTTCGGCACCATGTTAATGGTGACGCTGTAGATGATACGCAGCCCGTTGCTGCGGCTCTTCAGACGGTTTTTCAGCAGATAATCCGCGAAGTTGCTCGCGCGACCTTCCCAGCGAATCGGCTGCCCGGTGTTGTCCACCACCTGACCGTAAAGGAAAGGTTCTTTCGAAATCGTAATATCATCAACGTCGGAATAGAGATCGACCGAACTCGGATCGTCCCCCATCAGCAACGTTTTGATTATTGCCCGGCGCAAATGCGCGGCAGGTTCTGTCCCGGCGATGGTTTCGATAGTAATCGTACCGTCATCGAAGTTGATGTGGCTGCGGGTCTGATATTGATCGGTGTATTTCACGTAGTCCTTAGGACCGGCGATCACCACCTCTTTGAAGCCCCAGATGTTCTCAATATTGTGGGCAAATTGCCCCATCAGAATATCAAAACCGTTGGTATCTTTGACCCAGGCTTCGTTATAGGTATCGCCTTTTTTGGTCGTCGAACAGGAGATGAGCAACGGCGCAATCAAAGCCAGCGCGAGATATTTTTTCATCATTCCGGGTGCGTGTTGTGTTTGTTTTTATGCAAGTTGCCGGAGGCGTGCTCCGGCACTGTTTTTATTTTTTATCTTCCGGCGTATAGCCCTCGATATGCACCTCTTTACCCTCGAACAGGAAGTTGACCATCTCCTGCTCCAGCAGCTTGCGGTGCTCGGCATTCATCATGTTGAGTTTCTTTTCATTAATCAGCATGGTTTGTTTGTGCTGCCACTGCGCCCAGGCTTCTTTGGAGATCTCGTTATAGATGCGTTTTCCCAGCTCGCCGGGGTACAGCTGAAAATCCTGACCTTCTGCTTCACGTTGCAGGAAAGTACAAAAAATCGTTCTGCTCATAAATCATCCTCTTTATCGACTCACGCGCTAAACCGGCGCGCCAGTGCGTAACTGCTGTAACAAACGCTCCACGGGAGCCGCCAGGCCAACTGACGGCGGTTGCGCTAAGTTATACCAGAGCGCATTGTCTTCATCCATGCAGCCGGTGAATGACGACACGGGAAGCCACATAGGCACAATATCTAAGTGGAAATGGCTGAAGGTATGCCGAAACGCGGTCAGTTGCGTCAGGTTATCGGCAGCAATCTGCCGTTGCGCCAGCCACTGCCGCAAACTTTCTTCGTCGGCAAACTGTGGGAAACAGTATAAACCGCCCCACAATCCACTCGGCGGGCGCTGCGCCAGCAATACTTCATCTTCGTGCTGTAACAGCAGAAAGTAGCCGGTGCGCTCCGGCAGCGTCTGTTTCGGTTTTTTGCCCGGATAAAGCGACCAGCTATTGTTGGCGGTGGCAATACATCCGTTTTGTAGCGGACAGAGCGAACATTTCGGCTTCGAGCGCGTACAAATCATCGCGCCTAAATCCATCATCGCCTGATTAAACCGTTCCACGCCGACAGCGGGCGTCACCTGCTCGCTCAAACTCCATAATTTATTCTCGACCTCTTTTTTCCCGGGCCAGCCGCTTACAGCATAGCAGCGCGCCAGCACCCGTTTGACGTTACCGTCGAGAATCGGAAAGTGCTTACCCAGAGAAAGCGAGAGAATCGCGCCTGCGGTGGAACGCCCGACGCCCGGTAACGCCGCGACTTCTTCAAAGGTTTCCGGGAATTTACCGCCGTGTAAGGTCGCCACTTGCTGTGCCGCTTTATGCAGATTGCGCGCGCGGGCGTAATAGCCAAGCCCGGTCCACAAGTGGAGAACTTCGTCGAGCGGCGCATTGGCGAGATCGGTCACCGTTGGGAAGCGCGCCATAAAGCGTTCAAAATAGGGGATAACGGTCGCAACCTGAGTTTGTTGCAACATCACTTCTGAGAGCCATACTTTGTAGGGCGTCTTGTCAATTTGCCAGGGCAGCGTTTTCCGCCCGTATTTATCGTACCAGTCCAGAACCTGGGCTGAAAATTGCGACGCTTGCATGGTCACCGAATTCACTGTTGTTGGGGGCAAGATTGCAGCACAGCGACGGCAGGGTGTAAACCGGAACTTTCCGCAGCCACGGCCTTATCATGCTTGCATCCGGCAACTAACTTTGGATAATGCCCGTTTTCAGAACACTTTCACAAGCGACTAAATCTTTATGAAAAACGACGTCATCTCACCGGAATTTGATGAAAACGGCCGCCCACTGCGCCGTATCCGTAGTTTTGTGCGCCGCCAGGGGCGACTGACCAAAGGCCAGGAACATGCGCTGGAAAACTACTGGCCGGTGATGGGCGTTGAGTTCAGCGAAGATATGCTGGATTTCCCTGCGCTTTTTGGCCGTGAAGCGCCGGTGACGCTTGAGATTGGTTTCGGCATGGGGGCGTCGCTGGTGGCAATGGCTAAAGATCGCCCCGAGCAGGACTTCCTCGGCATTGAAGTGCATTCACCGGGCGTTGGTGCGTGCCTGGCTTCTGCGCATGAAGAGGGCTTAAGCAACCTGCGCGTGATGTGTCACGATGCGGTTGAAGTGCTGCATAAAATGATTCCTGACAATTCATTGCGCATGGTGCAGCTCTTTTTCCCTGACCCGTGGCACAAAGCGCGCCATAATAAACGCCGTATCGTTCAGGTGCCGTTTGCCGAACTGGTAAAAAGCAAACTGCAGCTGGGGGGCGTATTCCATATGGCGACCGACTGGGAACCTTATGCGGAACATATGCTTGAAGTGATGTCTTCTATTGACGGTTATAAAAACCTGTCAGAGAGCAATGATTACGTACCGCGTCCGGCATCACGTCCGGTGACGAAATTTGAACAACGTGGTCATCGTCTTGGTCACGGAGTATGGGACTTAATGTTCGAGAGGGTGAAATAATGGCAAAGAACCGTAGCCGTCGTCTGCGTAAAAAAATGCACATCGACGAATTCCAGGAATTAGGATTTTCGGTGGCATGGCGATTCCCGGAAGGTACATCGGAAGAACAGATTGATAAAACCGTTGATGACTTTATTAACGAGGTTATCGAACCGAACAAACTGGCCTTTGACGGCAGCGGTTATCTGGCCTGGGAAGGTCTGATCTGCATGCAGGAAATCGGCAAATGCACCGAAGAACATCAGGCGATTGTGCGTAAGTGGCTGGAAGAGCGCAAACTGGGCGAGGTACGCACCAGCGAACTTTTCGACGTTTGGTGGGACTAAGAAAACATACGGGCGATGACAAATGCAAAACTGTCTGATGCGCTACGCTTATCAGGCCTGGAAAGATGCACAATCGAGTAGGCCGGATAAGGCGTTTACGCCGCATCCGGCATGGATGACATGTACTTTGTTATCAATCTGGGGCCAGCAAATGCTGGCCTGATTTGTTCTTGAGGGAAGACTATGATGCGCAAAATGCTGCTGGCGGCAGCACTTTCAGTGACGGCAATGACCGCTCACGCCGACTACCAGTGCAGCGTCACGCCGCGTGACGATGTGATTGTCAGCCCGCAAACCGTGCAGGTGAAGGGCGAAAACGGCAATCTGGTGATCACGCCAGACGGCAACGTGATGTATAACGGTAAGCAATATTCCCTGAACGCCGCCCAGCGCGAGCAGGCGAAGGATTATCAGGCTGAACTGCGTAGCACCCTGCCGTGGATTGATGAAGGCGCGAAAAGCCGCGTCGAGAAAGCCCGTATTGCGCTGGATAAAATTATCGTTCAGGAGATGGGCGAAAGCAGCAAAATGCGCAGCCGTCTGACCAAACTTGATGCGCAGCTGAAAGAGCAGATGAACCGCATTATCGAAACGCGCAGCGATGGCCTGACGTTTCACTATAAAGCCATTGATCAGGTTCGCGCCGAAGGCCAGCAATTAGTGAATCAGGCAATGGGCGGAATTTTACAGGACAGCATTAATGAAATGGGCGCGAAAGCGGTGCTGAAAAGCGGTGGTAACCCATTACAGAATGTGCTGGGAAGCCTGGGCGGTCTGCAATCCTCAATCCAAACCGAATGGAAAAAGCAGGAAAAAGATTTCCAGCAGTTTGGCAAAGATGTTTGTAGCCGCGTTGTGACTCTGGAAGATAGTCGCAAAGCCCTGGTCGGGAATTTAAAATAATCCTCTATTTTAAGACGGCATAATACTTTTTTATGCCGTTTAATTCTTCGTTTTGTTACCTGCCTCTAACTTTGTAGATCTCCAAAATATATTCACGTTGTAAATTGTTTAACGTCAAATTTCCCATACAAAGCTAAGGGATAATGCGTAGCGTTCACGTAACTGGAGGAATGAAATGGAGTTTTTCAAAAAGACGGCACTTGCCGCACTGGTTATGGGTTTTAGTGGTGCAGCATTGGCATTACCCAATATCACCATTTTAGCAACCGGCGGGACCATTGCCGGTGGTGGTGACTCCGCAACCAAATCTAACTACACAGCGGGTAAAGTTGGCGTAGAAAATCTGGTTAATGCGGTGCCGCAACTGAAGGACATTGCGAACGTTAAAGGCGAGCAGGTAGTGAATATCGGCTCCCAGGACATGAACGATAATGTCTGGCTGACACTGGCGAAAAAAATTAACACCGACTGCGATAAAACCGACGGCTTCGTCATTACTCACGGTACCGACACGATGGAAGAAACCGCTTACTTCCTCGACCTGACGGTGAAATGCGACAAACCGGTGGTGATGGTCGGTGCAATGCGCCCGTCCACGTCTATGAGCGCAGACGGTCCATTCAACCTGTATAACGCGGTAGTGACCGCAGCTGATAAAGCCTCCGCTAATCGTGGCGTACTGGTGGTGATGAACGACACCGTACTGGACGGTCGCGATGTCACCAAAACCAACACCACCGACGTAGCGACCTTCAAGTCTGTTAACTACGGTCCTCTGGGTTACATTCACAACGGTAAGATTGACTACCAACGTACCCCGGCACGTAAGCACACCAGCGATACGCCATTCGATGTCTCTAAGCTGAATGAGCTGCCGAAAGTCGGCATCGTTTATAACTACGCTAACGCATCCGATCTTCCGGCTAAAGCACTGGTAGATGCGGGCTATGATGGCATCGTCAGCGCTGGTGTGGGTAACGGCAACCTGTATAAAACCGTATTTGACACCCTTGCAACCGCCGCGAAAAACGGCACTGCAGTAGTGCGTTCTTCCCGTGTACCGACGGGCGCTACCACTCAGGATGCTGAAGTGGATGATGCGAAATACGGCTTCGTCGCCTCTGGCACGCTGAACCCGCAAAAAGCGCGCGTCCTGCTGCAGCTGGCTCTGACGCAAACCAAAGATCCGCAGCAGATCCAGCAGATCTTCAATCAGTACTAATCACCTCGCCCCGGTATCGTGCCGGGGCTTTTTCACTTCAGACTTACGTCCATTGCCAATTTTCATTACCCTGATGATAATCACTGGAATAAATTATTCCGCGCGAGGGTTTTCGGGTGAAAAAGCAATGGATTGTTGGCACGGCGCTGCTTATGTTGATGACTGGTAATGTCTGGGCAGATGGCGAACCGCCAACTGAAAATATCTTAAAAGATCAATTCAAAAAGCAGTATCACGGCATTCTCAAGCTTGATGCTATCACCTTAAAAAATCTTGATGCTAAGGGTAATCAGGCCACCTGGTCAGCGGAAGGCGATGTCTCTTCCAGTGACGATCTCTATACCTGGGTCGGTCAGTTGGCAGATTACGAACTGCTCGAACAGACCTGGACGAAAGATAAACCGGTAAAATTCTCGGCGATGTTAACCAGTAAAGGAACGCCCGCGTCTGGCTGGTCGGTGAACTTTTACTCTTTTCAGGCGGCAGCCAGCGATCGTGGGCGGGTGGTCGACGATATCAAAACGAATAATAAATATCTGATCGTGAATAGCGAAGATTTCAATTATCGCTTTAGTCAGCTTGAGTCTGCGTTGAATAACCAGAAGAACTCGATTCCTGCGCTGGAAAAGGAAGTGAAAGCGCTTGATAAGCAAATGGTGGCGGCGCAGAAAGCAGCGGATGCATATTGGGGAAAAGATGCAAACGGTAAGCAAATGACCCGCGAAGACGCCTTTAAAAAAATTCACCAACAGCGTGATGAGTTTAATAAACAGAATGATAGCGAGGCGTTCGCGGTTAAATATGACAAAGAGGTTTATCAACCGGCGATTGCGGCATGTCATAAACAGAGTGAAGAGTGTTATGAAGTGTCGATTCAGCAGAAGCGAGATTTCGATATCAACGAACAACGGCGACAGACTTTTCTGCAATCACAAAAACTTAGCCGTAAATTGCAGGATGACTGGATAACGCTCGAGAAAGGGCAATATCCGTTAACGATGAAAGTTTCAGAAATAAACAGTAAAAAAGTCGCGATTTTGATGAAAATTGACGATATCAATCAGGCTAATGAACGCTGGAAAAAAGATACCGAACAATTGCGGCGCAATGGAGTGATTAAGTAACTCATGTTAAGTACCTTTGCCGGATAATATAAAAAGTTATCCGGCAAATTATTTTTTACATTAGCCCTAGTAGCTGTGGAATGAACAAGGATATTTGCGGGATGTAAGTGATCATCATCAACGTGATTAACAATGCGGCATAAAATGGCAGCAATGGTTTGATCAAATGTTGAATCTTCACACCTGAAATAGAACAACCAACAAATAGCGCACTACCCACCGGCGGTGTTAACAGCCCAATACAAAGGTTGGCCACCATCATAATACCGAAATGTACCGGATCCATTCCCAGCTCTTGTGCAATCGGCAAGAAGATTGGTGTGAAGATTAGTACAGCCGGTGTCATGTCCATAAAGATGCCGACAATTAATAAGACGATATTAATCAGCAGCAATATGACCAGTGGGTTATCAGAAATCCCCATCAACGCGTCGCTGATCATATAAGGAATATCAGCATTGGTCATTGCCCAGGACATGCCCACGGAAAAACCGATCAACAGTAATACAATCGAAGTGGTAACAACCGATTCCAGAATCAGTTTGGGTAAATCGCGCCATTTTACTTCCCGGTAAATCAGCACCGAGAGAATAAATGTGTAGACAACGGCAATTGCTGACGCTTCAGTTGCGGTAAAAATGCCGCCCAGAATGCCGCCCATTACAATGAACACCAGAAGCAAACTTGGTAAGGCATCCAGAAACGCTTTACATGCCTGAGCAAAGGTTGCTCTTTCTGAAAGTGGGTAGCCACGGCGTTTAGCAATAATGCCGCAGACTATCATTACCGCGAGACCCATTAAGATCCCTGGCAAATATCCCGCCATAAATAGCGATGCTACAGAAACGCCGCCAGCTGTCAGGGAAAACACAATTAACACGTTTGAGGGCGGTATCAGTAATCCAGTAATACAAGATGAGACGTTTACAGCGGTAGAAAATGCCGGATCATAACCTTCTTTGGTCTGAATGGGATTCAGTGTGCCACCAACGGCAGCAGCTGCCGCAACAGCTGAACCAGAAATGGAACCAAACATCATATTCGCCAGGACGTTCACATGACCAAGCGAACCAGGAACGCGGCCAACCATTACCTGGGCGAGGTTAATCAAACGTATCGCAATACCGCCGCTGTTCATCAGCGTTCCGGCAAAGATGAAAAAGGGGATTGCCAATAGGGCAAAGTTATCCAGTCCATTAGCCAGTCGCTGCGAAACAGTGATTGCCGCGATATCCCAGGGAAACATCAACAGCATTGAAGCTACAGTGGCAATACCGATTGAGAACGAAATGGGCACACCAATAAAGACCAGCACAAAAAAACAGCCAAACAGTGTAAGCGCGATATAACTATCCATTAACTGGCCTCCTGCGCAGGTTGTTTCAGTTGTTGAATGCTTTGATTAATAAAACACAAGGCATAAAACATCATCACCAATCCACTTAATGGCAGAATGATATATACGTATCCCATCGGTATTTGCATCGCGGCAGATACCTGTGATGTTGCCAGTGTTTTATCAATTAATTTCAGGCCACCAGTCACAATAACCGAACCGGCAAAACCTAAAATAAGAACGTTAATGACTATACTAAGAAGTAATTGCTTGCGCTTATTCAGGGCGAGAGCAAATAAATCGATAGAGAGATGTCTCTGCGCGCCGACGGTATATGCAGCACCTAATAATCCTACCCAGATCATCAAAAAGCGTGCCAGCTCATCGGTTAATGTACTTGGCTGGTTAAGTACGTAGCGGCTAAATACTTGCCAGACTACGCATACAACCAGAGCAAGCATTACGGCGACAGAAAACGCGGCAATGACGCGGTCTACCGCAAGTTTCAGGCGGTTAAATATCATTGTAAGCATCCTGGAAAATCAGGGCCAGAGACTGGCCCGAAATATTATTGAGCAGCGTTGTCGAATTTCTCTAACAAAGCAGCTTGTTTTGGATCTTTTTTGAAGTCGTCAAACAGAGGTTGAACTGCGGCACGGAATGGGGCTTTATCAACCTTAACGATTTCACCACCCATAGCTTTCGCCTGAGCACGTGTGTCAGCGTCAATTTTTTCCCACAATTTTTGTTGATCAGCTTCGGATTTCTTCGCCGCTGTTTCGAGGATTTGTTGCTGTTCTGGGGTTAATTTATTCCATGTTTTGGTGGAGATAACCAAAAAGTCAGGAATTGAGGCATGTTCATCTTCAGAAAAGACTTTGGCAATTTCGATATGTCTAGTCTGCACCCAGGAAGGCACGTTATTTTCTGCGCCATCTACTACACCTTGCTGCATCGCAGTATAAACTTCGCCAAATGAAATTGGAGTGGGTGAGCCACCCATCAGTTCAATCATTTTGATGGTGGTCGGGCTTGGCTGAACACGAATTTTCAGCCCTTTAAGATCTTCTGGCTTAGTAATCGGTTTTTTCGCATAGAAACTGCGTGTACCCGCTACATAAGCTGATAAAGCAAAAAAGCCTTTATCTTTTGTTGAATCCATAATTTCTTCACCAACTTCACCAAAAACCACTTTGTTGAAGTGCGCCTGATCTTTAAATAAGAACGGCAAATTATAGATAGCATAAATATTATCAAAAGACTCCAGATCACTGGCGGAACCTTTGGTCATATCCAGTGCACCATTTTGCAACAACTCCATAGTTTCTCGCGCATTACCCATCTGGCTGCTGGGATAAATACGGATCACCATATTACCTTTTGACAGCTGTTTTACCTCTTTCGCCAGCTCTTCAAAACTCTGATGTACAACATGACTTCTTTCCAGGTTGTGTGCTAACTTTAACGTCACTTTTTCTGCGGCGTTTACGCCAGTGCTAACCAGAGCCAGCAAGGATGCGCAGACTAATGAGCGGGTAAATGACCTCATTTTCATAAAAAAACTCCCTGTTGAAGAATGGAAATTGGTTGATATCTAATTGTGCTTATCAGTGCTTTGTGCGACAAATTGGTTAACCTGTCTGACAACTTGTCTATGTTTATCACAACTTGAAATAAAGTAAGAAATTAAATATTAATTT
>ENA-UONZ01002033-UONZ01002033.1-human-gut-metagenome-genome-assembly--contig:-C93old-NODE-2033-length-17627-cov-23.911905_pt1 | contig 17627 bp, 7 predicted proteins | sample MGYA00242468_ERZ724015 | MGnify/ENA metagenome assembly ERZ724015
AATAAGACATTATATTATCTATAAATCGGGCGCAAAGGTAGGAATATTTTCTTGACCGACAAAAGAATACCCAAAGAAAAGATGGTAATATCCGTATTTTTTGTAATATTGCAAATCTAATATTATACGACTTTCAACATGAACGGAACATTGGACAAAATCAGGGTGCAGTTTGATTATCTGCCACTTATTAATTTCGCGATGCAGCAAAACAAAGTATCGGTCATCCATCAGCTTTCGATTGAAAACATGACGTCCGAACCCTTCAGAAACATTCAGGTACAAATCACGGCCGAGCCCGACTTCGGCAGTATCACTCCTGTGATGGTGGAAGCGATTCCCGCCAATGATTCCGTGTGTTTGCAATCGTTCAGCCTGGTCTTGTCCGCCAATTATTTCGCCCAGCTGACCGAGCGTATGTCGGGAAGCCTGAAAATAGAAATCCGCTCCGAGGCGGAAACGATCTTTACCCGGACCTACCCCATCGATATTCTGGCATACGACCAATGGGGCGGAATCAATATATTCCCCGAGATGCTGGCAGCGTTCATCACCCCGAATCATGCCGTGCTCACTCCTATTATCAAGAGAGCCGCCGCCATTCTGGAACAGTGGACCGGTACTCCGTCACTGGACGAATACCAAAGCCGCAATCCGGACCGTGTGAGAAAGCAGATGGCAGCCATCTACACCGCCCTTACCGAACAGCAAATTATTTACAGCACCATTCCCGCCAGCTTCGAAGAGCACGGACAGCGTGTCCGTCTGACAGATTCCGTACTGGCACAAAAGCTCGGAACCTGTCTGGATATGGCACTGCTTTATGCTTCCTGCCTCGAATCCATCGGACTGAATGCCCTCATCGTCATCACCAAAGGGCATGCTTTCGCAGGCGGCTGGCTGGTGCCGGAAACCTTTCCGGACCCTGCCATCGACGATGTATCCTTACTGACCAAACGAACCGCCGAAGGAATCTACGACATCACGCTGGTAGAAACCACCTGCATGAATATGGGACATAATGCCGACTTCGACAACGCCGTGAAAAGCGCGAACGGCAAACTGAGCGATCCGGGCAGTTTCATCCTCGCCATCGACGTCAGAAGGGCCAGGCATTCGGGAGTCCGCCCGATCCCGCAGCGCGTACTGAACGGACAAGTATGGGAAATAAAGGAAGATGAGGATATGAACAGAAATACCACGCACGCCACTCCGCAAAGCGTGAATCCATATGATTTGTCGGGTAGCGAAACTCAGACAGTCCTCACCAAACAGTTGCTTTGGGAAAGAAGACTGCTGGATTTGAGTCTGCGCAACAACTTGCTGAACATCCGGATTACAAAGAATACTCTTCAGCTGATTCCGGCAAACCTTGCCTGTCTGGAAGACGCCTTGGCGGAAGGAGATGAGTTTCGTATCCTCCACCGTCCCGCCGAATGGGAGAATCCGGCGATGGAGTTTGGCATTTATTCTTCCATACCGGAATCGGATCCGATAGCCGACTTCGTTAATTCGGAGCTTTCACAGAAAAGGTTACGTTTTTACTTGCCGGAGAATGACTTGGGCAAAGCACTGACTCACCTGTACCGTTCGTCCCGTACTTCTATCGAAGAGAACGGAGCGAACACGCTTTATCTGGCTCTCGGACTTCTGAAATGGTACGAAACGCCTTCCAGCGAGCGTCCCCGTTATGCACCGATATTGCTGCTGCCGGTCGAAATCATCCGCAAGTCAGCCGCCAAGGGGTATGTGATTCGTTCGCGGGAAGAAGAAACGATGATGAATATCACCTTATTAGAAATGCTTCGTCAGAATTTCGGCATTTCCGTACCGGGACTTGATCCGCTTCCGACGGACGAAAGCGGAATCAACGTAAAACTGATTTATTCCATCATCCGGCACTGCATCAAGAATCAGCGCAAATGGGATGTGGAGGAACAGGCTATTCTAGGTATCTTCTCCTTCAACAAGTTTATCATGTGGAACGACATCCACAACAATGCTCACAAACTGACTCAAAACAAGGTGGTCTCCAGCCTCATCAACGGAAAGATCGAATGGGACGTAACTGCGGAAGAAGTGGATGCCGCCTACATGGACAGGCAGTTATCTCCGGCAGATATTGTGCTGCCCATCATTGCCGATTCATCTCAGCTGGAAGCGATTTATGAAGCGGTGCACGACAAGACTTTTATCCTGCACGGCCCTCCGGGAACCGGAAAGTCCCAAACGATAACGAATATCATCGCCAACGCACTTTATAAAGGTAAACGAGTCTTATTTGTTGCCGAGAAGATGGCAGCCCTCTCCGTCGTCCAAAACAGACTGGCGGGCATAGGGCTTGCCCCGTTCTGTCTGGAGATTCACTCCAACAAGACAAAGAAATCCACTGTCATCTCGCAACTAAAGGAGACAACCGAAATCATCAGACGAACTCCTCCCGAAGAGTTCAGGAAGGAAGCCGAACGCCTGCTGAAGTTACGAACGGAACTAAACAAATACATCGAAGCCTTACACAAGGAATATCCTTTCGGACTTTCCCTCTATGATGCGATCATCCACTACCAGTTAACAGACGTTGAACCCTGCTTCGATATCCCGTCATCTTATCTGGACAATCTGGACAAAGACCGATTCTCACATTGGGAAGATGCCATCGAATCTTTGGTCAGTACCGCCAATGCTTGCGGCCACCCGTATCTTCACCCATTGACAGGGATTTTCATTCGGGAATATTCGTCCGCCATCAAAGAGGAAGCCTTACAAACGCTCGCCACTTTCATCGGCTTATTGACTGCCATACAATCGAAACTGCCTGTCTTTTCCGCTTTACTGGAAAATACGGACATTCATCCCACCCGCAAGGATTTCAATATAATCAGCGCCATTATCCGAAAAATACTCGATATTCCGGAACTGACGCCCGAACTGCTGACCACTCCTTTATTAAATGAAACGCTGGAAGAGTACCGGAAAGTGACGGAACACGGCAGGAAACGCGATGAAATCAAAGCAGAAATAGAAAACGGATTCACCAAAGAGGTACTGAAGATAAACGCCGGCCCCATGCTGGCCGAATGGAATCGGGTATCCGTCCAATGGTTTCTCCCACGATATTTCGGACAAAGAAAAATAAAAAAGGTGATTCGTCCTTACGCTCTGCAACCGGTAAAGCCAGAGACAGTCCAGCCTTTGCTCCATCAGGTCATCCGGTATCAGGAAGAGCTTGATTTTACAGACAGATACGCCGCCAAGCTGCCTTCTTTATTCGGAAGATTCGGAAGAGATGAAGAGTGGCCCATCATCGATCAGATCATCCATGAGGTATCTTCGCTTCATTCCCTGTTACTGAATTATTCAAAAGATGTGGCGAAAACATCCCGAATCAAACAGAACTTAGCGTTACAACTGACAGAAGGTATCCGGACATTCAGAGATATCCATTCTCATTCTCTGAATGAATTGTATCAGCTGGTCGACACGCTTACGGCAACCGAGCAACGGCTTTCCACCACTCTGGGCATAACCGTAGAGACGCTTTATACAAACTCCGCCGACTGGATCGGCATCGCCCTACAGCAAGCCGGAATATGGAAAGAAAATCTGGACAAACTCAAAGACTGGTATCAATGGCTTCAATCCTACAACAAACTGAACGAGTTGGGTCTCGGATTTATCGCAGAAGAATATAAGGAAAAGAATATTCCTACGGATTTACTCACCAGCAGCTTCCGCAAGAGTTTCTACCAAGCCGTTATTCACTATATCATCGCCAAAGAACCGACGCTGGAATTATTCAACGGCAAGATATTCAATGATATTATAACCAAATACAAGCAGGTATCCGCCAACTTCGAGGACATTACCAAAAAGGAACTGTTCGCCAGACTGGCTTCCAACATTCCGTCCTTCACCCACGAAGCCATTCAAAGTTCAGAAGTCGGAATATTACAAAAGAATATACGCAATAATGCACGCGGAATATCCATCCGCAAGCTATTCGATCAAATACCTATCCTACTGTCCCGTATGTGTCCGTGTATGTTGATGAGTCCTATATCGGTTGCCCAATATATCGATGCCGATGCAGAGAAATTTGACTTGATCGTCTTCGACGAAGCTTCACAGATGCCGACTTACGAAGCGGTAGGTGCCATCGCCCGAGGCAAGAATGTAGTTATCGTAGGCGACCCCAAACAGATGCCGCCTACCAGCTTCTTCTCCGTTAATACCATTGACGAAGACAACATCGAGATGGAAGATCTGGAAAGTATCCTTGACGATTGCCTCGCTCTCTCTATCCCTTCCAAATACCTGCTGTGGCATTACCGAAGCAAACACGAAAGTCTTATCACTTTCAGTAACTCCGAATATTACGATAATAAGCTGATGACTTTCCCGTCACCGGACAATATTGAATCGAAAGTCAGAATGGTCGCCGTAGACGGTTATTATGACAAAGGAAAATCCCGTCAGAACCAAGCGGAAGCGCAAGCCATAGTAGACGAAATAGCGAGAAGGCTGAGGAGCGAAAAATTAAGGAGAAAAAGTATGGGGGTAGTTACTTTCAACGTGGTTCAGCAGGCGTTGATAGAAGATTTGCTATCCGATCTCTTCGCCTTTCATCCTGAACTGGAAACCTTTGCGCTGGAATGTGAAGAACCCCTGTTCATCAAGAACCTTGAAAATGTGCAAGGAGACGAACGGGATGTGATACTGTTCTCCGTCGGCTATGGTCCCGATGCCGAAGGGCGCGTCAGCATGAACTTCGGTCCGTTGAACCGTGCGGGAGGTGAAAGACGGTTAAACGTAGCCGTCTCCCGTGCCCGATACGAAATGATCATCTTTTCTACGCTGAGATCGGACATGATTGATCTGAACCGAACTTCTTCTATCGGAGTAGCCGGGCTGAAACGCTTCCTTGAATATGCGGAGAAAGGAACCAAGCGCATACTGAATACTTCGACTAATATTCGGACCTCGGAAGAAGAAACTTCTATCGAAAAGATTATTGCCGACAAGTTACGTTCTTTGGGATATACCGTACATACTGATATAGGCTGTTCCGGATATAAGATCGATATTGGCATTGTCGATACTCAAACCCCGTCCAACTACCAATTAGGTATTATCTGTGACGGAAAGAACTACAGACGTACCAAGACTGTCCGTGACCGGGAAATTGTTCAAAACAATGTACTCAAAGCACTGGGATGGAATATCTGCCGTATATGGACGATGGACTGGTGGGAAAAGCCGGATGAAGTGATGGCGTCTATACAAGCAGCGATTGCTCAGGATATGAAAGCGGAGAAACCGGTTATAGTAAAAAAGGAACAAGAAAAAAGAGAAAAGAATGTGCAGGAAACGCCGATGCAGCTAAAATCTGCATGCGCATACACAAACTTTTCTTTTATCTCCGTACAAAATTATAATAGTACTAAAATACGTCCGTTCCTGTACGCTGCCGACGACATCTTCGCTAAAAGAAATAATCCTATTATTGTCTCCCAAGTCCAAAAGATAATAGAAAATGAAGCCCCGATCAGCAAAACCTTACTTGGAAAGAAAATCATATCCGAATGGGGAGTCAACCGTGTAGGACCACGAATAGATGCTCAATTGGAAATAATATTCGACACATTACATCTTTACCGCATAGAACATGACGGGCTTATCTTCTGCTGGAAAGATGAAGCGCAATACCGTTCTTATTCAGAGTACCGTCCCGATTCCGACCGAGATGCAGCGGATCTGCCACCCGAAGAAATAGCCAATGCCATCCAACAAATATTAATCAATTCCATCAGCCTGCCTTTACCCGATTTGGCAAAAGCATGCGCACAAGTATTCGGCTTCACACACATGGGGTCAAACATCGAAGCATCCATGCTCAGAGGGATTCAGGAAGCGGTAAAAAGGAATTATGCCAAAGTTGAAAACGGAAGGGCAACGATCATCGATTAACACGGTAAGGCAGACACAAACAGCCGCCACCCGTCAATACCCCTTCTGCAAACGTTTCAGAGCAGCAATAGAATCAGCTACATACGTATTATCCGGTTCTATGGAACGCCAATAACAAAGCGACCCTATCAACCGTTTCAGATAAGCAGGATCATGGGAGCCGATTCTGCGTTGATGTTCCGCCAGCCCCTTTGTCAAAATGAAATAGACATTCTTGCGAATCTCTCTCTTTCGGGCTTTAGGAATAGTCAGCTTCACACCGGAGCTGACAGATACTCCCGTGATTATCTTCCTGTCATTCTCATTCAGAAAACGGGTTTTCTGATGATTCGGTTCAAACTTCTCTTCCCTGATGATTTCCTTTACCCGCGCAAGCACCTGCTCTTTCGGAAAGACATCGCCCGAAAAGGTGAGGTCGTCGGCATAACGACTATAAGTCAGCCCGAATTCTTCCGCCATCACCGCCAGTTTCCGGTCCATCTCATAAGCGATGATGTTACTCAGTACCGGACTGGTAGACGCTCCTTGCGGCAAATGCCGACGCATACAACACAACTCGCCCAGCACTTTCGATATATTCTTCGGATAGCCGATCTTTTCGAAAGTCTTTTTCACCCTCGGACTACGTATGGAAATAAAGAAATCATGGATATCCGTCTTCAAGACACAGCGTTTTCCCAGATGAGGACGGACGTTATCGACGATGGAATGCTGACGCCGGAATCCCGTAGCGGCAGGATGCACATTTACAGACAGTAATATACGATGATAAATAGTATCCTGAATGGCTTTCAGTTCCTTGTCCGGAGCAGAGATCATACGGTATCCTCCTCTCCGCTTTCTGATCCAGAACTCCCGATAATGCGAAGAGACATCTAGCAGTATCTCTTTCAGCCTCATCACCTCTATTCCCAACAGATTGGCACACCACACCACCGCCTCTTCATCAAATACAGAACATGTTCTCATTTTAGGAGTGACTACTCCTAAAGCATGCCTGAGCCAGGCTCCATGTTCCCATTTGTTTTTGGAAGTCTCTTCGTTAGTAGTATTACCGCTGCCTGTTGCTTTCCATCTCTTGTATCCTTCCTGTTTCCGGCTCGAAGAAATCAATTTATAAATCAGAAAACCGGTAACAATAAGTATCGTAATTAAAATTCCGTCCATCTTGTTGTTACATATATAAAAAGGAGAAGAAGAGGATGAGATTTTACTAAAATAAATAGAGGTATTTATACCAGAGATTTATTTTCCAGGAAAATACCTGTGCCTGCGAGGCGACTACACCTCTTTTCTGCTAAATTTTTCCTCATCCTCTTCCTCACAAAGATATGTATTTTCTATACATTATGCAACTGTTATGAAGAAAAAACTATCGGTTAAACAACTCGAAAGTAAATTTACATCCGATCCCGCTGAACTTCCAGTTCTCACTGCTGACGAATACTCCCACATCAAAGACATGCGTACCGATACCATAACCCACTTCCAGATATGGCTGGAGATGCGGCATAGAGAGCGCACTGATATAAAGACGTTCGTTCTGCACATAGCGGGTATATTTCATCAAATGCCGGAGAATAAGGAAAGGAGCCTCGTAAGTGAAATGTCCGCGTACATAGCGGCGGGAGGAGTTGTACCAACGTCCGTCGAGCACCTGAAACACACCACCGATTTCATCATTCCACCCTACCGGCAGATTATGACGGGCAAAATTGGCAAAGTCCACAAAGTACAGTTCATCCTGATTGGTAAACGCCCCGAAGCCGAAACGATAATAAATATTTCGCATCAGCCCCAGCTGAATCTTATGTTGAAGGTCGAATTCTATCCGTTCATATTCTCCAGTACTTTTAAATACTCCTTCTATTCCCCGTTCATAGTCCACCGAAAATGTCGGATAGTCAGAGCGGAGATTGATCTTACGCTTTCCGTTCATATAATAATAAAGCGCCGGAGTCCATTCCACCCGGATGCGCGGGGCAAAGCTGATATAGGTATTTCTGAAGCGTTCCATAAATTCCGGCGGAGGCATCGGATAGTCACCCGTAATCACAAAACGGGATTTCTCGACAGCTGTTCTCTTGTGTGCCGAGAAACCGAGGCTGATATCCAGTCCGTTGGTAATTTCAAAACTATGACGGAAGTTGAAATACAAGTCCTTGAAATAATCCAGATGGATGAGGTCGAAATTAAAGATACTGTCCGGCATCGCTTTCAGTTCGTCCAGCATCTTGCTGCTATAGATACGGTTACCATTACCCACACTCAACCGGAAAAAGCCCCGTTTCTGCGGCCAGTACTCAAAGTCGGCATTCAGCGACCAGTAGAACTCTTTCCGTGTAAAGTTATAACCCAGTTTGGGTACGATGCGGAGCCACTTGTCGCCTCTGAAAATCCGGTTGTAACGGAAATCCTGCCGGTATGATAATCCGTTGCTTCCGCTATAACTGAACAAAAGCGGATTGATAAACGGCGAGAAGCGGACACTTCCGATATTGGACAGATTGAATTTATAATCTTCCACCATCAGGTCGCCCATCGTTCCCCAGAAAGCCTGACTCTTGGATTTTCGTTGCACCGACACGGTATCCCGTCTGTATGCGTAATCCTTATAAAGTTGTTTTTCCCTGTCACTCAAAGGAATGGGACGTAATACGCCAAACGTGGAAGCATCTGTTTTATAGGCATTCGTATCACACTGCAAGGAGAATGATTCCGACAAATTATACTTTTTCTTCTCCTTCTTCCGAACCTTTCTTTCTTTCAGTTCTATTGATTTATAGTCCAACGAAGCGGTATAATTGCCGTCCACCTTATTGCCCAGGAACTTAAAAAGGGCCTCCACATCATAACGCACCGGGAGAAACTCATCTTTCTTTCCAACTTCCCCCATCTTGATCCAGCAAGTAAACGTAATCAGTTCCGACCGTCCCGAAAAACGTATTTCACGCACGCTCCATACATTGCTGCTGACAATCATATAGCCGCCCACCAGCTGGTCGCTCTTGGTACGGGGAATGAAACGTATCCGGTAGTCGAGATTATTGGGATCGCCCATCACACTGTCTATCCGGTATTTGTAGTATTTCTGCCCGTTCTTGGCAAGCGGAGACAGCAAGCGTTCGTCATTCAGAAGAGAAGATGAGTAGATATTGACACTAAAATATTCAAGCAGCCCCGGCAGTCCCCTGTTTCCTCTCACAGTGCCTTGTGATGCCTTTACTTTTTGGTCATAGATATTGGGAGCTGTATAATGCAGGTCACTGTACGTTTCGAGCAAGTATTCACGTACCCCTTTCTGCAAGCGAAACATCGAAGGAACGTACCGGAGGATAAAATTCTTCTTCTGAATATTCATCTTACCCTTTATATATAGGTTCGCGCGATAGTCGCTCACTATACTTTCATAAGAGGGAGCAAAAGTCATGACACGCTCAATGATGGAATCAGCAGATATCTCCTGACTTGTATAAGGATTAAGAACAAGATTGGCTGCCCCCTTCGGAATAAAAGAGAACAAGCACAACATACATCCTATCAATATCTTATATTTCAATCGTCGTATCTCCTTGTTTATTGTAGGCAAATATAAAAAAGAATATCGAAAAGCAAGGGAATTAAGCTGCAAAAAAGCGTTAGCAAGGAAAATCCTTTCCCCACGCCACGCATCATATCAGTTTTCATGGACATTTTTCTACTTATGCTACATTCACATTTCTATGTAGAAGGTGATTCATTCTTGCATGATTTAAATCACTTCTGCACAGTTATGAGTCATCTTGAGGCAGGCTATGAACTAATACTGATTAACACGTTTTTTACCTCTTATCTTTAATAAATCTATCTTCGACTATACATAAAACTATTCGTCTGACAGCTGTTATTTTTTCGTCTGACAGCTGTTAGACGAAAGAGTAACAGTTGTCAGACGAAAGTTCAACAACTGTCAGACGAATAGATTTAAGTATAATGGGGACTAGTTCTTTGCAAAAACAGAATTAAATCTTAATAAAGAAGACGAATGATTAGTTCATGAACGTACGGAAATGAACTAAAATGCTTATCATTCCTTTTAGGCACGAACAGGGTTTAAATAAAGAATGAGTCCCTTCCAACTAAACGAAAGTAAAAGTAACAGCATCAGTATAAGGCATCCCTGCATATCCGTGTTAAAGTTATCCTCACCTGCCTTTTATTTTCCACTTTATTCTTGACGAAAAAGAAAAATGTTGTATCTTTGTTATGCATTTCATACCAGAAGGCGGGGAAACCTGCCAATCCTCGTGGCAGGCATTTTTATGCCTGTCCACGTTCATATCTATATGGCGGTTCCGTACCCCCGTGTAGAATGTTAATGCATCTACTGCCTTCTGGTGAAATGCAACGGGAAAGGCGGAACCGCTCTTATTATTTTAGAAAATCTTCGCCTACCACACACTCATAATCACTTATTATGGAAACAGAACAAGTTGCCGTTCAACCAACGGTGGGAGGTATCACACAAGCTCCCCAAAATGTATTTATTGTTAATGACAGAGAATTAAAGGACTTCTACCTCAAATTCGCCCTCTTCCTGAACCCGGATTCCTGCTCCGTAAACCGCACTGAATTCGAAATGCTAAACATTCTGCTGAAAGACCTGAAGAAAATTGTGGGAGCACTCACCCATCTCACCATGCACGCTTGGGATGATGGCATGGCAGAAATCCTGCTCTCCTGCGGTGCCTACTCCATACAGGACGACTTAAACAAAAAAACGCGTATGCAAATGAACGCATCGATGGGGAAGCATCTACAGTTCCTCACCCAAATGGCTATGGACAGTCCTACAATGAAGCTGCTATACAGAAACATGAACAAGCATTATATGCAGGTAGAAATGTTAGTCAAACAGATGGCTGCGGAAATCGACCGGCAGAAAAACAAGGACGGACAGCAGGAAATACTGGAATCCATCTCTTAATCGGTTATAATCAAAAAGCACCATGACGGGCAAAAGGTAATTTAGAGACGAATCAATCCTTTAAAGAGGGGGTGTTCCTCAGAAAAATATATCATTTTCTGAAAATACCCCCTTTAAAATAGGGGTACTTTCAGAAAAAACATATAATTTTGCGCCATCAACCGATAAAAAGAAGACGATTTATGTCAAAAATGAGATTTTACGCCTTACAAGAACTTTCCAACCGGAAGCCGCTGGAAGTTACTGCCCCTTCCAACAAACTCTCTGATTATTATGGTAGCCACGTATTCGACCGCAAGAAGATGCAGGAGTATCTTCCGAAGGAAGCCTATAAGGCTGTTACCGATGCAATCGAAAAAGGTACACCGATCAGCCGTGAAATAGCCGACCTGATTGCCAACGGCATGAAGAGCTGGGCCAAGTCGCTCAACGTCACCCACTACACACACTGGTTTCAGCCTCTGACAGACGGAACCGCCGAAAAGCATGACGGCTTTATCGAATTCGGCGAAGACGGCGGAGTCATTGAACGATTCTCCGGAAAACTGCTGATTCAGCAAGAACCGGACGCTTCTTCTTTCCCCAATGGCGGTATCCGTAATACATTCGAAGCTCGCGGATATACCGCATGGGACGTTTCTTCTCCAGCATTCGTAGTAGATACCACGCTCTGTATCCCTACGATTTTTATCTCTTACACAGGCGAAGCGCTGGATTACAAGACTCCGCTTCTGAAAGCACTTGCCGCCGTAGACAAGGCTGCCACGGATGTTTGCCAGCTATTCGACAAGAACGTAACACGCGTCTTTACCAACTTAGGATGGGAACAGGAATATTTCCTCGTAGACTCCTCCTTATATAATGCACGTCCCGACCTTTGTCTGACCGGACGTACCTTGATGGGACACTCTTCCGCCAAAGACCAACAGCTGGAAGACCACTATTTCGGCTCCATTCCTCCACGTGTCACCGCATTTATGAAGGAACTCGAAATCGAATGTCACAAACTGGGCATCCCTGCCAAGACCCGTCACAACGAAGTAGCTCCCAACCAGTTCGAGCTGGCTCCCATCTTCGAAAACTGCAACCTGGCAAACGACCACAACCAGCTTGTCATGGACTTGATGAAGCGTATCGCACGCAAGCATCACTTCAATGTATTGCTGCACGAAAAACCATATAGCAGCGTAAACGGCTCCGGCAAACACAATAACTGGTCGCTCTGCACCGACACCGGCATCAACCTGTTTGCCCCCGGAAAGAACCCGAAAGGCAATATGCTGTTCCTTACTTTCCTGGTAAACGTACTGATGATGGTATACAAGAACCAGGACCTGCTGCGTGCCTCCATCATGAGTGCCAGCAACAGCTACCGTCTGGGAGCGAATGAAGCTCCTCCCGCCATCCTCTCCTGCTTCCTCGGTTCACAACTCTCGGCAACCCTCGACGAAATCGTACGCCAAGTAGGAAACGAAAAGATGACACCGGAAGAAAAGACTACGCTGAAACTGGGAATCGGACGTATCCCGGAAATCTTGCTCGATACCACCGACCGCAACCGTACTTCTCCTTTCGCCTTCACCGGAAACCGCTTTGAGTTCCGTGCCGCCGGTTCTTCTTCCAACTGTGCCGCCGCCATGATCGCCATCAACGCCGCCATGGCCAACCAGTTGAACGAATTCCGCGCATCTGTGGAGAAACTGATGGAAGAAGGAGTGGGCAAAGACGAAGCTATCTTCCGCCTGCTGAAAGAAACCATCATCGCTTCCGAAGCCATCCGCTTTGAAGGCGACGGTTACTCAGAAGAATGGAGACAGGAAGCTGCCCGCCGCGGACTGACCAACATCTGCCACGTGCCGGAAGCACTGATGCACTACGTAGACAACCAGTCGAAATCGGTACTGATCGGTGAGCGCATCTTCAACGAAACCGAACTGAACAGCCGTCTCGAAGTAGAACTGGAAAAATACACCATGAAGGTACAGATCGAGGGACGCGTATTGGGCGACCTTGCCATCAACCACATCGTGCCGACGGCTGTCACCTACCAGAACCGGCTATTGGAGAATCTTTGCAAAATGAAAGAAATCTTCTCTCCCGAAGAATACGAAGTATTGAGCGCCGACCGCAAAGAGCTGATTCGCGAAATCTCACACCGGGTGACTTCCATCAAAGTATTGGTACGCGAAATGACCGAAGCCCGAAAAGTTGCCAATCACAAAGACAACTACAAAGAGAGAGCATTCGAATACGAAGAAAAAGTACGTCCTTATCTTGATAAAATCCGCGATCATATCGATCATCTGGAGATGGAGGTAGACGACGAAATATGGCCGCTACCCAAGTACAGGGAACTCTTGTTCACCAAATAAAAAGCTCCTGAAGATTGCACGAAAGAACCTGCTTTTGTGCAATCTTTTTATAGATTCGTTCATTTTCTCATTTTTTCTTTCTACTTTTGTGCTGTATAACACAGTTTTGTAGCACCCATGGTAAAAATGAACATGTCAGACATCGATATTTCGGAACCATTATCCGATTTGTTAGCTCCTTTGAATAACGAACAAAGGGAGTTTCTGATGAACAATTATACAATACAGACCTACAAAAAAAACGAAACCATCTACTGCGAAGGGGAGACTCCCTCTCATTTGATGTGCCTCATTACCGGCAAGGTCAAAATCTTCAAAGATGGTGTAGGAGGTAGAAGTCAGATTATCCGCATGATTAAACAGCGGGAATACTTTGCGTACCGTGCATACTTCGCAAAGGAAGACTTCGTAACTGCTGCCGCTGCTTTTGAACCTTCTGTTATCTGTCTCATCCCCATGACTGCCATTACCACGCTTATTGCTCAAAACAATGATTTAGCCATGTTCTTCATCCGCCAGCTTTCTATCGATCTCGGCATTTCCGACGAACGTACCGTCAGCCTGACACAGAAACATATCCGCGGACGTCTGGCAGAATCGCTAATTTTCCTCAAAGAAAGCTACGGTCTGGAAGAAGACGGGTCGACATTGAGTATTTATCTTTCCCGTGAAGACCTGGCAAATCTGTCGAACATGACCACCTCGAACGCCATCCGTACCTTATCACAGTTCGCTACGGAACGCTTGATCACCATCGACGGAAGAAAGATCAAAATCATTGAAGAAGAAAAACTCAAGAAAATAAGCAAGATAGGATAATACAGACCTTATACGATCATAAAAAGTGATCTGAAACTTTAACTGGAAGCCGATGTTCGTCACATCGGCTTTTTTATTTCTATACTATTGGAACTTATCAATTAAACAAGTACATTTGTCCTGTCAATATATTAATAACTTAACACAATTTCAGACCATGAAGAAAAGTATTTCCCTTCTTCTTTTGTCCTTACTTATGATTACCCCCAGTTGTCAGAAGCCAAAAGAAGTGACGAACGAGTACAATATCGTTCCGCAACCCAACCAGCTTGTTCCCAAAGAAGGCCGCTTCGAACTGAGTAACAAAGTCCGGCTGGTAGTTCCGTCCGATGCTCCGGAAGTTAAAAAGGTAGCCGACGGCTTTGCCGAACAACTGAAACAGACTGCCGGAATCTCTCTGAAAGAAGCCGAAAGCGTGGATGGAAAGCCTGCTATCAGTTTCGTACTACAAGAAGGTATGCCTAAAGAAGGCTACAAACTGTCTGTCACCCCTACCCTTATTACAGTTACAGCTTCCCAGCCGAACGGATTTTTCTATGGTGTACAGACTATTTATCAACTTCTTCCTCCCGCTGTTTACGGAAAAGAACTGAAGAAGAAAAAGAAGAAAGCCGACTGGTCTGTTCCGGCTGTAGAGATCGAAGACGCTCCCCGCTTTGTACATCGCGGACTGATGCTGGACGTTTGCCGCCATTACGCCCCGATAGAGTATATCTACAAGTTTATCGACCTGTTGGCAATGAACAAGATGAACGTTTTCCACTGGCATCTGACGGACGATCAGGGATGGAGAATCGAAATCAAGAAATATCCGAAACTGACAGAGATAGGTTCCAAACGTGAAAAGACGCTGGTAGACTATTATTATGTGAACTATCCGCAAGTATTCGACGGAATAGAACACGGAGGATATTACACACAGGAACAGATAAAAGAAGTAGTAGCTTATGCTGCAAGCAAATATATCAATGTAATCCCCGAAATAGAAATGCCGGGGCATGCATTGGCGGCTCTGGCTGCTTACCCCGAATTGTCTTGTGATTCTACACAGACATATAAAGTATCACCTACGTGGGGCGTATTCGAACAGGTATTCTGCCCGAGCGAGACCACTTTCAAGTTCTTTGAAGGAGTCATGGATGAGGTAGTCGAATTATTTCCCAGCGAATACATTCATATCGGAGGGGACGAATGCCCCAAAACAGCTTGGAAGAACAGTGCTTTCTGTCAGCAGTTGATTCGTCAGCTAGGCTTGAAGGATGACGTGACTCCCAGCAAAGTGGACGGAATGAAGCATAGCAAGGAAGATAAACTGCAAAGTTACTTCGTTACCCGCATGGAAAAATACCTGAACGGCAAAGGACGCAATATCATCGGCTGGGACGAGATTTTGGAAGGCGGTCTGGCTCCGAACGCTACTGTCTTATCATGGCGTGGCGTTGAAGGCGGATTGAATGCAGCTAAAGCAGGACACAACGCAATCATGGCTCCCATGCCTTATGCTTATCTGGACTTCTATCAGGAAGATCCGGAAATCGCCCCGACTACCATCGGCGGATACACAACGCTGAAGAAGACTTATAGCTACAATCCTGTTCCGGATGATGCCGATGAACTGGTGAAAAAGCATATTATCGGTATGCAAGGCAACCTCTGGAGAGAATATATGAAAACTTCCGACCGGGTAGATTATCAGGCCTTCCCACGTGCAATGGCAATCGCGGAAACGGGATGGACGCTGGATGCCAACAAAAACTGGAAGAGTTTCTGCGAACGCATGGTTACAGAATTTGAGCGCCTGGAAGTCATGGATACCAAACCCTGCCTCAACTTCTTCGACGTAAACATCAATACTCATGCGGATGAAAACGGTCCGTTGATGGTATTGCTGGAAACATTCTACCCGAATGCGGAAATCAGATACACCACAGACGGCAGCGAACCGACTTACGGTTCTACGCTATATGAACAGCCTTTCGCACTTGAAGGAAACATCGACCTGAAAGCTGCCGCCTTCAAAGACGGCAAGATGCTGGGCAAAGTCACCAACAAGCCATTGTATGGCAATCTGCTGGCGGGAAAACCATTTACCGTCAATTATACAATGGGATGGACAGGGGATATTTTCGGCGACAATGATGTACTGGGAGCTGACAAAACAACTTTCGGTCTGACGAATGGTAAGAGAGGTAACAATGCTTCTTACACTCCGTGGTCCAGTTTCGCAATCGTAGAGGGTAAAGACCTGGAATTCATCGTCCATCTGGACAAACCGACAGAAGTAAGAAAAGTGGTCTTCGGCTCCTTGTTCAATCCTGCCATGAGAATGCTCCCCGCCGGAGGAGTTGCCGTAGAAGTATCTGCTGACGGTCAGCAATATACTCAGATAGCCGAAAAAGTATTGAAGCATGATTGTCCGGAAACGGGAAGAATCGCATTCACCGACTCTATCGAATTCGAACCGACACAAGCCACTTTCCTGAAAGTAAAAATCAAGAATGGCGGTACCTTGCGTAATGGCGTCAATTTCGAAAAGAACAACGGTCCGGAAGTCATTCCTGCCGAATTGTGGATAGACGAAATCGAAGCATATTAATGCCTGTGAGATAACAAAAAACGGTGGACATTCAGCTTGTTGCTCATGTCCACCGTTTTTTTATCGATTCAGTTCTTTTTATTCCATGCAAAGCATTCCGCCTTACTTCATCTTTAAATAATTCCCTTTGCAGAGAGATAACGTTCCGCTTCGATAGCAGCCTTACAGCCACTTCCCGCTGCTGTAATAGCCTGACGATAATGCGGATCAGCCACATCTCCCGCTGCGAATACTCCGGGAACTTTCGTACGGGGGCTGTCACCATCTGTAATAATATAACCCACTTCGTCAGTATCGATATACTCCTTGAAGATATCCGAATTCGGTTTGTGACCGATAGCCAAGAAGAAACCGTCGATCGGCAGGCTGTAACGTTCTTCGTCCGATTCGCCCCAACGCTTCACGACATTCATACCTTCTACGCCGTTGTCGCCAAACAAGCCAACTACATTGTGTTCGAAAAGTACTTCAATCTTCTCATGCTTCTGCACACGTTCCTGCATAATCTTCGATGCACGCAGGTAAGGTTTGCGAACCACCAGATATACTTTGGATGCCAGACCAGCCAGATAGATCGCTTCCTCACAGGCGGTATCTCCACCGCCCACCACTGCAACGACTTTCTTCCGGTAGAAGAAACCGTCACAAGTAGCACAAGCGCTAACTCCCATTCCGGCGTATTTCTTTTCGTCTTCCAGTCCCAGGTATTTGGCCGTAGCACCGGTAGAAATGATCAATGCTTCCGTTTCAATCACCTTATCACCGTCAATCGTTATTTTATAAGGAGCTTTGCTCAAATCTGCCGCTGTAGCAATACCGAAACGGACGTCTGTTCCGAAACGGCTGGCTTGCGCACGCAAATCTTCCATCAACTGCGGACCACTGATTCCTTCCGGATAACCGGGGA
>ENA-UONZ01002037-UONZ01002037.1-human-gut-metagenome-genome-assembly--contig:-C93old-NODE-2037-length-17586-cov-34.977183_pt1 | contig 17586 bp, 11 predicted proteins | sample MGYA00242468_ERZ724015 | MGnify/ENA metagenome assembly ERZ724015
ATGCCCACCAGCTTATGGCGAAAACCATAGGTCGGTGGGCATCGTGTTCTTTATAGGGGCTTAATCTTCCAGTCTGCCGTGGTCACAGCCAAGTGACAGATAACGCTCTATCTCCCCTCTCAGTACCATCTGTGCATACTCCAAGGGCTTATTATACAGCAGCCAGTCCAGCTCTGCCCGTTGTGCAGGGGTGTTGCCGTACTCGTCCTCCACGGCACCGGGGTCGAGGATGCACTGGACGTGACCATGGCGCAGAGGTCGGAGTTAGACTATCTCGCCTATAATGACCCGCTGGGCTATGCGGATTTGATTCTGAATTCTGGTCATCGACATGGTGCGTCGGCATCCCCTTGTGTCTGCTGGTTGTCTACGGGCTGCTGCGGGCTTTGCGCTGAAAATACGCTGAAAAGAGGTCACCCCGCTCGGTGGCCTCTTTTTTGCTGCCGCGAACTGTCTGGCTGCGGCAGCGGATAACAGCAATGTCCATTGCGCTTTGTTTTGCCCGGATGCGCACCCGCAGAAAGCGCTCCCTCGTCAAACTGCCCAAAACACGCCCTGAAAAGTCTACTTGACGCAATTTTCAAATCAATATATAATTGGGTCAGAAACCAATTATAGAAAAGGATGATTTCCAATGGCGCGCAGATACGACAGCAAAGAAGCAAAACGGCGGATCCTGACCGCCTGTGTCCGGCTTTTTCTGGAAAAAGGCTACACGAACACCAAGGTGGCAGAAATTTTAAAGGAAGCAGATGTTTCTGCCGGGTCGTTCCAGAATATTTTCCGCACCAAGGACGGTGTGCTGACCGAGCTGATCGGCATGATGTTCAGCAGGCAGTTCGGCGCGGTAAGGCCGCTGGCGGCAAACGCCCCCTCGCCGGTGTACCTCTACGCGGTGGAAACGGCTTTGCAGCTGGCGCTGAGCGAGTTGAGCGAGAACCTGCGGGATATCTATGTGGAAGCGTACACCTTCCCCGCCACGGCGGAGATCATCCACCGCAGCACCACGGCGGAGCTGCAGGCGGCGTTCAGCGCGTATCTGCCCGGGTGCGCCGAGTGCGATTTCTACGAGATGGAGCTGGGCACGGCTGGCATGATGCGCGGCTACATGGCACGGCGGTGCGACCCCTACTTTACGCTGGAGCGCAAAATACGGCGGTTCCTGAGCATGAGCCTGAGTGCGCTGCAGGTCCCCGCGCAGGAGCGCGAGCAGGTCATCGCTTTTGTGGCGGAGATCGATATGCTTGCCCAGGCGCGGAAGGTGGTAGATGCCGTGCTTGCATCGCTGTCCGTGCAGTTTGATCTGAAAGGATAACAAGGTTTGATGATAAGGAGGGAACAACATGAAAAAATGGCTGATCGGGTGTTTGACGGTGCTGGCAATGGTGTGCCTGATACCGGGGATCATGTTAAAAGCGGCGGCAGAAACAGTCACGAAAAAATGCCCCTCCTGTGGGTATGATGGAGAATATGAGGTCATCGAATATAAACAATATGATTCAAAGCGCCATTCGATCATTGTAAAAAATGGATGCCCGAACTGCGAAATCCATTATAGGTTTGGTGAGAAACACTCCGGCGGCACCGGAACGTTCACCTGCACCACAGGCAAAACCTGTGAAAAATGCGGCGCGGAATACGGCATTCTTGGTCACGACTGGGGCGCGTGGACGCCTAACTACGCCAGCAACGGCACGCACACCCGCAGATGCAAGCGCTGCAACGCAGAAGAGACTGGAAGCTGCAGCGGCGGCTACGCGACCTGCGACACTCTGGGAATGTGCAATACTTGCGGAGGGAGTTACTACGGCGGTCACGCATGGGGCGAGTGGTCATCCGCCGGCAACGGCACGCACACCCGCAGCTGCACGAACTACTGCCGCGAAGTTGATACTGCAAAGTGTACCGGTGGCAAAGCAACCTGCACCACCAAAGCGGTCTGTGAGGTGTGTGATACGGAATACGGCGAAAAAGACCCAAATAACCATGATCTGGTGCATTTCCGTGCAAAAGCCCCCACCTGTACGGAAATCGGCTGGGACGCTTACGACCTCTGCGTCAGCTGCGGCTATACCACCTATACAGAGCTGCCCGCACAGCATGATTTGAAGCAGCACGCAGCAAAAGCCCCCACCTGTACGAAACCCGGCTGGAACGCTTACGAAACCTGCTCCCGTTGTGACTATACCACCTATGCGGAACTGCCCGCGCTGAACCATGATCTGGTGAATCACGATGCAAAAGCCCCTACCTGTACGGAAATCGGCTGGGATGCTTACAAAACCTGCTCCCGCTGCAACTATACCACCTATGCGGAGCAGCCCGCACTGAACCATGATCTGGTGAATCACGACGCGCAAGCCCCCACCTGTACGGAAATCGGCTGGAATGCTTACAAAACCTGCTCCCGCTGCGATTATACCACCTATGCGGAACTGCCCGCGCTGAACCATGCTCTGGTGCAGCACGCAGCAAAAGCTCCCACCTGTACGGAAAAGGGCTGGGATGCTTACAAAACCTGCTCCCGCTGCAACTATACCACCTATGCGGAACTGCCCGCGCTGAACCATGATCTGGTGAATCACGACGCGCAAGCTCCCACCTGTACGGAACCCGGCTGGAATGCTTACGAAACCTGCTCCCGCTGCGACTATACCACCTATGCGGAACTGCCCGCACTGAAGCATGATTATCAGGCTGTTACCGTAGACCCCACCTGTGAAGCAGACGGCTACACCATCTTTACCTGCTCCCGCTGCAAAGACAGCTACACCGCAGACCCGACCGATAAGCTGGGACACCAGTTCGGTGCATGGTCCCCGAACGGAACCGGCTCTCAGAGCGCCGATTGTCTGCGGCAGGGCTGCGCGCACACTGGCAGCACGGATTGCCGGAAGTTTACTTTCCGCACTGCGGAAGGCGAAACGCTGACCTTCTGCCCCGTGTGCGGGCAGGCAGAAAACGCCGCGCAGCTGGAAATGATCGACGCCGCAACGGCATGGCCGCTCAGCGGCAGCCTTTCTGCGGAGGATGTGACTGCGCGGACGAATGGGGAATACCTGAGTGTGGCATTTGAGACCGCAGGCAGCCTGACGCAGCCCACCGGCCGGGTAAGGCTCGCGCTGCCCGCCGGATTGCTGGAAGGCAAAACGCTTGTGCGCATTGCCCCGGACGGCACACAGACGGAGATGCCTTTTGAAACAAAGCGCGGAAAGATCATCCTTACGCTGGATTTTGTAAACAGCGAGCTGCCCGTGATGCTCTTCCGGCTGGTACCCCAGACCGCCGCCCTCTGAATGCTTTTACAGCGGCACGAACAATAAAACGCAAAATGCCCGCCCACCGTGGTTTTCCACAGCTGGGCGGGCATTCTTTTGTGCCTTTTTGGCGTAAAAATACCCCCGGAGGATGCAGCGTTTTTTACGCTGTCTACTCTGGGGGCAGTATATCAAGCGCTGCGCGGCAGCTCCCGGAAGCGGACACTGTATCGCTGAAAAAGCACTTCCTAGCGCTGCTCCTCCGGCGGGCAGCAGCTCTCCCGGGGGATGAGCTTATGCGGCACGATGATCTTTGTGGCCAGAAGGTTCGGGTTCTCAATGTGGTTGATGGTCTGGCTGGCGGCTGAAAAAGACCCAGCTGACCACCCGCTACGGCCGGAAGAACTGGGCGTAACCGCAAGAAACTTCAATACAAAGGGCAGGACGGCCTGTGGGCTGCCCTGCCCTTTGTGCGGATGCCCCTTGGCAAACCGGACGGGATTGCGCTATAATAGAGCCGTAACAGTTCCACAAAGGTGTGGTAAGGGAGGTGCGGTCATGATCCGGGTGGCGATCGTAGAGGATGACGCGGAGGTGCAGGGAGTATTGCAGGAGTATGTCCGGCGGTATACCCGGCAGTACGGGACAGAATTTGAAGTGTCGGTCTTTGCGGACGGGGTGGACCTTCTGGAGGATTACCGCGCGGTCTACGATATTATTTTTCTGGATGTGGAGATGAAGCATCTGGACGGCATGGCCACGGCAGAGCGCATCCGGCAGATGGATGCAGACGTCATCCTGATCTTTATCACCAACATGGCGCAGTACGCCATCCGGGGCTACTCGGTGGGGGCGCTGGACTATGTGCTGAAGCCGGTGCCCTACTTTGCCTTTTCGCAGCAGCTGCTCAAGGCTGTTGCCCGGCTGGAAAAGCGGGCAAAGCACTACCTGACTGTGCCGGTGGAGGGCGGGCTGCGCCGGCTGGACACCGCAAGCATCTATTACTTGGAAAGCGAGGGGCACCGGGTGCACTTTTACACCGACGAGGGCGATTTTTCTGCCCCCGGCGCCCTCAAGACCTTTGAGGAAAAGCTGGCAGACTGCCCCTTTGCCCGGTGCAACAGCGGCTATCTTGTCAATCTGGCACAGGTGCGGGAGCTGCGGCAGAGCACCGTACAGGTAGGCCCCTGCGAGCTGCAGGTCAGCCGCCCCAAGCGCAAGGCCTTTCTTGCCGCCCTGACCGATTACATCGGAGGTGAGGGCTCATGACCGCGCTGCCGGATATCCCCCGGCTGTACACCGCCCTTGCCGAGTGTCTGTCGGTACTGCTGGTCACACCGGCGCTTGCACCCCGCTTTTCCAAGGCAGTTACCGTGGGTGTCACCCTGCTGTGGGCGGCGGTGCTGTCGGCCTTTCTGGGGCTGACGGGCAACGTGCCCGGCGGGTTCTGGATCCCCTGCATGGTGACGGCCATCGGGCTTTCCTACTTATATTTATGGGGTGTGTGGAGCATCACCCTGCTGGAAGCCGGGTATCACTGCGCCCGGGCGTTTATTCTGGCAGAGCTTGCCGCCAGCGTGGAGTGGCAGCTGCACTGCGCTCTCTGGCCTGCCCGCAGCCCGTGGGAGCCGCTGTCTTTGCTGCTGCTGGCGCTGGTGTACGGGGCGCTGTTCGGGGGGATGAGCTATCTGCTGCACATCAGACCCCAGCCTGCCGGGCATCTGGAGATCAGCGGCAGCGCCGCCCTGACGGCGGTCATGCTGGCGCTGACCGCCTTTGCGGTGAGCAATCTCGGCTTTTTGCCGGGCAGCGAGATCAACATGAGCATTTTTTCCATCCGCACTCTGGTGGATTTTTCCGGCGTGCTGATCCTGACCGTGCAGCACGAGCAGCTGCGGGAGAACGCTTTGCACAGCGAGCTTGCCGCCATGGACGAGGTGCTGCACCGCCAGTACGAGCAGTACAAGCGCAGCAAGGAGGGCATCAACCTCATCAACCGGCGGTACCATGAACTGAAAGTCCAGCTTGCCCGCATCCGGGAGGAGCAGGATCAGACCAAGCAGAACGCCGCCATTGCCGCCATGGAGAAGAACATCCGCCAGTACGAGGCCGAGAACAAGACCGGCAACCCGGTGCTGGATACCCTGCTCACCGCCAAGACCATGGAATGCCAGCAGGAGAATATCACCATCACCAGCGTAGCGGACGGCAGGATGCTGGGCTTTCTCACCATCCGGGAGCTGTGCACCATCGTGGGTGTGGCGCTGGACAACGCTATTGCCGCCGTCCGCGCCGAGCCGGACCCCGAAAAGCGGCTCATCAAGGTGGCGGTGTACAGTCAGGGCGGCTTTGCCATGCTGCGGTTCGAGCACTATACAGAGACTGCCCCCGCACTGGATGCGGACGGCCTGCCGCAGCAGGGGTCGGACCTGAAAAGCGTCCGCACCACCGTCGGGCAGCACGGCGGCAGCATGACGCTGCACTGGGAAAACAACTGGTGCACCCTGCGGATCTTATTTCCGCTGTCAAAAAACAAATGAATTTTTACGGCAGGTATCCCCTGCCGTTTTTTGTTGTCTGGCAGGGTGCACAAATATAATGCGGCAATATTTGTGTATGTGCACAATAAAATTTGAAACCTTATTGTAACTTCTGCAAATTATGCATCCAAAACGACAGATTGTGCGGAGAACGGTTCGTTCTGCAGTATATATGATAAAATGACATCAAGCAAAGGAGCGGACGCGCTCCGGAGAACAGCTATGAACCGGGTCGTGTACCCAAAAGAGAAGGAGTTAACAGTTATGGCACAGAAAAAGAAGGACAGTAAGATGATGGGCAAGATCATCAAAACTGTCGTTTCGGGTGTGTTGTGTGTCGCATTGGCGGGCGGTATAGTTGCGGCCAATGTGCTGATCCCGCCCAACGCCAGCAGCGTGCAGAGCATTTTGGGCCTGAAGAGCGGAGGCATCGACAACAGCAAGGCAAAGACCGAAGGCATCAACATGGAGTACGGCAAGCCCGGCTTTGACACAGAGGATGCGCTGGTTGAGGATGAGATCGCCCTGAACAAGCAGATCGCAGCAGAGGGCATCGTTCTGCTGAAAAACGACGCTGGCAAGATGCCGTACAGCACGGATACGACCTTCAGTTTTGTCAGCCATTCTGCTGTCAGCTACATTGGCGGCAATAAGGTCGATATGAAAACTGCTTTTGAAGATGCAGGCTTTGGCGTTAACGAAGCACTCTGGAAATTCTATTCCGAAGGCAACGGCAAGGACTACGGTCTGGGCGCCGGTTCTGTTTCCTACGGTGATGACGAGGACTTTTCCATCAACGAATGCCCCCTGTCTGTCATGAAAGCAGAGCCGGGTCTGACCGACTCCATGCAGGGCACTGTTCCCGTTTTTGTGTTCAGCCGTGTGGCTGGCGAGGGCCGCGATATGCCGCGCTCCATGTACAACCACACCGATGTGGAAGAGGACAAGACCAAGACCTACCTCGAGCCGGATTCCGTGGAACTGGAGATTCTCCAGTACCTGAACGACAACTTTGACGATGTCGTGCTGCTGCTCAACTCCAGTGCAGCGGTCGATCTGAGCTGGGTGGAGGATTATCCCAGCATCCACACGGTCATCTCGGCTCCTGCCATGGGCGACTACGGCCTGTGCTCTCTGGCAGAGATCTTCTCCGGCAAGGTCAATCCTTCCGGCCGCACCGTGGATACCTATGAAGTGGATGCCATGAACAGCCCGGCGGCGCAGAACTTCGGCGACTTTGCCTACTACGATGAGAATGGCAACCTCACCAAGTACAACTACGTCAGCTACAAAGAGGGCATCTATGTTGGCTACCGCTACTACGAGACCCGTTACGAGGATAAAGTCCTCGGTCAGGGCAATGCGGGCGATTACAACTACGACGATGCTGTGATGTACCCCTTCGGCTACGGCCTGTCCTACACGGATTTCGAGTGGTCTGATTACGATACCAGCTGGGATGGCGATACCTGCACTGTGACCGTCAAGGTCACCAACACCGGTTCTGTTGCAGGCAAGGACGTTGTGGAAGTCTACGCACAGAGCCCTTACACCGATTATGACAAGGCCAACAAGGTGGAAAAGGCTGCCGTTGAACTGGTCGGTTACGCCAAGACCTCGGAGCTGGCTCCCGGTGCAAGCGAGACCGTGACGGTCACCTTTGACCAGGAACAGCTGAAGTCCTACGACTACACCAACGCCAAGACCTACATCCTGGATGCCGGTGACTACTACATCACCGCAGCTAAGAATGCACACGATGCTGTCAACAACATCCTTGCCGTCAAGGGCAAGACTGTGGAAGATGGCATGACCGCCGATGGTGACGCCGGGTTTGTGGCGACCTATACCCCGGCCAACGGCACCGTGGATACCACGACCTATAAGAACGACACCACCACCGGCGTGGAGGTCACCAACCAGCTGGATCATGCAAACGGCGGGCTGCAGTATCTCTCCCGCAGTGACTGGACTGGCACCTGGCCGACCGTTGACGGCGAGGTCAGCGACCAGATCAGCACCTGGGGCAACCCCATCAACGGCACCGATGCAAACGGCAACCCCGCTTCCTATACTTACTATAAGACCATCAGCAGCGAGGATCTGGCAAAGCTGGATTCCTTCGATTCCCTGAACCCCACCGATCCTTCTACCCTGACCGATGAGCTTGTCTACGGCAAGGACAACGGCCTCGGCCTGATCGATATGCGTGGTCTGGATTACAACGACCCCAAGTGGAACGACCTGCTCGACCAGCTGACCCCCAGCGATTACCAGACCCTGATCACCCAGTCCGGCTATGGTACGGCAGCCATCAAGTCGGTGGATAAGCCCTCCGCGACCGACCGAGATACTGCCACCGGCCTGATCAACTTCGGTTTCGATGCAAGCGGCAACCTCTACTTCAAGGGCAACATCACGCACTGCGGCGTGATCGTTCTGGCACAGACCTACAACGATGATCTGGCCACTCACTACGGCGAGAACATTGGCGACGAGTCCTACTATCTGGATGTCGATGGCTGGTATGCACCGGCAGTCAACATGCACCGCACTGCATTCTCCGGCCGCAACAGCGAGTATTACTCCGAGGATCCGTTCATCGGCGGTCACATTGCTTCCCTCGAGTGTGAGGGTGTCGCCTCCCGCGGTATGTATGTCTTTGTCAAGCATTACGCCATCAACGATCAGGAGGACCACCGCGGCGACCGTGAAGGCCAGTACAGCATTGCGACCTTCCTGAACGAGCAGGCGGCCCGCGAGATCTACCTCAAGCCCTTTGAGATGTGCGTCAAGTCTGATAAGGTCGAGATGAACTATGCAAAGGACAACGGCGACGGCACTTACAGCAATGCCACCACCGAGATCCCGTCCGTCACCGGCATCATGACCTCCTTCAACCGCGTTGGCTATACCTGGGCCGGCGGCAACTACAACATGATCACCGGCCTGCTGCGCAACGAGTGGGGCTTCCACGGCTTTATCATCACCGACAACGCAAACACCGGTGTCTTTATGGACGCTGGCCAGATGATCCAGGCCGGTGCAGACGGCAAGCTGACCAACCTGCCCACCGGCGCACGTTATACCTTCAATAAGAATGATGTTTCGGATTATCACTATGGCCGTGAGGCAGTTCACAATATCCTGTACACCATTGCAAACTCCAAGGCAATGAACGGCGGTATGCCGGGCAGCCGTTATCTGGCAAAGGTCGAGCCTTACCAGAAGGTCATCTACGCAGTGGATGGTGTCTGCGGCGGTCTGATCGTGGTTCTGGCCGTTCTGACGATCCTCCGCTTCCGCAAAAAGAAAGAGGACGTAAAAACCGTCTGATCAACACATAGGAACAGAAGGGGCGGCGGGCAAACGCCCGCCCCCTTTTTTTTGATTGTCAGGAGAGACCCATGAAACACACAGATATCATCAAGAGCTTGTCTCTGGAACAGAAATGCGCCCTGCTGAGCGGCGGCACGGTGTTCACAACCCGGGCGCTGCCGGGCAAGGGCATCTCGGCCATTACCCTGTCGGACGGCCCTAACGGCGTGCGCAAGCAGGCGGGCGCAGCCGACCATCTGGGCCTGAACCCCAGTGTGCCCGCCACCTGCTTCCCTACCTCGGCTACCGTGGCCAACAGCTGGGACCCCGCGCTGGGCGAGGCTGTGGGCGCAGCCATGGGCGAAGAAGCAGCGGCACAGGGCGTGTCGGTGCTGCTGGGCCCCGGCCTGAACATCAAGCGCAGCCCCCTGTGCGGCCGCAACTTCGAGTATTTCTCGGAGGATCCCTACCTTGCCGGTAAGATGGCGGCGGCCTACGTTCGCGGCATCCAGAAAAACGGCATTGCCGCCTGCCCCAAGCACTTTGCCGTGAACAGTCAGGAGCTGCGCCGCATGGCCTCGGATTCCATCGTGGACGAGCGCACCCTGCGGGAAATTTACCTGACCGGCTTCGAGATGGTGGTCAAGGAGGCACAGCCCAAGACCATCATGTCCGCCTATAACCTTGTCAACGGCACCTACGCCAACGAGAACGCCCACCTGCTCATGGAGATCCTGCGCAGGGACTGGGGCTTTGACGGCGCAGTGGTCACCGACTGGGGCGGCAGCAACGACCACGCCCTTGGCGTAAAGAACGGTTCTACGCTGGAAATGCCCGCCCCCGGCGGGGACGCCATCCGGGAGCTGATGAAGGCGGTGCAGACCGGCAAGATCACCGAGGCAGACGTGGACGCCCGGCTGGAGGAACTGCTGGAACTGGTGTTCACCACCAAAGCGGCGGTGGACGCCGCACCCGGCAAGTTCGATGCCGACGCCCACCATGCACTGGCACGCCGGGCTGCTGCCCAGAGCATCGTGCTGCTGAAGAACGAAAACAGCCTGCTGCCCCTTGCAAAAGGGGAAAAGGTGGCGGTCATCGGCGACTTTGCCGAGACCCCCCGCTATCAGGGTGCAGGCTCCAGCGCCGTCAACTCCATCAAGGTGGATTCCTTCTTGGACTGCCTTGCCGAGAGCGGCCTGAACAGCGTCGGTTACGCCAAGGGCTTTGACCGGCAGGGCAAGCCCGATGAAGCACTGAAAGCCGAGGCGGTGCTGCTGGCAAAGAACGCCGATGTGGTGCTGCTGTGCATGGGTCTGGACGAGATCAAGGAGAGCGAGGGCATCGACCGCGCCGACATGAAGCTGGCAGAGAACCAGCTGGAACTGCTGGCAGCTGTGGCGGCGGCAAACCCCAACGTGGTGGTGCTGCTGAGTGCAGGCTCCTCGCTGGAAAGCGATTGGGTCAAGGACTGCAAGGCGCTGGTCTACGGCTGTCTGGGCGGTCAGGCCGGTGCGGGCGCACTGGTCGAGGTGCTCACCGGCGCGCAGAACCCCTGCGGTAAGCTGGCTGAGACTTGGGCGCGCAGCTACGCCGACACTCCCGCAAAGGATCATTTCGGCGGCGACGGCCCCACTGTGGAGTACCGCGAGGGTCTGTATGTAGGCTACCGCTACTACGACACCGCCGGTGTGCCCACCGCCTTCCCCTTCGGCTACGGCCTGAGCTACACTAGCTTTGCGTACAGTGACCTGAAAGCAGACGAAAAGGGCGTGACCCTGACTGTCACCAACACCGGCAGCTGTGCCGGTGCCGAGGTGGTGCAGCTGTATGTGGCAAAGCCGGATGCAAAAGTTTTCCGCCCCGTCAAGGAGCTGAAGGGCTTTGCCAAGGTGCAGCTGGAAGCCGGAGAGAGCAAGACCGTCACCATCCCGCTGGACGACAAGGCGTTCCGCTACTGGAACGTTGCCACCGACCGCTGGGAGGTGGAGGGCGGCAGCTATCAGCTGCTGGTGGGCGCTTCCAGCGCCGACATCCGCTTGACTGCCGCTGTTACGGTGGCGGGCACCGGCGCACCCGACCCCTACGCGGGCAAAAATCTGGAGCATTACCGCACCGCGCAGGTGCAGAACGTGCCGGACGCGGAGTTTGAAGCGCTGCTGGGCCATGCCATCCCGGAGAACAAAGTGCACATCGACCGCAACATGACGCTGGGCGAGATGGGACACGGACGCAGCCCCATCGGCTGGCTGGCAGCGGCGGTACTGGGTGCCCTGCTGCGCCGCAGCATCAAAAAAGGCAAGCCCGACCTGAACATCCTGTTCCAGTACAATATGCCTCTGCGTGCGCTGGCCAAAATGACCAACGGCGCTATCAGCATGGGCATGGTGGACGGCATCGTGATGGAGCTGCAGGGCTTCTGGATCATCGGCCTTGTGCGGGTGATCGTGGAGGCCGTGAAGAACCTTGTGCTGAACAGCCGCATGGAAGAGCGTCTGAAAAACAGCTGAAAGGAAGCAGGCTATGAATTTCTGGAATAACTTCGCGGCAAAGCACCCCGCCGCTGCCAAGTGGGTGCGCGAGGGCGGCCTGTTCGTCATCGTGTCCAACCTCATCACGGTGTTCAAGTACCTGCTGCTGCAATTTCTGCCCAAGGCCTTTGCAAGCCTGCCGGTGGTGGATTTCGGCTGGCCGGGCATCGACATTACCCTGTTCGGCGAGACCTTCAAGTGGAATATCCTCGGCTACGATGCCGCCCACGGCGGTCTGCCCTACTTCTGCGCCTACATGATCGCCATGGTCATCGGCGAGTGCATCAACTTCCCCATCCAGCGTAACTTTGTGTTCCGCAGCAAGGGCAATCTGGCAAAGCAGATCGGCTGGTATGTGCTGGCGTTCTGCATCATCACCTGCATCGTCAACTCCATCAACTGCATCTGGGTGGCGGTGGCAGGCCTGCTGGTGCCGGACTTCATCTACAACATCGGCACCACCGTCCTCAACGGCGGTATCTCCATGGTCATCTTCTTCTTTGTGAATAAGATCATCTTCCCGGAGGGCGAAAAAGCCGCCAAATAATAAGCCATTCTCCTTCATTTTCTTCTTTTCATCATAAGCCGAAAGGGCTGCTCCGTTACCCGGGGCAGCCCTTTTGGTTTGGGGGGGGGTGCCTGCCGCAGCCGTCTTATTTTTGTTTTTCTGCACAAAATGTTCTGCGGGCAGGGTTTTCCTCTTGACAAGCGGGCAAATGTTTCGTACTATATTTAGTAGTATGGAATCAAAGACGCTGTACGCAGGTTTCAGTGTGACCCTGTACCCGTTTCAGGCAAAGCGTGCCTGTTTGATATAAAATGGAACCGTAAAGAGAAAAGCCGTATGCTTTTGCCCGTGCCGCCGGTTTTGGGCGGTGCGTATGCTTTTGGTGTCACTTTTTGGATTGAAAGCTCTTTCTATATCATTGCCCGTGTCCTGCTGCGCAGCGTCTCCTGCTTTTAATTTTGCATTGAATTGAAACAAAGGAGAGTGAACGCAATGACCGCGATCGGAGTGATCGTGGCCTTGATCGTTGCTGTTGTCGGTGTGGCTGCGGGCTATTTTATTGGTTACAACAACCGTAAAAAGACCGCTGAAGCCCAGATCGGCAGCGCCGAGGCCGAGGCTACCCGGCTGGTGAACGAGGCGATCAAGACCGCCGACCAGAAGCGCAAGGAAGCGGTTCTGGAAGCAAAGGACGAGGCTTTCCGTCTGAAAGCCGAGGTCGATGCCCAGAAGGCAGAGGCCGACAAGGAGATCAAGCAGCGCCGTGCGGAGATCAGCCGTCAGGAGAACCGCATCGACCAGAAGGAAACGGCGCTGGACCGCAAGACCGAAGCGCTGGAAAAGAAGGAAGAAGAGCTGAAAAAGCGCGCTGCCGAGGCCGAGGAGCGTCTGGCAGAGATCGATGCTTTGCGCGCCAAGGAGATGGAGCGTCTGGAAACGCTGGCCGGCCTGAGCCAGGAGGACGCCCGCGAGGTGCTGCTGCACAAGGTGGACGAGGAGCTGACCCACGAAAAGGCCGTGCGCGTTGCCGCCTACGAGACCGACCTGAAGGAAAACTGCGATAACATCGCCCGCAACCTCATCGGACAGGCCGTCAGCCGCTGCGCTGCCGACCATTGCAGCGAGACCACCGTCAGCGTGGTGCCGCTGCCCAGCGATGAAATGAAGGGCCGCATCATCGGCCGCGAGGGCCGCAACATCCGCGCACTGGAAACCGCTACCGGCGTGGATCTGATCATCGACGATACCCCGGAGGCCATTACCCTGTCCTCCTTCGACCAGACCCGCCGCGAGGTGGCCCGCATGACGCTGGAGCGCCTGATCGGCGATGGCCGCATCCACCCCGCCCGCATCGAGGAGACGGTGGAAAAGTGCCGCCACGATCTGGAACTGCAGATGAAGCGTGAGGGCGAGCGTGCGGTGATGGAGCTGGGCATCCACGGCCTGCACCCGGATCTGATCAAGCTGATCGGTCGGCTGAAGTACCGCACCAGCTTTGGCCAGAACGCCCTGACCCACAGCATGGAAGTGGCTTGGGTGGCCGGTCTGCTGGCAGGCGAGATGGGCGTGAACGTCACCATGGCACGCCGCGCCGGTCTGCTGCATGATATCGGCAAGGCACTGGATCACGAGATCGAGGGCAGCCACGTCCAGATCGGCGTGGACATCTGCCGCAAGTACAAGGAGAACACCCAGATCATCCACGCCATTGAGGCACACCACGGCGATGTGGAGCCCAAGACCCCGCTGGCCTTCATCATTCAGGCTGCCGACGCCATCAGCGCCGCCCGCCCGGGTGCCCGCCGCGAGAACGTGGAAAGCTACGTCAAGCGCCTTGAAAATCTGGAGGAGATCTCCTCCGGCTTCGAGGGCGTGGAGCAGGCCTTTGCCGTACAGGCAGGCCGCGAGGTGCGAATTCTGGTCAAGCCCGACGTCATCAGCGACGATCAGGTCATCCTGCTGGCACGCGCCATCGCCAAAAAGATCGAGGATACGCTGGATTACCCCGGCCAGATCAAGGTCAACGTCATCCGCGAGAGCCGCGCTGTGGAGTACGCAAAATAAAGCCTTTTCCGCAGGCTGCCGTGTTTTTTGCACGGCAGCCTGTTTTTTACGCCGAAACGATTGCATTTCCTGTTAAAAAAAGGTATCATGGATGCAGAAGAAAGCAAAAAGAACTGCGTCCGTGCGGATGCAGACCCGCAACGACCCCGGAACGGAAAGGAGCATCGTTTTATGAAAAACTGGAAAAAACTGCTGGCCTGCCTGCTGGTCAGCCTGATGGCACTGACCGTGTTCACCGCCTGCGATGCCAGCGTGGGTGCGCCCATGGTGCCGAAGCGCTCCACTGCTGAAAGCGCAAAGGCGCTGTGCGATAGATTCAAGGTGAGCTACAGCGAGGAGCTGAGCGACAAAGCCTATACCATCGCAAGCTGGGTCACCGACTCTTCGGTGTCCTGCGATACGAGCAAGGACAAGGACAAGACCGAGCTTTACCGCTGGGCCCATGTAGACAATGTTGTAAAAACCTATCTGGAGAAGAAGAGCTACGCCACTGCGTTTGAAAACATGGGCATGGGCATTCTGGGCACTGATACCTTTACCCCGGGCTTTGACTGGAAGCCGGACGCCGACGACCCCTCGGACATTATCTTTGTCCTGCCGAAGGACGGCACTTATCCCGAAGCTATGACCAAAGCGGCAGAGGGCAAAACCAAGCTGGGCGTTGCCTACGTGGTAAAGGACGGCGTAAGATACGCCGTGGTGCTGTTTGGGTAAAACCATTTTAAATGTGCGCCGCGTTCGCTATGCACATCAATAGCGGAAGTATGATTTAAATTTTGGGGAGCGGAACGTCTGCGGACGTTCCGCTCCCTTGTTTTGGGTAGCTTGAGCGAGCGACAACCACCAGCTCCGCTGGTGGAGTAGAAAATGCTTTAGCTATAAGATTCGAGCGAAGCGAGATGACAAAGAAATTGTCATCTTAGAAGATGCACTTTGCAACATAGCTCGTTAGAGCGGTAGGGCAGGTAATGCAGATGAAAGATGCTTGCTCGTGGCCCCTTAAGGGGCTTTGCTAGTATTATGCCCTTCTAGGGCTTACTCAAGCCACCGGCTCAGCCGGTGGTTTTGACTCACGGGAGGGAGCCTTTGGCATGGCGGGAAAGTTTGCGGCGGGGGAATTACCCCCTCAGGCTCACTACGTTCGCCAGCTCCCCCAAGGGGACGCCTTTTGGCAATGCCGTAAAGTTACCCGTCACCGCTGAAGCCGTCCCCTTGGGGAAGGTGGCATCGCCGCAGGCGATGACGGAAGGGGTTCCCCACCCGTGAAAAAGTGGCTCAGAAACGCCCGCAGGCGTTTCTGAGCCACAAATTATAATAATCTTTCCGCTGATTATGCGCAAAGCAACGCGGAGCGCATTCAAAATCGTCCCACGCAAAAAGCAGCCGCCGCACTTTCTCGTGCAGCGGCTGCTTTGTTTGTGCTATGATGCGATCAGACCTTCAGGAAAGCCGGCAGGGGCTTGCCTTCCTTGAGCCACTGGTGATACTCGGCGGTGGCGGCAAATTCCACGTCACCGGCAGAGTTCAGGGCAGTTTCCACCGAGTCCTGCACCACGCCGATGATGAAGCCCACGCCCACCATCTGCATGGCGATGTCGTTGGAGATGCCGAACAGCGAGCAGGCCATGGGGATCAGCAGCAGGGAGCCGCCAGCCACGCCGGAAGCGCCGCAGGCGCCCAGAGCGCTCATGGCGCTCAGCACGATGGCGGCGGGCAGGGACACCTGAATGCCCAGCGTATTGGCCGCTGCCAGCGTCATGATGGTAATGGTGATGGCGGCACCATCCATGTTGATGGTGGCGCCCAGCGGGATGGACACGGAGTACATATCCTTGTCCAGACCCAGCTTTTCACACAGGGACATATTCACGGGGATGTTGGCGGCAGAGCTGCGGGTGAAGAAAGCGGTCAGGCCGGACTCCTTCAGGCAGCGGAATACCAGCGGGTACGGGTTGCGGCGCAGGTAAACGAACATGATAAAGGGGGAAACGATCAGCGCCATGAACAGCATGGTGCCCACCAGCAGCGCCAGCAGCTTGCCGTACTGGGTAAAGATGGCAAGACCGTTGCCGGAAACGTTGGTGTACACCAGACCCATGATGCCGAAGGGTGCCAGATTGATGATCCAGCGCACGATCTGAGAAACGGCATCGGCGGTGTTTGCCAGAAAGACCTTGGTGCTCTCTGCGCCGATGTTCTTCATGGCAATGCCGAACATACAGGCCCAGAACAGGATGCCGATGTAGTTGCCGTTCATCAGGGCGCTGACGGGGTTGGCCACAAAGTTGGTCAGCAGGGTGCTCAGCACCTCGCCCAAGCCCTGCGGGATCACGTCAGACTGTGCCGCGTCGGCCAGCACCACCGTGACCGGGAACATAAAGCTGGTGACGACCGCAATGGCTGCCGCCAGAAAGGTGGTGAGCATGTACAGCCAGATCACGGTGCCAAAGCGGCGGTCCAGCTTGGACGAGCCCTGTGCCAGTGCGCTTGCCACAATGACGAACACCAGCACCGGGGCAATGCCCTTCAGCGCACCGACGAACAGGCTGCCCAGCTCGCCTACCCAACCCGCGCCCGGCGCAACAAGCGCCAGCACCGAACCGACTGCCAGGCCGATCAGGATGCGCAGAATCAGGCTGGTCTGGTTGTATTTTGCTACAACCGCTTTCAAGGTTTTCATATCGTAACACTCCTCTTACACTGTACGCCCAGCGCGTACATTTTCCTGTTTCTTATACAAGAACAGTTGTCATTATAGCACATACGGCAAAAAAGAGGAAGTGTTTTCAGGCATTTTGACGCCTCAAATCACGTTTTTTGTAACCTTTTGCAAAATTGCCTTGAAAACTGTACTTGTATAAAATACAGTTTTGCGGTTTTGACGAGGGAAACCCTCTCAGTCATCGCTGCGCGATGCCAGCTCCTCCGAGGGGGGGAGCTTTAACTCCCTCAGTCAAAACCTATCGGTTTTGACAGCTCCCTCTGGGAGGGAGCCTTTGGCACGGCGGGAAAGTTTGCGCCTGAAGTGCAAAGCTTGCGGGCGTGTCTGCTCCCCCTTGGGGGAGCTGTCGCGCAGCGACTGAGGGGCTACGAATGGAGAAGCGAAAAAAGCGTTAAAGCGATAGCGCCGACTGGCGCAGCGCTAGCTTTTTTGTGCTTCGACTTCTTCTTTAGGATTGTCAAGGGCGTGCAGCCCTTGGAAACGGGTTGCGGCACCCAGCATCCGCTTCGTGCCTTGGGCGGCACTCGCGTCTTGCTGGCCGCTGCCCCAACAACTCCTCCCTGTTTCCGCCGCTGGCGGCGGTCGTCGTCGTTGCTGTTGCGGGGTGGGTGGAGTCCAGAGGTAGGGAGGGGGGAGTCGGAACACCCCT
>ENA-UONZ01002040-UONZ01002040.1-human-gut-metagenome-genome-assembly--contig:-C93old-NODE-2040-length-17549-cov-10.545044_pt1 | contig 17549 bp, 17 predicted proteins | sample MGYA00242468_ERZ724015 | MGnify/ENA metagenome assembly ERZ724015
TATATTTTTCAGTTGTTTCCACCCGCTACTTGCTAATTTTCGGGTGGCTTGTTTGCTATACACTTTTTTGGTGGTTTGCCTCTACTTCTTTGTTTCAAACTTTCCATCCTATCTATGAACACACGTGTTTCAGGATTGCTGATTTCAGCAAATGCAGTAATTACTCCCATCTCAATTTCTTTAGCATTGGATTTGATATGTTTACCGCTATCCTGCAAGAACTCATCAACCTGACCTTCTTTTACAAGAGGAATGCTACCGATAAATTTCCCGACCACTTTACTTGCAGTTCCAAGTCCTTTAAGTACATTGGCCTCAACAGAAACACCGCTTATTTTTTCCAGATAAACAGAGCACTGTCCAAACAAATCTCTGTAAACTGATGAAAGCTTTTCAATTTCCTCTTTAATGCCGGTGATATATTCTTCTTTGAAATTACCGCTCAGCATAATTTCCATCATCGACGCCATCGCAAATGTATGTAAAGAAAGTCGATAGTATTTAAACTTCTTCTGTAAATCCTTCAAAGTAGAATTTACCTGTTTTTGTACCACCACGAGTTTTTTCGAATTAAGCACATCAGCAACTTTCTTCTGATACACATTCATGTTCTTACGAGCTGCTCTTTGAATATCAAGCACCAGCTTATGATTACTTGCAACAAAGTACTCATTATCCCAATTCAGCTTATACTTTAAAATAATATTTGATAACATTTCAACGTCAGCTTCTATTTCAGATTCCTTTTCAATTTCCAAGAATGAAATTATCTGCTTCTGCGTTTTTTCAATTTCACCCAACTTCTGCTCAATAGAGAACAATGCAACAGCCATCATCATTGTTGCTGGATTGATTGCAGCAACAGACTGAGTTGTTACAGTTAGCGGGCTCGCAGATTGAAGCTGCACAAACTTTGATCTACCATCTGCTGTTTTGAATGCGCCCCAAAAGTTACCGTTCCTTGCAACCTTCAACGTATCTCCTACTGCTGCGTTAGCCAATTGATAAAGACCTGTTGTATTGATAGTTGTGGTCTGCGTTATCGTTCTAAGAGCCGGAAGCAATGAGGATACACCGGCACCAAGCATAGCCAACTGTGCAATAGGAACACTTAACGATTTTTGTTCTGCTATATTTGCACGAGCGTCAAACAATAAACCATCCGCGATTTCCATCAATGCGGTTTCGTTTATTTCCTCTGGCGGTGTTATTTCTGAATTAAGTTTTTTTATAATATCTGCCATAATCGATCTCCTTCCTAGATATGTATTAGACTTCATTACATACCTTGTAATTTTCGCGAATTGCGATACGCCTTATTTTGGTTTGTTCTTTTCAACTTTTCCCTTGACATGTTCTTGGACTGTATCCAGAAGATCGGCAGATGTTTTAAGTCATCTACTGCAGTAAACCCATGGCTATTTGGCATGTTTCACTTTTTTCTATTTGTCCAAGTTCTCCCTGCTTGCTATATTCTTCAAGTCAAATTTCCAGTTCATTTTTGCTGACATAAGTACGCTTCACTTCTTAATTTAATAAGCAATCCTAAAATAATCCAAATACGCTTTATACTTATCCTGAGCTGTCAGGCAGGTATCTGTCAGATACCCTTTCTCATTATTCCATTCTTTTAATCCACGGTAATAAAACAGTTTCAGGTTATCCTCAATAATGAACGGAACAATATTATATTTCAGGCACTCCTTAAACATGATCAATCTGCCCACACGTCCGTTCCCGTCCTGGAATGGGTGTATTCTTTCAAACTTTACATGGAAATCCAGAATATCATCAAAAGTTTTCTCTTCTTTAGCGTTATATTTCTTCAGCAGCGCTTTCATCTTATCGGCAACTTCTTCCGGAAGAGCTGTTTCCATGCCACCAACCTCATTTGGCAATTTCTTATAATCTCCCACTGTAAACCAGTCTTTTCTGGAATCACTGGTTCCGCTTTTTAATGTCTGGTGAAGCTCCTTAATAAGCTTCTCCGTCAAAGCTGATTTTGCATGATCAATGATCAAATCAATACAGCGGAAATGATTTGCGGTTTCAATCACATCGTCCACATTGAGAACTTCATTTTCTACTCCAATGGTATTGGTCTCAAAAATATATCTGGTCTGATCGTGAGTCAGTCGGCTGCCTTCCATATGATTGGAATTATATGTCAGATCAATCTGCGTTTTATGATAAATCCCGCCCGGATATTTACTTTTTTTCTCCTCCTGCAAAATGTCCAGCAAAGTCGGTTGTTCTTTTCTCTTGTTGGAACGCTCCGGCTTTTTGGCATCCTCTGGAATATTCCACGTCTTCCCGGTAAGAAATGCACCGTTTACTCTCCCCTGGGCGCAGTAATTCCTTACACTTCGCTCCGATATATTCCATATTTTAGCCATTTCATTTACTGAAAGATATCGCATATTTCCTCCATTTATTTCTGTCAAATATTCTGAGGCAAAACCCTTCTTAGAAAGTACTGCTGCCTTACTTTTCAGTCAGGTCTTCTGTTTTGAATACATAATAACCTTCATAATAATAGCTGTGATCAATGCCCTTCATATAAATTTCACGGTCATGGATATTATCCGTCAGCGCATTTTTTAAAAGGAACTTAATTTCAATATCCTTAATTGGACTCCGTTCCATGGCAAGAAGATAATCCTCTTTATCCACCTTGCTCCAATCCACCACATAGCCGATTTCTTTCTTCAGCATCAGATCAAGCCAGATTCTTGTACTTCTGCCATTGCCTTCCCTGAATGGATGGGCTACATTCATTTCCACATATTTTTCAATGATCTCATCAAAGGTTGACTGAGGCATTTTATCAATACTTTGTAATGCTGCTTCCAGATACATCAGAGGCGCAAACCTGAAATTTCCTTTGGACAGATTCACCTCGCGAATTTTACCGGCAAAATCATAAATCTCATCAAATAAATATTCATGAATGGCTGCAAGACTTTCGTACGTTCCTGGCTTCAGTTTTTCCAGAAAGCCATTTTCAAACATTTCTATAGCTTTTTTCTTACTGATTTTTTCTTCTGTTCTTGCCAATTTTGTTGAATCAGTAATACCCAGTTTATTGTCAAGCATATTTTAACCTCTCGTTCATCCAAGTTCTGATTAAGAAACATCATATTTATAGTTATTATATCACATATCGGCAATAAAATAAAATATTTTTAAATTTGTATATATTATTATTGCCGTTTTCGGAAGTTTTATATGGACAACACATATAAATACCAAACTCAAAGTAAACCATGCAAGGTAGGCAATCAATATTTTGCCCCCTTATTTAGTAAATACTATTCAATATTTAAAACTGTACCGGTGCTTGTCCGTATAGGAATTGGAATCATAAAATATCTTATATTTTCGTTATTAAAATTATTAATTCCCACTCGATAGGACGAAGTATATAAAAGTGAAAAGTCAATTTGTAAAAAATCAATTCTAACTTCTGTTTGTGATTCATAAAAGTACATACTACAAGATCCCTCTTCAGCTGTTCCCATCATTGAAATTATTTCTCCCGGTAAATACTTTTTTTCCCGTTCTACAACAGATATCAGCTTTCCAGTAAAGAAAAATTCATTTTTTCTCCCACAACTCACTTCCACAATAACTCCTCCTACGCTATCATCTATTGGAGAACTTACTGCGCTTTCAAATAAATAATAAGACGTATCAAATGGGTTTACACCTTGCATTCTCAACTCTTGCATTTTGCGGAATGTTTGTATAGAACCAATCCATGCATTTTGACATTCTTTAAAAAGCTGCTTTTCTTTAATACATGCTATCCTTTTATCATCATTGTCATCCACATAGCAAATAATAAATTCAATATTATCTTTATGCTCAGATAGGTGAATTTTATAAGCATATTCTATAAGCTGATCTATTTCGAAATTTCCCCACTCAACTAATTGCTCAAATAGTTTTTGTAGTAGAAATATATTATTTCCTGCAAAAGAAATACAACATTTGGGATCAATAATTATACTTTTACACATCCCATATTTTTCTATTGCCTTTCTCTGTTGTTCACTCCAATTTGTTTTTACAGCACCTTCTATAGAAACTTTAGTATCACTATATATTTTTATCCCCTGAATTTGTTTATCTTCAAGTGTATATTTAATCTTTTCTGCATATACAAAACTCATTCTTCTCTCTCCTAAAATATAGTACGTGTTGCTATTAATCCAGATCTTTTATCGTTTCAAATTACTAATATCGATTCTGATGCAATTAAATCACCTCAATTTATCGCAATTCTAATGGCAAACAGATCAAACTACAACTCTTTATATGTTATACAAAAAGGCGAAGTGTTTATCCTATCATAACACTTCGCCCAGATTCTAATCAATTTTTGTCATAAGCCTGTGCTTTTTTCGTTCACATCTACGAGATAATAACAAAGCTGACCGCTTTTTCTTCTATAAACTCCTTACACAGAAGTTCATATTTTCCAATCATCAGAGGCGGTATATAATAATCTCTATCCAAAATATACTCATTTCCATTTTCAGCAGCTCGTTCTTTCATCGCCTTACCTCTTTCACAACATTATTATCATAGCCTGGCTTTCTCTGTCGTAAAAGTGTCGTAAATTTAGGTTGTCTTTTAAAAGAATCCTTGATTTTTATGGGTTTTGAATGCTCGATGCATCACCTGCCGTGGCACACAAAAAGTACTTTTATCATAATCTCTATATCCCTCCATAAGTCTGCAAGCCCTTGATTTTACTGGGTTTTTCGGACTTTCGGTTTTTCTTCAAATTTTCATAAGTCTCTGTAAATCTATGTAACTACACCACGAAATGGTGTAGTAAACTTAAGATACTGCCACCATATCTGCTGCTTTTTCAGCACTTTGTTCTCTGTCTCTGTCCGAGTCAGAATGCTGACGAAGCTGAGCGATTTTCGTCATCTGCTCCGCAGCGTGTGCGTAGCTTGCGTGTGTATAAACATTCAGCGTAACACCTGCATCAGAATGCCCCATCAGATACTGTAAATTCTTGATATCCATTCCATCGTTTGCGTAGTTCGTACAGAAGGTATGCCGGAATACATGAGGAGTAATGTGTGGCAAAGGCTTATCCGGATGAAGCTTCTTGTACTTCTTCATCGCCCAGCGCATCTCATTCTCGATGTGTAACGCAACTTTCGGATTGCCATTTTTATCCAGCATAATAAAATTGCTGTAACCATCTACCATAGGTTCTGTCTTGACCTTCGGACGCCGTTTCAACATTCTTTTCAAAGAGTCGTAAATTACATCTGTCATCGGCAAAAACCGGCAGCCGCTGCTCGTCTTGGTTTCCTCAACATAGTATTTACCGCCACGCTCACGAACCAACTGATGATCCACACAGATTCTGCGGTTTTTGAAATCCAAATCTTTTCTGGTCAGACCACAGAACTCACTGACCCTCATGCCGGTTTCCAGAAGAACCACAAATTCATCGTAATATTTAGAATATGTGTTATCATTTCTGATGAAATCCATCCAGACAGTCAGCTGTTCTTCGGTAAGGGTAGCTCTCGGCACAGAATCATTCACCACGGCATCTGTCAGCTTGAATACAAATGGATTCTTTCTGACTGCATCTTCATCACAAGCCATCTGAAATGCCGGCTTAATGACTCCTCGCACACTGGTGATAGTGCTGTATCCTTTGCCATCCTTTTGCAGCTTCATAAACCACTGCTTCGCATCTGATACCTTGATGGTACTGATCTTGCGATAGCCAAAATCCTCTTTTTTGACCAGATTCAAAACGAAATTGTAACCTACCTGGGTGTTGTAACGCACCCCTTTTTTCAGGCTGATGTACTTTTCCAGAAGTTCAATGACAGTAATCTGTCCAGCTTCGTAATCAATCCCGTCATCCACCTGCTTCTGGATTTCTTTTTCTTTCTGGCGAAGTTCCTGCAAAGTAGGAGCGTAAACGCTCTGGCGTTTACCACGAAAATCTGTGTATCTGTACTGATAGATCAAATCCTTTCTCTGGCTTTCTCCTGTTTTCAGGATACGCCCTTTGTTATCTTTTCTTTTTGCACTCATGTTCGATCTCCTTTCTTTCAAAAGGAGTCTCGATGTGACATCTACATGATACCACATCGAAACGTCTTTTTCTATGGAAAACAGCAGATATTAGATGGAAAACATCTGCTCGATAAAATTATCAAACAAACGCTTTTTGATTAAACGCTTGTTCCCTACCCATAGAACAAAATTGCAGTCTTTTTCATTAGTAAGCTCTCTCAGCTTTCCGACTCCGATACCGGAATATGCTGCGGCTTCTTCTAAAGTTAAATTTGTTTTTTCCCAAATCGAAACTTCCTTCATACGATTCCTCCATCCTGTGTATCCAAGTGGCAAAGCGGCAATCTGTGGTATCTATAAAAACTTTGCCGGTTCGATAATCCTGCCAGTTCAAAAGCTATTGTTTTAGCCAAATCCACCAGTCCTTTCCACGGCGCTCACTTGCCAATTTATCTTTCATAGAATTTCTCGCCAGACGCACGGTGCGTTCAGAAATTCCCCGCTCTATTGCTTCTTTGTTAATTTCCGCTATGAATGCCTGTTTGCCATCAGAGAGGAACTCATAAATCAATTTCACTGCCTGTTCCTGCTTCAGTTCGGTTTTACTTCCCTCGCCACCGGCAAGTAAATCTTCCGCACTGATTTCATAAGCGCCAATCCAGCGAAATCCTTTTTCATCTCCCAAAAAGAATGCCAATGACTGTCCCGGCGGTGCCAGAGAGCTTTTCTCATGAACAATCACTCTGGTTGTAGGGTCATTTTTCACTTTCCCAATAAACAAAAGACTTCTGACAACAGCAGTGATATCAATAGAACCCAATCCACGATAAGTACTCTGGGAGCCGGACGCCTTGTTCAGATGCCCGATCATCACAATGGCGCAGCCTGTTGATTGTGCAATGTCAGCCAGTTTACGAAAGATCGGTCTGACTTCATTTGCTCGGTTCATATCCACATTGGCTCCGAGAAATGCCTCAAATGGTCTATAATAACCAGTCGTGCACTGTTTTCTCTGATGGCTTTTTCGATACGTTCATCTGCCAGTGTCAAAGGACTTTCCGTATCATCAATGACGAGTACCTTCTCTAGATCTGCTTCCGCTGAAAGAAGTCTTGGTTTCACTGTGTCTCCTAAACCGTCCTCCGCTGTCTGGAAAATCATGTTGAACGGTTCGAAGGGTTCCATCTGCGGAAGAAACTTTCTGTTGGTGCAGGCTGCCGCCAGCTGCATGGCGAAGAAAGTTTTCCCCTCACCAGGATTCCCCTGAATAATCGTCAGTTTTCCGAAAGGAATATACGGATACCAGAGCCAGTCCACCTCGGTCTGCTGAACTTCACTCATACGAATCATGGGAACCATACCATTCCCTGTTCGCAATGTGATGTCAGCAAACTTCCTGCCCTGGATTTCTTCTTTATGGCATAAAACCTCATTCCAGTCTTTCAGTTTCGGAATCAATCTGTTTACTGTGATATGTTCTGGTATAATTGCCATCAGTTTTTCGACTGCGCTATTGCCAGCTTCATCGTTATCGGTGCAAATCACAACTCGTTCGATATCTTTTCTGTCAGAAAGAAACTGCTCCAATGCTTTCGGTGCTACACCGCCTAAAGAAAGAAAATTAGTATTTCGCCAAGGTATATTATCCAATGCGATAAATGACAGTAAGTCAATCGGCGCTTCAAATACAAACAACTCGTTTCCTGTTCCTCTGTAACAGAATCCATAGGATTTATCAGCGCCTGTCACATCCATACGGAACTTATCAGACGTTCCTCTGCAATGGGCATACCTCGGAATACTATTGGCATCTTTCCCAACAAACACAACATTATGATGCTTTGCATCTTCGTAAATCAGACCGTTTGCAATAAATTCTTCTATCAACTCTTTAGGAAGTTTTCTTTCTTCGGTCAGATACTTCATCATTCTTGCGTTAGATTCACAGCGAGGCGGAAGCCTGAATTCATTCTTCTGCATTGGTTTTGCATCACTTTCTGCCTTTTCTTCACCAATCAGCATTTGCATTGCCTCGGGATAAGTTTTGTCATAAAACTCCATCACAAAATCGATAGGATAACCGCCTTTGCTCTGACTATGGCGAAACCATTTGTTCCCTTTTATAGTAAGACTGTCATGCCTTTTCCAGCGAAACTCATTTCCACTTTTTATCAACGGCTCTCCTTGAGAGCGTAAAAACTCTTCTAAATTAACCTGATTGGCTCGATCAATCTGCTCCTGTGTATAACCCATTATCGTTCCTCCTGTACTTCCTTCTTCTGTGTATCGTTTTTCTCTGTCTGCATTAACTCCGGGTGCAGTTCCTACATGGCTCGGTCTACATCTCCTTTAATCTGATACAGCAGAAGAATCTCTTTTTTCATTACCTTGTATTCCTGATATTCTTCCTCCCGCTGTGCTGAAAGTTCAAAAAATTCCTTTTGCCATGCGCTCAGGGGAAAAAACTCTTTTTCAAAACCCTTCTCTTTCAACCTGCGTTTAACCATATAAAACCTGCGCAGTTCGCTTTCATGTTCAACCTTGTACTTTTCTCTGGATCTGGCAAAATGGTATTTTTCTTTTTTCATTTCATCACAGACAGGTTTTAGTTCTTTATAGGTTGTGGCATCTTCCATCAACTGCTGCAATTTTTTCAGTCTTTTCTGTTTTGCGTTCATAGAAGATTTTTTTACCTGCATTTTTTGGTCAACAGAAGAAATATGATTTTCAAAATCACCGAGCGTAAATACACCTCGTTCTTTCAGATAATTACATTCCTCCATAAAACGCTTCAGATTATTTTTCTTTGCTTTTGTTTTTCCTCTGGCATAGGTCATTGCCGTTCGGTTACGCATGGAGTGACATTCACTCAGCAGCTGTGCCAGATTGATTTCCTGCGGTTCTTTCAGAATTTCTTTCGCTTCCTGTATCCACTCTTTCAGTGCAGCAATGGTTGCCTGTAAACTGCGTATCATACGATTGGTCGTTTTGATCCAGCGGTTCAGTTCTCCCTTTTCTGTGCGAATTCCTTTTTTCTCCATTTTTCGCACATGGGGTCCTTCATGAACAGTAGGAATCAAATCCAGTCCACGATCCACATAAGAGCGGTGGTCAATTCGGCAGTCCAGTCCTTTTTCTTCAAATTTTTCATTGACCATATCTGCCCAGGCTTCCCGCCATTTGTCAAGCGTTTCAGGATTTCCCCAGTTTGTGGTAGCAACAGAATCAAACTCCCACTGACCTTTTTCATTTTTGATACGGTTTCCATTCTCATCCAGATGATAAACTCTGTGCTGTTTTGCTCCCCATGTTCCGTCTGCATTCAGTGGACGAATAGGAACCAAAACATGAAAATGAGGATTGGGAATACCGCCTTCTTCTTTATCCGGCTGATGAATCGCAATGTCTGCAATCATGCCATCAGAGACAAAATATTTCCGGACAAATTCTCTTGCCAGGGCGATATTCTCCTCCATAGAAAATTCATTCTGTAACGCCATGTCAAAGCTGTAGGCAAGTTGAGCATCGTAGCGTTTCTCTACCTGTTCCACCTCATTCCAAAGGGTAGACCTGTCAGAAAATCTGACCGGTGCGTGTTCCGGAAGAATGATTTCTTTCAGAATAACGCCGCCTTTTTTCGTGTAATCATGAGTTTCTCCATACCAACGATTATGCAGTTTTTCTCCTGCACGATAGGCAGCGCTGGCAACAGCCGTTCGTCCTTCACTGCGTTTAATCTGCGTTACATGGAAGTGATATAAAGCCATTAACTATCACCTCCGGCATTGTGTTTTTGCATCGCAGCCATCACCAGCTCCTGCACCGCAGGCAGAGCGAAGACTTGTTCCATCAGAGAATAAAATTCTATTCTCGTCAGGCTGTCTGCTTCTTTGGAAATACTCTGGATTGCTCCACCCATATTGCAGAGATGATGCGTGCGCTGTCTGTCCGCCTTTTTCTCCAGATGTTTTTTCCGATTCTGCAAAATCTGAATCTTATGCTCCTGCTGTGCCACTTTCAGCCTGGCTTCTTCCAACTGCTCTAAGGTTGTTTTCTTTTTGTTTTCCATTTTCTTTCACTCCTGTTTTCTTAATTCATATCCCGCCGGCGTGGGTATGTAAAAGATAGGCGCAAGCCGCAAGAGCCTGCTCTTGACTGGAATGCAATTCCGCAATATGTGAATGTGTTCAAACACAGGAGCATATACCTTCGGAGAACGCACATACCGTAATGGAATGACCGGTATAGAAGTGCGCCCTTAGTTCCTAAGGGGATTTGCAAGTTCTGCTGATATTGTATCTGAAGTAATCGGCAATTTTTATTGCCTGACAGGTAGAACTCTCTTTAATCCTATCGACATCAGACTTCTCTTTTTGCAATCTTATTGATACCTCTTTGATAATTGTAGTCTCCCTATGTATTGAAGTCGATGGACTGGTAGGCTACAAAGTGCGGACGGTTTGTGAACAATCTTACTTCTGCATACTTATATTTTACTATATCCCACGGCATCAAAACAGATAATGGTACGAAAGATACCCACCGTGGTACGGTGGATTTGTGCCGATAATTTGCCTTATGAGAAAGTTGGGAAGAATGAGCCTGTGTGCATTGCGGACGAGGTGCCGTTTGATATACCGGATAGCTGGGAGTGGGCAAGGCTTGGTATGATTTCCACTTACTCGCACACAAAACAAAAAATTAATGCGAAAAATGCTGATCCTCAGATGTGGGGGCTTGATCTCGAAGATATTGAAAAGGGCGGTAGACTTTTAGAACGCAAAACTGTTGGCGAACGCAAAGCAGTCGGCGACAAAACCTTTTTTGATAGTGGAGATATTCTTTACAGCAAATTACGCCCTTATTTGCTGAAGATTCTTGTTGCACCAGACTGTGGTATTTGCACACCTGAAATTGTTCCATTTAAGGTGTTTGGTAAAATTAATCCAGAATACATTGTTGCTTTCTTAAAATCTCCATATTTAGATGTGGTCATAAACTCTGTTACTTACGGTGTAAAAATGCCCAGAGTTGGCACAGAAACAATGACTGGATTACTTGTACCTCTCCCTCCGCTCTCTGAGCAAAAGAGAATTGTCGAAAAGTTAAGTGAGGTGATACCACTTACAAATAGTTACGCCAAAGTGTATGTTCGAGCGGCAGAATTGAATCAGGAGTTTCCAGAACTTCTGAAAAAATCTATTTTGCAGGAAGCAGTCCAAGGTAAACTTGTTCCGCAAGATCCCGCCGATGAACCGGCATCAGTCCTTCTGGAGCATATTCGTGCTGAGAAGGCAAAATTGCTTAAGGAAGGGAAAATTAAAAAGGATAAGCACGAATCTGTTATTTTCAGAAGGGATAATTCTCATTATGAGAAGTTGGATGGAAGCGAGCGCTGTATCGATGACGAGATACCGTTCGAGATTCCAAGCAACTGGAAGTGGGTGCGATTGGGACAGGTTATAGTTTTGCTTTCGGGAACAGATTTTAAATCAGAAGAATATAACGAAGAATATCAAGGGATCCCTTATATTACAGGAGCCAGTAGTTTATCTGAGAATAGGGTTTTGCTGAATCGTTGGACAAAAACTCCGAAAGTAATTGCTAACCGTGGTGATGTGCTTTTAGTATGCAAAGGTTCTGGCTATGGAAAAACTGTCATTTGCGATATTGAAGAAGCACATATTGCCAGACAAATCATGGCAATAAAAAAACTTTCTACGCTTAATATGGACTATATCCGTTTGTTCCTGCAAGCAAATCTCGATCAGATCAAATCGAAAGGACAAGGCGTTATTCCTGGTATAGACCGGAATAGCGTAATGAACTTTTTATTTCCACTACCTCCTTTGCCAGAACAACGCCGTATCGTTAAAAAACAGCAAGAATTGTTCGACAAGATTACGCTGATTTAACGCAAGATTGTATAATATCTGGCGAAAGGAGGTCTTTCGTCATGATAGAAAAAGAAAAATTTGAAAGACACTTAAGAGGTACAAGCCTCTCAGAAAACACGATTTCATCGTATATGTTTGCCATCAAACAGTACGGAGAACAGTACGATGATGTCACCCAGAAAAAGCTGCGGGAGTACAAGGTATGGCTGATCGAGAATTACAAGCCCAAAACGGTCAATCTCAGACTTCGAGCTATCAACTGTTACTTGGAATGCATCGGCAAGGAAAATTGGAAACAGCCCTTTGTCCGTGTGCAACAGAAAACATTTTTGGAAAATGTGATCAGCGAAGCGGATTATAAATATTTCAAATCTTGCTTAAAAAATGATGATGAAATGTTCTGGTATTTTGTGATTCGTTTCCTTGCTGCCACCGGAGCCAGAGTCAGCGAATTGATACAAATCAAAGCTGAACACGTTAAGCTTGGGCATCTTGATTTATATTCCAAAGGTGGGAAATTACGCAGGATTTACATTCCAAAAGAACTACAAAGTGAAGCCCTTTCTTGGTTGGCTGAAAAACAGCAAGAAAGCGGCTTCATTTTTTTGAACAAGTATGGAGACCGTATTACCACCCGTGGCATCTCTGGTCAGTTGAAAAAGCTGGCAACAAAATATGGTATCAATACAGCAGTAGTGTATCCACACTCCTTCCGCCACAGGTTCGCCAAAAGCTTTCTGGAGCGATGCAATGACATTGCGTTCCTGGCTGACCTTATGGGGCATGAAAGTATCGAAACCACTCGTATCTACCTCAGAAAAACAGCTACAGAACAGCGAGAAATCGTTGATACAATCGTAGATTGGTAAAAAGCAAGGCATACACTTCGGTCGTTGAAGTGTATGCCTAATTTTATAGAATATCGCAGGATTCAATTACGAAATATGCCATCTGGACAATTCTCTTTTGTTCTTCTACAGGAGGAAGTGGAACAAGATAATTGGAAATGAAATCTTTCCCGATACGCTGTTGTCCTGCCGTTCCACTAAAGTTTTTCATTCCATCTTGAATAAAGGCGTGGGTTTTACAGAGTAACAAAAGGTACGGCATATACAATGTTTTTGTGTAGTCACGAAGCACATGAAGCTCAGTTGTTCCGGCACCATATCCATTAGGAAGATCGTGAATCACAGCAGATTTTCTATTCTGAAAACACGGAGTTATTTTTGCAATGACAACATCATTGTTGGCAAAATGTGTAAATCCGGATTTTACATTCTTCCACAACTTTTCCTCAAAGGCGTGGTCGTTGTTAAAGCCATCTTGTAAAAGCGGCATTGGCATAAATCCAACTAAGGTGTCATCAGAAACAGCATTTCTTGGATTGACTGCAAGCAGGGAACCCATTCTAATCCACGCCCAGCTATCTGGAATATCGAACGGTATCTCGTCATCGATACAGCGCTCGATTCCATCCAACTTCTCATAATGAGAACTTTACAAAGTGTCGAGTTTAGGCAGTACCTGATTTATGGCAGTAACAATCCTGTGTTGTTCTTGAATCGGTGGAACTGGAATCCAATAGCTTCGCAGATAGCTTAATGATACAAATGACTGTACACCTCCAGAAGCAAATTTCTTCATAGTATCTTGCGACAAATAAAGGAACCAGTATACATATTCCATATCTAATCCATTGGAAATTTTCTTGAACAGAGCCATGTTTTTGATACTAAATTCAACATTCCCATTGTACAGTACCGGATTGCCGATGCTTCCTATCATGGCATACATTATATCTCCGGCATCAACCTTTGAACGTTGAGAAATTGCAAGATGAGCTTCTTTGCTTATAAATTTGGCAGTTGAAAAATCAATTTCTCCATTGCATAGATTTTTGCTTGTTACAAGGGGGATACCTTCTGGAACATACTTAGGTGTGTCATGTGTCCCGTCTCGAACATCCAGACAACTACCCATCTTTGCCCAACACCATGTTTCTGGTATTTCAAAAGGAATTTCATCATCAATGCAAACTTCATCAGAACCTCGCTTTTCATAATGAGAATTATCCCTTCTGAAAATGATGGATTCGTGCTTGTCACGCTTGATTTTGCCTGCCTTAATCAGCTGCTCTTTCTCAGCACGAATACGTTCTAAGAGAACAGAAGCGGGCTCGTCAGCAGGGTCTTGAGGAACAAGTTTGCCCTGAACTGCTTCTTGCAAGATGGATTTTTTCAAAAGGTTAGGGAAAGTAGCATTCAATGAATTTACGGCTAAATAAGTTTCGCTATATCGTTCAACATACGGGAGCAACTCCTTGATTTTATTGACAATACGATATTGCTCTGCCAACGATGGCAACGGCATAAGTGTTGTTACGATCTTTTCTTTTGAAATATTTGGCTGAGCTCCACCTTCACCTTGTTTTACGAAGGCAACTTTCTGCGACATTAAGAAATAAAACAAGTATTCATTGTAAATTTCAATAGGCAAACATGCACAACACGCTTGATTAGTGGTGGCAGGAAATGTGAGTATTCCTACTTTGCCGATTGTTGCACCATACATTGCAATTAGTACGGAACCCGTTGGATTTAGTCTGACCGATGTTTTTTCCAAAGCGAGACTACTTATGTTTTCTGGAATATACTCTATGTATCCATCGTTCAAATCACCAGTTTTAAGCCAAGGAATATCTCCACCATAGTATTCTGGAATCGATCTACTCGGTGTAGCACCTGCCCCCCAATCACCAATACTTCCTAAACGCACCCATTCCCAACTCTCCGGAATCTCAAACGGCACCTCGTCCGCAATGCACACAGGCTCATTCTTCCCAACTTTCTCATAAGGCAAATTATCGGCACCACGGAAAATGTAAGACGGATTTTTCTCTTTCTTAATTTTTCCTTCTTTGATAAGCTGTTCTTTTTCTTTTCGTATTCTCTCAAGCAATACAGAAGCTGGTTCATCGTTTGGGTCTTGCGGAACAAGTTTACCCTGAACAGCCATCTGCAATATTGAATTCTTCAGCTGTTGACCAGTCATTATTCTTCCTCCAAATCAATTCCCAATATTTCTGTAATCTGCGCTAGGATACGGTCAATATCTGCATTTAGACTTGCACGCTTCTCCTGATACTGCTGAATCAGTTCCTTAGGCGGCAGAATTTCTTCTTCCTCGTGAGGATAACCGCAGAGATCAATATTGTAGTTTCTTGCAGCAATTTCTTCTGCTGTAAATTTCTTTGCTTTATCGAAACCATCTACGGTAATTTCTTCTCTGTTATTCCACCAATCCATAGCAGGCGCAAAGTGCTTAAGTTCCATCGGTTTGGTCTTGGAGAAGTTCTTATAACCCTCCGGCATATCCAAACGATAAAACCATGTTTCCTCTGTCGGCTTTGTATGATCAAAGAACAGAATATTCGTGGTGATAGACGTATACGGTGCAAATACACTATGTGGCATACGGATTACGGTATGCAGATTGAACTCAGAAAACAGCTTCTTTTTGATGGCAACCTTGGCATTATCAGTGCCAAACAGGAAACCGTCCGGCAGAATAACCGCTGCACGACCGTTCTTTTTCAGGCGATACATAATAACAGACATAAACAGATCAGCGGTTTCGCTGCTTGCCAAATCTGCCGGAAAGTGGTTCTTTACTTCGGTCTTCTCATTACCGCCGTAAGGGGGATTCATCAAAATAACATCAAACTGGTCATCCATCGTGTAGTCCAAAACGTCCTTAAGCAGAGAGTTGTCGTGGTAAATTTTCGGTACATCAATACCATGCAACAACATATTTGTAATGCACAGCATATAAGGAAACTGTTTCTTCTCAATACCGTAAATAGATCTATCATAAGCAGCCTGATCTTCCGTGGTTTCGATTTTAGTCTCCAGCTCCTTCAGCCAGCTTGTAAGAAAGCCACCAGTACCGCAGGCAAAGTCCGCAACCTGTTCGCCAATCTGTGGATTGATCATCTTTGCCATAAAGTCCGTCACAGCACGAGGTGTGTAGAACTCACCGGAAGAACCTGCACTCTGCAACTCCTTCAATATTGTCTCATAAATTTCACCGAAGGCATGACTTTCCTCATAGTCTCCAAAATCAAGGCCATCAATGACATTGATTACTTGTCGCAGCAGCACACCATCTTTCATATATTGATTGGCATCAGCAAAAGTGGTCTGCACGATAGCCTTTTTGATAGGAGTGGATACATCAACAGGGAGCTTTTTCAGTGTCGGGAACAATGTATTGTTCACAAAATTCAACAGCTTGTCACCTGTCAAAGCAGTACCGGTATGATCGTCAACAGCCCAATTTCGCCAACGACATTCTTCCGGAATGATGGAAACATATTCCTCATCGTCCCATTCCCAATCCTGCTCTTTTGCATCATATACTTTCAAAAAGAGCATCCATGCAATCTGCTCAATACGCTGGGCATCACCGTTGATACCCGCATCATTGCGCATGATGTCACGAAGTCTTTTTACAAATCCTGATAAATTACTCATAGTTTATACCGCCTCTTCTGCATAAATCGCTTCTTCAAGTTCTCGAACCGCTTGTTTATAGCCATCCTTACCGCCAAAATATTCTGCTATCTTTGCAGGTTTTCCAAGTTTCAGGAACGGATCAAGTTTCAAAATTTCTGTTTTTTCAATTTCATAGATGCCGGTGTTCATGTACTTGTCAAGAAGTGCTTCCAGTACTTCTCTTGCTACACCGCTGTACTTGCTGAGAAAATCACGCTTTTTCACATTATTAGCTCTCTCTTTACGAGTCAACGGCTTCTTGTCAAAAGCCACATGACAGATAAAGTCAAAGTCATCCACATCAGCCATATTCTGATCTGCCTTCATCAATTCAAGGTCGATGCCACGTTCCAGAAGCATTTCTCTGATTTTCTCTTTCTTTTCTTCTTTCGACCACTGGCGGATAAAATTATCCAAGGATGCATATTCGCCACGAATATTTTCCTTAGTGTAATCCACAATGCTTTCCTGACGGAGCAGCTTGCCGTTGGCATCGTATACAGATACAGATTTATAGATAATCTCTACCTTACATCCATCACGATTGACAATAGGTTTTGGATTTTTTGTCCCAGGCGGGTCAATAGGCTCGGGCGGAGTGGACTCTCCAGAGCCTGTAGGTGTTGTATGTTCACCTGGAGTAAATCCAGGATCAATTTCAACTGGTCCGTCCCAATCAGGATCAGCAAACAGCCGGGTTACATTTCGAAAATCCATAACCACAAAATGTGTCTTTCCTTCTTTTTCACGCAGTCTGGTGCCACGACCGATAATCTGCTTAAACTCCGTCATTGATCCAATCATTTCATCCAGAACAATCAGCTTTGTCATTTTACAGTCTGCACCGGTAGATAACAACTTGGATGTGGTCGCAATAACTGGATATGGTGAAGAAACAGAAATAAAATAATCCAATTTCTTTTTTCCATAATCATCACTGCCAGTAATGCGCACAACATAATCCGGATTTTGTTTAACCATATCGGAATTTGTGGAGAGATTTCCTGAACTTTCCTTATTTTACAGGCTTTTCAGC
>ENA-UONZ01002043-UONZ01002043.1-human-gut-metagenome-genome-assembly--contig:-C93old-NODE-2043-length-17502-cov-64.070786_pt1 | contig 17502 bp, 8 predicted proteins | sample MGYA00242468_ERZ724015 | MGnify/ENA metagenome assembly ERZ724015
TGCCGCACCTCGCTCGCCGTATCGGCACTTAGAATTATGCGGTATTGCCATAGAATAGAAATAGCAAATTAAAATCATCTGCACTCGTACTGCTGTTTGCCCGGCGGTGCGGGTGTATTTTTGTGTGCAGCAGGCATAAATGGCAAAGCCACAGCATACGATTACCCTGATGATATAGGGGAGGGATAACGATGTGTGGAATTGCCGGACAGATCAGCGCGGACCCAAATAAGATTGCAGCCAACTACCCAGCTTACTGCCGAATGCAGAAAAGCCTTGCACGCCGCGGGCCGGACCAGCGGGGAATATACCTGCACGGCCATGCGGCGCTGATCCATGCGCGGCTGGCTGTGGTGGATCTGGAAAACGGCTGCCAGCCCATGGTGCTGGATCAGGGCGGGGAGAAATACATTCTGGTGTACAACGGCGAGCTGTACAACACGCCGGAGCTGCACGCCCAGCTTGCGGCTCTGGGCCATCGCTTTGTAAGCCATTCCGATACTGAGGTTTTGTTACATGCTTTTGCCCAGTGGGGGCCGGACTGTCTGGAAAAGCTGAACGGTATTTTTGCATTTGCTGTGTGGCAGCAGCGGGCGCAAAAGCTCTTTCTGGCGCGGGACCGCGTCGGGGTCAAGCCGCTGTTCTATGCCCTGCGCGGGGACAGCCTGATCTTTGCTTCCGAGCTGAAAACGCTGCTCTGCCACCCGGAGATCCCGCCGCAGGTGGATGCCCATGGGCTGGCCGATGTGCTGCTGCTCGGCCCCGGCCGCACGCCGGGGTGCGGGGTGTTCCGCAATGTGCAGGAATTGAAGCCCGGCTGCTGCGCAGAATACACTGTGCCACAGGTTGGTGCGCCGCGCCTCACCGTGCGCCGCTACTGGCAGCTGACCGACCACGAACACCCCGATGATTTTACCCACACCGCAGCCAAAGTGCGGGACCTGGTGATGGATGCCGTCACGCGGCAGCTGGTATCGGATGTGCCGGTGGCAACCTTCCTTTCCGGCGGGCTGGATTCCAGCCTGATTTCGGCAATCGCGGATTCCCACTTTACGGCGCGGGGCAAAACGCTGCAGACTTTCTCGGTCGGTTATCAGGATAACAAAAAGTACTTCCACGCCACCCATTTCCAGCCCAGCCCGGATGCGCCGTATATCCGCACCATGAACCGGTTCTTGAACGCGCAGCATACCTGGGTAACGCTGGACAGCGAAGCACTGGCCGCCGCCCTGCTGGAAGCGGTGGATGCCCGCGACCTGCCCGGTATGGCGGATGTGGACTCCTCGCTGCTGCTGTTCTGCCGTGAGATCCGTAAAACAGCCACCGTGGCACTTTCCGGCGAGTGCGCGGACGAGATATTTGGCGGTTACCCCTGGTACAGGGATAAGACCGTGCGGGAGCGGTATGGCTTCCCTTGGGCGCAGAGCACGGCATACAGGGTCAGCTTTTTTAAGCCGGAGGTGTTCGGCGGCATTGACCCGGCGGCGTATATTGATGAAGGCTACCGCGCCACGCTGGAGCAAACTTCCATCCGCCCCGGTCTGGATCCCCTGGAACAACGGATGCGCCAGATGTTTGCCCTGAACTTTAACTGGTTTATGCAGACCCTTTTGGACCGCAAGGACCGAATGAGTATGTACAGCGGGCTGGAAGTGCGCGTGCCGTTCTGCGATTACCGCATTGCGGAATACCTGTACAGCGTGCCGTGGGAATATAAGGATTACGAGGGCCACGAAAAAGGCCTGCTGCGCCAGGCGATGCAGGGCGTGCTGCCCACGGAAGTGTTGTGGCGAAAAAAGAGCCCCTACCCTAAAACATGGAACCCGGCGTATTTGAACGCTGTCAGCGCCATGCTGCGCAGTGCGATGCAGGACCCGGATGCCCCACTGCTGCGTATTGCCAAGAGGGCAGCGCTGGAACAGCTGTTGACCGCTGCCGAGACTGCGACCCCCTGGTATGGCCAGCTGATGACCACCCCGCAGACCATTGCCTGGTTTGTGCAGCTGAATTACTGGCTGCAAAAATACCGGGTGGAGCTGGTGTAAATACCCGTGTGGCGGGCCCGGCATCAAACGCATAACACCAAAAACAGACGAGTGCCCACCCTGCACACGGATAACGGCGGGAAGGGCACTTTTTGTTTGCAAAGCGTAAAAAACGGGAAAATGCAGAAAAAACGCAGGCTGCAACCCATACAAAAAACACACAAGGTAATTGGGCATTGTGCCAATTAGCGGCATTTCAAGGATTTGTCAAGTGGCAAAAGAAATGCAAAAATAGCACTTTGCCAAAAGAAATGTGACACGCATCCGGGCGTTCAATTGCCTGATAAAAAAACACGCAAAATGCCAAAAGAGCCCTTGACAATCAGCTTTTTGGCTGGTATACTGGCATAGTATCACAAAATGGAATAGAGCGCCCTAAAGGAATTTTGATTTTTCCGCGTTTTCTCAAACTTTGTTAAAAACGACGAATGTTCCAAGAAAATCATTGCTTCGGCGGAGCGCTTTTGCCAAAAACAAATCTGAACGGAATAGGAGTGGTCGCATTTTATGGTAAAGGTCAAGCCCGTACAAAACGGTCGAACCTCCAGAATGAGCTTTTCCCGCATCAACGAAGTGATTGGCATGCCCAACCTCATCGAGATCCAGAAAAACTCTTATAACTGGTTCCTGGACGAGGGCCTGCGCGAAGTGTTCCACGACATTGACGCGATCGAGGATTACACCGGGAATCTCTCGCTGGAATTTGTCGATTACCGTCTGGACAAGCACCCCAAATATACCATTAAAGAATGTAAAGAGCGTGACGCAACGTATGCTGCGCCGCTTTATGTCACTGCGCGCCTGTTGAACAAAAGCACCGGCGAAGTGAAGGAACAGGAAATTTTCATGGGCGATTTCCCGCTCATGACGGATTCCGGCACTTTCATCTCCAACGGTGCAGAACGTGTTATCGTCAGCCAGCTGGTTCGTTCGCCCGGCGTGTTCTATGCTTCCAGCAAGGACCGTACCGGCAAGGACCTTTTCACCGCAACCATGAACCCCAACCGCGGCGCATGGCTGGAATACGAAACCGATTCTTCCGATGTATATTATGTGCGCATTGATAAAAACCGCAAGCTGCCGGTTACTACCTTCCTGCGCGCACTGGGGCTTGGCACCGATGAGCAGATCCGCCAGTACTTCGGCGATTCTGAACCCAAAATCAACGCCACCCTGGAAAAGGATATCACCCATTCCACAGAGGAAGCCCTGCTGGAGTGCTACCGCAAGCTGCGCCCCGGCGAGCCGCCGACGGTGGAAAGCTCCCGCAGCCACATCAACCTGCTGTTCTTTGATCCGCGCCGTTACGACCTGGCTCGTTTTGGCCGCTTCAAGATGAACAACAAGCTGTGCCTGTCCCGCCGTATTGCGGGCTATAAGACTGCCGAGGACATCATTGCCCCGCTGACCGGCGAACTGCTGGCCGCCAAGGGCGAGCGCATCAACCACGAAAAGGCTGTTGAAATTGATAACGCCGGTGTTTCCCGCGTTACTGTTATCGTGGAGCGCAAGGGCCAGGATCCGATCAATGTGATCGTGTTCTCCAACGGCTGTGTCGATGCCCAGAGTTTCTTCAGCTTTGACGTGAAGGAATGCGGCATCAACGAGCGCGCTTCCTTCGCCGAAATCCGTAAGATTCTGGATGCTACCTCCGATCCGGAAGAGCAGAAAGAACTGCTGACCAAGAATCATGATAAGCTCATCAGCCGCACCGTTACCGTTGACGATATTTTTGCTTCCGTCAACTACCTGCTGGGCCTTGACCATGGCATCGGCGTGACCGATGAAATCGACCACTTGGGCAACCGCCGCGTGCGCAGCGTTGGCGAATTGCTGCAGAACCAGTTCCGCATCGGCTTTGCCCGTATGGAGCGCGTTGTGCGCGAGCGCATGACCCTGCAGAACCAGGAATCCGGCGAGATCACCCCGCAGAGCCTGGTCAACATCCGCCCGGTCGTGGCTGCCATCCGTGAGTTCATCGGTTCCAGCCCACTGTCTCAGTTCATGGACCAGAACAACCCGCTGTCTGAGCTGACCCATAAGCGCCGTCTGTCCGCTTTGGGCCCCGGCGGTCTGTCCCGTGACCGCGCAGGCTTCGAAGTCCGCGACGTTCATTATACCCACTATGGCCGTCTGTGCCCGATTGAGACGCCCGAAGGTTCCAACATCGGTCTGATCTCCTATCTGGCATCTTTCGCCAAGATCAACAAGTACGGCTTCATTGAGGCACCTTACCGCCGCGTGGATAAAGGAACCGGCGTTGTTACCGATGAAGTTGTTTATATGCCCGCCGACGTTGAAGATGAATACATCGTGGCACAGGCCAACGAACCGCTGGACGAGAACAACTGCTTTGTCCGTCCCCGCGTTTCCGGCCGTCATCGCAACGACATTCAGGAATTTGCCCGTGAACAGGTCGATTTCATGGATGTCTCTCCGCGAATGATGGTTTCTGTGGCTACCGCCTGCATTCCCTTCCTGGAAAACGATGACTGTAACCGTGCTCTGATGGGCTCCAACATGCAGCGTCAGGCTGTGCCTCTGATGGTTACCCAGCGCTCTCTGGTTGCTACCGGCATGGAATACAAGGCTGCTACCGACTCCGGTGTCTGCGTGCTGGCTGCCCATGACGGCACCGTTGAAAGCGTTGACGCAGATAAGGTCGTTGTCCGTCTGGAAGATGGCTCCGCCGATACCTATGAACTGATTAAGTTTATGCGCTCCAACCAGGGAACCTGCGTCAACCAGCGTCCCGCCGTCTATGTGGGCGATGTTGTCAAGAAGGGCGACGTTCTGGCTGACGGCCCCGCCACCAAGGACGGCGAGATCTCTCTGGGCAAGAACGCTCTGATCGGCTTCATGACCTGGGAAGGCTACAACTATGAGGACGCTGTTCTGCTGAACGAAAAGCTGGTTCGCGAGGATATCTACACCTCTATCCACATTGAGGAGTACGAGAGCGAAGCCCGCGATACCAAGCTGGGACCTGAAGAGGTGACCCGTGATATCCCCAACGTCGGCGATGATTCCCTGAAGGATCTGGACGACCGCGGCATTATCCGCATCGGCGCCGAAGTCAAGACCGGCGATATTCTGGTTGGTAAGGTTACCCCGAAGGGTGAAACCGAACTGACCGCCGAAGAGCGCCTGCTGCGCGCCATCTTTGGCGAAAAGGCACGGGAAGTACGTGATACCTCCCTGCGCGTTCCCCACGGTGCTTACGGCATTGTTGTGGATGTTAAGGTCTTTACTCCCGAAAACTCTGACGAGCTGCAGCCCGGCGTGCGCACCTGCGTGCGCGTCTATATCGCCCAGAAGCGTAAGATCAGCGTTGGCGATAAGATGGCAGGCCGTCACGGCAACAAGGGCGTTGTTTCCCGCATTCTGCCGCAGGAGGACATGCCGTTCCTGCCTGACGGAACCCCGCTGGATATCGTGCTGAACCCCCTGGGCGTTCCTTCCCGTATGAACATCGGTCAGGTGCTGGAAGTCAACCTTGGCTATGTTGCCAAGGCCCTTGGCTGGCATGTGCAGACCCCCGTGTTCGATGGCGCGCACGAATCCGATATCCGTGACTGCCTGGCCGAAGCCCGCGATAAGTGGCATGGCGACCATGCACCGGAATATCCCACCAAGCTGCCCCGCCTGATGGGCGATAAGGGCCACATCATCGATTTCAGCAAGATCGACCTGACCGATGACGGCAAGACCACCGTTTACGATGGCCGTACCGGCGAAAAGTTCCCCTCCAAGGTTACTGTCGGTTATATGTACTACCTCAAGCTGCATCACCTGGTTGATGATAAGATCCATGCCCGTTCCACCGGCCCGTACTCTCTGGTTACCCAGCAGCCTTTGGGCGGCAAGGCCCAGTTCGGCGGCCAGCGTTTCGGCGAAATGGAAGTTTGGGCTCTGGAAGCTTATGGCGCAGCTTACACCCTGCAGGAGATCCTGACTGTCAAGTCTGACGACGTTGTGGGCCGTGTCAAGACCTACGAAGCAATCGTCAAGGGCGAAGATGTGCCGAATCCGGGCATCCCCGAAAGCTTCCGCGTTATGCTGAAAGAACTGCAGAGCCTTGGCCTGGATATTGTTGTTCAGGATAAGGAAGGCAACGCTGTTGATATGCGTCAGGAATATGATGATGACGATGCCAACTTTGACAACAGCGATATCGGTGATAACGTTCTGCTGGAAAGCGAGCTGCAGGATGATTACAGTGTCAAGGATGCCGATGAAGGCTTTGACGACGACCTGGGCGATGAGGAGCCGGATGAAGCTTCTCTGGCACAGATCGAAGCCGACAATGGCGACGACCTGTTCGACGGTGAATGATCGGAATGCTGTTTACGTCACGATTAAATGAGAGGGTTCGCTGAATGGAAAATAAAGAGTTCGATTCTATCAAGATCGGCCTTGCTTCTCCCGACCAGATCCGTGCCTGGAGCTATGGCGAGGTCAAGAAACCTGAAACCATCAACTACCGCACCCTGAAGCCGGAGCGCGACGGCCTGTTCTGCGAGCGCATTTTTGGACCTACCAAGGACTGGGAATGCCACTGCGGCAAGTATAAGCGCATCCGCTATAAGGGCAAGATCTGCGATAAGTGCGGTGTCGAAGTTACCCGCGCTAAGGTCCGCCGCGAGCGCATGGGCCACATTGAGCTGGCTGCACCCGTTTCGCACATCTGGTATTTCAAGGGTATTCCCAGCCGCATTGGCCTGATGCTGGACATCGGCCCCCGCCAGCTGGACAAGGTGCTCTACTTTGCAAACTATATCGTTACCGATCCCGGCTTTACTCCGCTGGAGAAAAAGCAGCTTCTGACCGAACGCGAGTACAAGGAGATGCGGGAAAAGTACGAGGATACCTTTGAAGCCGGCATGGGCGCCGAAGCCGTCCAGAAGCTGCTGGCTGAGATCGACCTGGAAGCTCTGTCCGCAGAGCTGCATGAGGAACTGGAAAAGGCTACCGGCCAGAAGCGCGTCCGCCTGTTGAAGCGCCTGGAGTGCGTTGATGCATTCCGCCTGTCCGGCCAGCGCCCGGAGTGGATGATCCTGAACGTTGTTCCGGTCATTCCGCCGGATATCCGCCCCATGGTCCAGCTGGATGGCGGCCGCTTTGCGACTTCCGACCTGAACGATCTGTACCGTCGCGTGATCAACCGCAACAACCGTCTGAAGCGCCTGCTGGAGCTGGGCGCTCCCGACATCATCGTGCGCAACGAAAAGCGCATGCTGCAGGAAGCAGTTGACGCCCTGATCGATAACGGCCGCCGCGGCCGCCCGGTCACTGGCCCCAACAACCGCGCCCTCAAGAGCCTTTCCGATATGCTGAAGGGCAAGCAGGGCCGCTTCCGCCAGAACCTGCTGGGCAAACGTGTTGACTACTCTGGCCGTTCCGTTATCGTTGTCGGCCCTGAGCTGAAGATGTACCAGTGCGGTCTGCCCAAAGAGATGGCTCTGGAGCTGTTCAAACCCTTCGTTATGAAGGACCTGGTCCAGAAGGGCATTGCCTCCAACATCAAGGCTGCCCGCAAAAAGGTCGAGCGTGCTTCCACCGAGGTGTGGGACTCTCTCGAAACCGTCATCAAGGGCCATCCCGTTCTGCTGAACCGTGCACCTACCCTGCACCGCCTGGGCATTCAGGCATTTGAGCCCGTTCTGGTCGAAGGCCACGCCATCAAGCTGCACCCGCTGGTCTGCACCCCCTTCAACGCTGACTTCGACGGCGACCAGATGGCTGTCCATCTGCCGCTGTCCACCGAAGCACAGCGCGAAGCCAAGATGCTGATGCTGGCTTCCGGCAACCTGCTGAAGCCGTCTGACGGCGAACCCGTCACCGTGCCCACGCAGGATATGATCCTGGGCTCTTACTACCTGACCATGGTCAACCCCGAAGACCCCGGCCACGACAAGGTGTTCCGCGATGAGGACGAAGCCCTGATGGCTTACGCCGAGCATATCGTCACCCTGCAGGCTCCCGTTAAGGTGCGCCGCACCATGGACTTTGGCAACGGCCCCGAAACCGCCCTTGTCACCACCACTGTCGGCAAGATCATCTTCAACACCCCCATCCCGCAGGATCTGGGCTATGTGGATCGCACCGACCCCGAACATAAGTTCGATTACGAAGTCGATTTCCAGGTCACCAAGAAGAAGCTGCCCGACATCATCAGCCGCTGCCTGACAAAGCATGGCACCAAGCTCTGCGCTATCATGCTGGACCACATCAAGGCACAGGGCTATAAGTATTCCACCCTTTCCGCCATCACCGTTGCCGTGCCTGACGCTATCATCCCCGAAGAGAAGCCGGAGATCCTGGCTGCGGCTGACAAGAAGGTTGAAAAGGTCATGAAGAACTTCAACCGTGGTCTTATCTCTGATGAAGAGCGCTATAAGAACACCGTTGAGATCTGGCAGGCAGCTACCGAGGAAGTTTCCAACGCTCTGTCTACCAACCTGAAGACCCACCACCAGCGCAACCCCATCTATATGATGTCCGACTCTGGTGCTCGTGGTTCTATGGACCAGATCAAGCAGCTGGCCGGCATGCGCGGCCTGCTGGCTAACACCGCAGGTAAAACCCTGGAAATGCCTATCCGTGCAAACTACCGCGAAGGCCTGAACATCTTGGAGTACTTCATCTCTTCTCGAGGCGCTCGTAAAGGTTTGACCGATACCGCACTGCGTACTGCTGACTCTGGCTACCTGACCCGCCGTCTGGTTGACGTTTCTCAGGAAGTCATCATCCGCGAGGAAGACTGCCACGCTACCGAGGGTATCCTCGTCAGCGAGATCAGCGAAGGCAACGCTACCATCGAAAGCTTCTCCGAGCGTCTGATTGGCCGTTATGCTCTGCATGACGTGAAGGATCCCAAGACCGGCGAACTCATTGTGTCCAAGGACAAGATGATGGATATGTTCGACGCTGAAAAGATCAAAGCTGCCGGTATTACCGAGCTGGAGATCCGCAGCGTGATGACCTGCCGTGCTCACGTTGGCGTCTGTGCCCGCTGCTACGGCTCCAACATGTCCAACGGCCAGTGCGTTAAGGTTGGTGAATCCGTCGGTATCATTGCGGCACAGTCCATCGGCGAACCCGGTACTCAGCTGACCATGCGTACCTTCCATACTGGCGGTATCGCATCTGCTGAAGATATTACTCAGGGTCTTCCGCGTGTTGAAGAACTGTTCGAGAGCCGCCGCCCGAAGGCAATGGCTATCATGTCCGAGATCGCCGGTACCGTCCATATTGACGATACCAAGAAGAGCCGCCACGTTGAAGTGACCGGTGTTGACGATAACGGCGCACCGGTTACCAAGAGCTACCTGATCCCGTTCGGCCACCGCCTGAAGGTGATGGAGGGCGATGTGCTCGTCAAGGGCGCACTGTTGACCGAAGGCCATGCTTATCCGCAGGATATCCTGGCTGTCAAGGGCCGCATTGCTACCCAGAACTACCTGATCAGCGAAGTCCAGAAGGTTTACCGTCTGCAGGGCGTTGAAATCAACGATAAGCATATCGAAGTTATCGTCCGCCAGATGATGCGTAAGGTTCGCATTGACGATGCAGGTTCCAGCGAGTTCATCATGGGCAGCGTTGTCAACCGCCGCGATGTGATGATCGAGAACGAGAAGATTCAGGAACGCATTGATGCAGGCGAAACCGACCTGAAGCTGGTCCAGGCCAGTCAGATCCTGCTTGGTATCACCAAGTCCAGCCTGGCAACCGACAGCTTCCTGTCCGCTGCATCCTTCCAGGAAACCACCCGCGTTCTGACCGAAGCCGCCATCAAGGGCAAGGTTGACCCGCTGGCCGGTCTGAAGGAGAACGTCATCATCGGCAAGCTGATCCCCGCCGGAACCGGTTTGCCGGAGGTTGAAGAAGAGCTGGCTCGCGCCGAGGAAATCCGCGATGCCGAAGGCAGCGCTTACGACCACGCTGAAAAGTAAGACTTTTCTTATCTGATAAGCTTAGCCTGACAATAAAACATAACATCCCCCACAGTATTCTCCGCACGGGCAACTGCGAACGGAAAGGGTACTGTGGGGGATTTTTTATGCTGCTTTGCGGGGAATGAAACTGCTTATTGCGGAAAAGTGGCAGAAAAGTGATACAAAGTTGCTTGAAAATAGTAGGACAGCTGTGCTATGCTGGCCCCAAAGCCCCTCGCACTCTGCGACCGCTGCCCCTGCTTCGGTTCGCTGTTTCCGCCACTGGCGGCGCTCACCTTTGCAGCATCCAGTATTATCTGCGCTTTTGGCTTGGCATCTGCCGCACCTCGCTCGCCGTATCGGCGCTTAGAATTATGCGGTATTGCCTTAAATAAAAACGGATTTGTTTTTTCTAACATTTGGTGTATAATACTTTTATACTGGGTTTGTCTGTGCAGGATGAATGGTGCCTGCATGGAGGGCAGGGGAGAACGCTTCCCTGACTGGCTCAGAAAGACACCATATAGAAAAGGAGAATCCGCCATGTCGGAAGCATTGAAAGAACGCAAAGAGATGGACCCGCAGTACCAGTGGGACCTGACCAAAATGTACGCCAGCGATGCGGAATGGGAAAAGGCTTTTGCCGCCATTGACCCCAAAATTGAAGCTTTGGCTGCCTGGGAGGGCAAGCTGAACAACGCTGCCAGCATTCGTGAATTTTATGATGCAGAAATCGGCGTGTTCCGTGAACTGGAAAACCTGGCTGTCTACACCAGCCTGCGTCTGAGCGAGGATACCCGTGCTGATGACGCCCAGAGCATGGATGCCCGCGCTACCGCCAAATATGTAAAGGCTGTCGGTACCATCGCCTATGCTCAGCCGGAAATCCTGGCACTGCCGCAGGAAACCCTGGATGCCATCATGGCTGACGAGCAGGTTGCCCCCTATCGTTTTGCTCTGGAAGACCTGCTGCGTGCAAAGCCTCACACCCTGACCGCCCCGGAAGAAAAGCTGCTGGCTGCTTTCGGTGAGGCATTCGGCACCCCGAAAAATGTTGCCGATAACCTGGCAGACGCCGACATGGTGTTCGATTCCGTCAAGGATGGCGAGGGCAACGATGTAGAGCTGACCGCTTCCAACTACATCCTGCTGCAAACCTCCAATGACCGCGTGCTGCGCAAGAATGCCTTTGAAAGCTACTACAAGAGCTTCCGCCAGCACATCAACACGCTGGCTGCCTCTTACTCCGGCGCTGTCAAGACCGCTGCCGCCGAAGCCTCCGTCCGTCATTATGAATCTTCCCGCGCCATGTCCATGGCAGGGGAGAACGTGCCCGGCCAGGTCTATGATAACCTGGTGGCTACTGTGCGCAAGCACCTGCCGGATATGTACCGCTATGTTGCTCTGCGCAAGCGCATCCTGGGTGTGGACGAGCTGCACTACTATGATGTGTACGCCCCGCTGACCAAGGGCGTCAGCGCCCATTACACCTATGACCAGGCCAAGCAGATGGTTCTGGATGCCGTTGCACCGCTGGGCGAAGAGTACGGAACCATCGTTCGCAAGGGCTTTGCCGAGCGCTGGATCGATGTGTTCCCCAACAAGGGCAAGAGCGGCGGCGCTTACTCCGGCGGCAGCTATGATTCCAACCCCTATATCATGTGCAACTTTACCGGTACGCTGGACAGCGTTTCCACCATTGCGCATGAGATGGGCCACAGCATGCACAGCTGGTTCAGCCGCCATACCCAGCCTGCCCAGTATGCCGACTATACCCTGTTTGTCGCAGAGGTCGCTTCCACCGTCAACGAGAACCTGCTCATTGAGCACCTGCTGGCAGAAAAGAACCAGGATCCCGCAACCCGCCTGGCCCTGCTGAATCAGTACCTCGAAAATTTCAAGGGAACCGTCTACCGCCAGACGATGTTTGCCGAGTTTGAGCGCGATGCCCACGCCATGGCCGAGCGCGGCGAAGCCCTGAATCCCGCCGCCCTGAACAATCTGTACAAGAAGCTCATTGTGGACTACTTTGGACCGGAGCTGGTTGTGGATGACGAAGTACAGTACGAGTGGGCACGCATCCCGCACTTCTACCGCCCGTTCTATGTTTATAAGTATGCAACCGGCTATTCCACTGCCGTGGCATTGTCCGAGGGCATCCTGAAGAACGGCGAACCGGCTGTTAAGAAGTACTTGGAATTCCTGCACATGGGCGGCAGCGCTTACCCGCTGGATGAGCTGCGCCATGCCGGTGTGGACCTGACCACCCCCGCCCCGGTGGATGCTGCCCTGGATAAGTTCGGCCGCATTCTGGACGAAGCCGAAGCCTGCGTGGCACAGCTGGAAGCTGCAAAATAAGCAGGGGAAAGTCCGAGGGTGTATCTGAAAAATTCGAAAATTTAGCCTGTTTCTGCAAACACAGCGGGATTTTGCGTTAAAAAGCCTTGGAATCCGCAAAGGATTCCGATGGCTCTTTGCCTTAAATTCTGCTTGCGTTTGCGAAATATCCGTCGTTCTCTTTGTTTTCAGATACACCTTAAGCGCAAAATTAGAACCCCCAGTGCAGAAAATCAGCATCTTGCACGATTATTTGAAATATTCTTTGTGAATACTCTTGACAGAGCGTGGTTTATCCGCTATTATTATAAATGCGTGAGTTAAGGGGTCAAGTGCGGCCAAAATGGAAGCACAATCCCCGCAAAAACTGCGCGGAATAATCAAGAAAGGAGAAAAGAAATGCCTACTTTTAACCAGCTCGTACGCAAAGGCCGTGAGGTCCTGGTAACCAAGAGCACTGCTCCTGCCCTTCAGAAGAGCTACAACTCCCAGAAGAAGCAGTACACCACCATGAACAGCCCCCAGAAGCGTGGTGTTTGCACCGCTGTTCGTACCATGACCCCCAAAAAGCCCAACTCTGCTCTGCGTAAAGTTGCCCGTGTCCGCCTGACGAATGGTATCGAGGTCACCTCCTACATTCCTGGTATCGGCCATAACCTGCAGGAGCACAGCGTTGTCCTGATCCGTGGCGGTCGTGTTAAGGACCTGCCCGGTGTCCGTTACCACATCATCCGTGGTACTCTGGATACTCAGGGTGTTGCAAACCGTAACCAGGCTCGCAGCAAATACGGCGCAAAGCGTCCCAAGGCCGGTGCCAAGAAGTAAGGAAACATCTTTTCGCCATAAAATGGTCAGCTGACCCTTTTGTGGCATAACGGGAGTTTTCTTTAACTTTCGAGTACCGATGATATCATTAATGTGAAGGAGGGAAGAAAGATGCCCAGAAGAGGTAAAATCGCAAAGCGCGAAGTTCTGGCTGATCCTATTTACAATTCCAAGCTCGTCACCCGTCTGGTCAACAGCATCATGCTGGATGGCAAGAAGGGCGTCGCTCAGAAGATCGTTTACGAAGCTTTTGAGACTGTCAAAGAGAAGACCGGCAACGATCCTCTCGAAATGTTCGAGAAGGCCATGGAAAACATCATGCCCAGCCTCGAAGTTAAGGCCCGCCGTGTCGGCGGCTCCACCTATCAGGTTCCCCTGGAGGTCAGCCCCGCCCGCCGCGAGACCCTCGGCCTGCGCTGGCTGACTCTGTACAGCCGCAGCCGTGGAGAAAAGACCATGTCTGCTCGCCTGGCCGCCGAGATCATCGACGCTACCAACAATGTTGGCGGCGCTGTCAAGAAGCGCGAAGATACCCACAAGATGGCAGAAGCCAACAAGGCTTTCGCGCATTACCGTTATTGATCTGCTTACTGAGGAGGTTTAAGCCATGGCAACGCCGAGAGACGTATCCCTGCAAATGACCCGAAATATCGGTATCATGGCCCACATCGACGCAGGCAAGACCACCACCACCGAGCGCATTCTGTACTACACCGGTATTAACCATAAGATCGGCGAAGTTCATGACGGCGCTGCTACGATGGACTGGATGGAGCAGGAACAGGAACGTGGTATTACCATCACTTCCGCTGCAACCACCTGCTACTGGAGCCACACCGAGACCCAGCACGATCCGGCTCTGTTCAAAAAGAACCGTCATCGTATCAACATCATCGACACCCCGGGCCACGTTGACTTTACTGTTGAAGTTCAGCGTTCTCTGCGTGTTCTGGACGGTTCGGTTACCGTTCTGGCCGCAAAGGGTGGCGTTGAGCCTCAGTCTGAAACCGTTTGGCGCCAGGCTGACGAGTACAAGGTTCCCCGCATGGTTTACGTCAACAAGATGGATACCATGGGTGCTGACTTCTTCCGCTGCGTACAGATGATGCATGATCGTCTGCATGCCAATGGTGTGCCTATCCAGCTGCCTGTCGGCCAGGAAGACACTTTCCGCGGCATCATCGATCTGATCGACATGAACGCCGATATCTACTATGATGATATGGGCAATGATGTGCGTGTTGAGGAAATTCCTGAAGACCTGAAAGAACAGGCTCAGGAATATCATGACAAGCTGATCGAAGCTGTTGCTGAGACCGACGAAGAGCTGATGATGAAGTACCTGGACGGCGAAGAGCTGACCAAGGAAGAAATCAAGGCTGCTCTGCGTAAGGCTACTATTTCCAACGAGATCGTTCCTGTTGTCTGCGGCTCTTCTTACAAGAACCGTGGCGTTCAGAAACTGTTGGATGCAATTGTTGATTATATGCCCGCTCCGACCGACGTTGAGGCCATCAAGGGCACCAACCCGGAGACTGGCGAGGAAGAAGATCGCACTTCTTCCGATGATCAGCCGTTCTCTGCACTGGCATTCAAGATTATGACTGACCCGTATGTCGGTAAGCTGTGCTTCTTCCGCGTGTACTCTGGTACCGTTGAGGCTGGCACCACTGTTTACAACTCTGTTAAGGATCAGGACGAGCGTATCGGCCGTATCCTGCAGATGCATGCAAACAACCGTAAGGATATCGACATCTGCTACGCTGGCGATATCGCCGCTGCTGTTGGTCTGAAGAACACCACCACTGGTGATACCCTGTGCGATGAGAAGCATCCCATCATCCTCGAGTCCATGAACTTCCCCGAGCCGGTTATCCGCGTTGCCATCGAGCCCAAGACCAAGGCTGGTAGCGAGAAGATGGGTATTGCCCTGTCTAAGCTGGCTGAAGAGGACCCGACTTTCCGTACCTGGACCGATGAAGAAACCGGTCAGACCATCATCGCCGGCATGGGCGAGCTCCACCTGGAAATCATCGTGGACCGTCTGCTCCGCGAGTTTAAGGTCGAAGCTAACGTTGGCGCACCTCAGGTTGCCTACCGTGAAACCATCCGCAAGGATGCTAACCAGGAAACCAAGTACGCACGTCAGTCTGGTGGTAAGGGCCAGTATGGTCACGTTAAGATCAAGATTGAGCCCAACCCGGGTAAGGGTTATGAGTTTGTCAACGGTATTGTTGGCGGCGCTATCCCGAAGGAATACATCCCCGCTGTTGACAACGGTATCCAGGGCGCGATGAAGTCCGGCATTCTGGCTGGCTATCCCGTCGTGGATGTTAAGGTCACTCTGTGGGACGGCTCCTATCATGAAGTTGACTCCTCTGAAATGGCGTTCTCCATCGCCGGCTCCATGGCATTCAAGGATGCTATGAAGAAGGCTGATCCCGTCATTATGGAGCCCATCATGAAGGTTGACGTTGTTGTTCCTGACGAGTATATGGGCAACGTCATTGGCGACTTGAACAGCCGCCGCGGCGCGATCCAGAACCAGGAATCCACCGATGGCACTGCCCGTGTCACCGCGATGGTTCCTCTGTCCGAGATGTTCGGTTACGCTACTGACCTGCGTTCCAAGACCCAGGGCCGTGGCCAGTACTCCATGGAGCCGGCTGATTACCAGCAGGTTCCCAAGAGTGTTGCAGATAAGATCATGACCGAGCGCAATAAGGGCTGATTCTGCACAAATTCGCGCAAAATACTTGATTTTTCTTGAAAAATCTAGTATGATAGCCTTACAACAGGCTATTTTATCTGTTTGAATTAAAGGAGGATACTTCCAATGGCTGAAAAGGAAAAATTTGACCGCTCTTTGGAGCATGTCAACATCGGTACCATCGGTCACGTTGACCACGGCAAGACCACTCTGACTGCCGCTATCACCAAGACCCTGGCTCTGAAGGGCGACGCCGATTTCATGGATTACTCCAGCATCGATAAGGCTCCTGAAGAGAAGGCTCGTGGTATCACGATCAACACCGCTCACGTTGAGTACCACACCGAAAAGCGTCACTATGCCCACGTTGACTGCCCGGGCCATGCTGACTACATCAAGAACATGATCACCGGTGCTGCTCAGATGGACGGCGCTATCCTGGTTGTTGCTGCAACCGATGGCCCGATGCCGCAGACCCGTGAGCACATCCTGCTGGCTCGTCAGGTTGGCGTGCCCAAGATCGTTGTGTTCCTGAACAAGTGCGATATGGTTGACGACGAAGAGTTGCTTGACCTGGTCGAAATGGAAGTCCGCGAGCTGCTGGACAGCCAGGATTTCGACGGCGACAACACCCCGATCATCCGTGGTTCCGCTCTGAAGGCTCTGGAGAGCACTTCTACCGATCCCAACGCACCTGAGTACAAGTGCATTTGGGAGCTGATGGACGCTGTTGACAACTACATCCCGACTCCGGATCGTGCTGCTGATAAGCCGTTCCTGATGCCCGTTGAGGACGTTATGACCATCTCCGGCCGTGGCACCGTTGCTACCGGTCGTGTTGAGCGTGGTACTGCTCATGTCGGCGATCAGATGGAAATCGTTGGTCTGAAGGAAGAGAAGCTGACCACCACCATCACTGGTCTGGAAATGTTCCGCAAGAGCCTCGAGTTCGCTCAGGCTGGCGACAACATCGGCGCTCTGCTGCGTGGTATTGACCGTGACCAGATCGAGCGTGGCCAGGTTCTGGCTGTTCCCGGCTCTGTTCATCCCCACACCACTTTCGATGGCCATGTTTACGTCCTGAAGAAGGAAGAAGGCGGCCGTCATACCCCGTTCTTCAACAACTATCGTCCTCAGTTCTACTTCCGTACCACCGACGTTACCGGCATCATCACCCTGCCCGAAGGCACTGAGATGTGCATGCCCGGCGACAACGTTGATATGCACGTTGAGCTGATCACCCCGGTTGCCATGGAAGAAGGCATGCGTTTCGCTATCCGCGAAGGCGGCCACACTGTTGGTTCCGGCGTTGTTTCCAAGATCGAGAAGTAATTTTCGGCTTGTGATATAGCTTTCAAGGCTCCTGCTGTTAAGGCAGGGGCCTTTTTATTGTGTACGACTTATGGGACGGGGAGGGGGCAAAGGCCGGGTGTGGAAGACCAAGGAAGGCATCATGAAAACATCAGGAATTGTAGATAGGGGAGAGGACATCATTCGGAACTTTGAAAAAGTGGAGCAGGAGGGGGAACTCACACCGCCCTACCTTAGGAAGGTGTATTTCAGGTCGCGGTTAAGGGGCAAGGGTTGATCTATCCCTAAGGCAACACCGCACAATTCCCGCCTTGCGGCTTAAGCACCGCTCCGGCAG
>ENA-UONZ01002049-UONZ01002049.1-human-gut-metagenome-genome-assembly--contig:-C93old-NODE-2049-length-17475-cov-4.222675_pt1 | contig 17475 bp, 16 predicted proteins | sample MGYA00242468_ERZ724015 | MGnify/ENA metagenome assembly ERZ724015
ATAATCATCATATTCTTCTGTACTTGAATGACCATTTAATTGCCCAGCATCTTTTTTCTCATGCATATCTGTTATCAAACATCTGAAGGGAATCCAAAAAACTCTCTGAACTATTTGTTTTACCAGACTGTCTATCATATTTTCTACTAGTGAAGCAATCAGCTTTTGTTTCAAAATAATTCTAATATACTGACCCAATTTCTCATAAAAACTATCAAAAACTCGTTCTTCTCTTTCAAATTTAAATCCATTTTCTGTACTTACACTGAATATGCATTTTACAAAAAACTCTTTTTCTTCTTTTGTAACCTTTGCACGTTTCGCATCCTGCATACTCAAAAGCTCAGGATACTTTAACAATTCATCCAGTATATCTTTGCCTAAAAATTTTTCCCAAAATTGCTTTGCTTTTTCACCTTTATTTATTATCTGTAATAAAGTTCTACTATCCATTTCAATATCCACCAAGTTAAGAGCCATTGTCTACAAATTTATTTTTCAAATCAAAAAGGTGCCTATCACTGTAGGCACCTTTTTGATAATCAACAACAAAATAATGTGTAAATTCCACCACCCTGACCTGTAAATTTCTCAACATCAAACTCTTCTGCTTCTTGTAATTTCTCAATATATTCTATCTCTTTTAACAGCTTTTCTGTTAATTCTAACTCTTGCATTCGTTATTACCTCTCTTCATCATAACGTAACAACAACTCTGAATACGTTGTCTTTATCACTGATTTCCATTAATCCATCATACTTTTCCACAATTTTTTGAACACTCATTAAGCCTAACCCATGCATTCCCGTATTTTGTTTCTTCGTGGTCAGATAATGATGTTCTATCTTTCTTCTCTCACCTTCATAAGGGTTTGATATTTCTATGCGAAAAATACAATTTGGATTTTGTATGGCGAAATCAATCTGTCTCTGTTCATCCGGAAGATCTTTGACTGCCTCAATAGCATTATCAAATAAATTGCCTATAATGATACATAACTCCGTTTCATCCACAGGACAATGATACACTTCAACAGCACAGTCTACATTAATTGCCTTTTCTTCTGCCTGTTCTATCTCGTAATTCAGCATCAAATTCAATACTTCAATCCCTGTATATCTGTTTCTGCTTCTCTTTTTTGTTGCTGCAATCTTCTTTTCAAAATAAGTCTGGGCTTCTTCATATTTTCTATCCTGTAAATATTCCAATATCAACACATCCTGATGAACAGAATCATGCAGCAACATTCTTTTCTCTGTATACATCTTCTGAATCATCTCATACTGTCTCTTCAGCATTTCAAAATTCATATCAGAAATCTGCTGCTGATATTGCATGTCCTTATATCCCTTGTAAAAAATAATCGCTGTTAAAACGCTAAACAAACATATAAAAACAATTATACTAAACAGAATGTACTCTCCCTGAATAAAGAATCCTTCAACATCGTTGTTAAAAAGATACTCTCCAATCATTATTTCTGCCAAAACAAAAAGTGTCAGATATCTATAATCCTTTTTATAACGACGTTGAACTAGTGGAGCACCTTTCATACGATAACACAACCACAAAGATACGCTAATAGTTACTGCCATTCCACAGATATGTATCCAATGCCATCCAAGGCCATCTGCAACTGTCACATAGTTTTTTAAATGAATATGCTCCAAATAGCATAATGTAAAAACATATAGATGCCTAAAGACATAAACTGTGTACCAATAAACAAAAAATTGCACAAAAACCTGCCAAAAATATGTATCATAAAAAATAATCAATAAAATGAATATTCCAATACCCGTTATAAGCTCACCAATAGATGAAAACTTATAAAAATAAATATTTCCAGCAGCAAAAACAATCCAAAAAATTACTAATATCCAATATAATACCTTCGTACACAGCCGTTCCCACCGGAAATGTCCCGGTGGTACAGCTAATCTGATGCCGCACAGAATCACTGTTATGATTTCCAGCACTCGTAGGGTAATCCCTGCTATTTCCATGCCCGCCGCCCCCAATAATCGCTGATAGCCTTTTTGACCTGCTGATATCTCGGAAGGCTGATCGGCACGCTGTCACCATTTCGCATGGTCAGCATATGATCTTTTAACCGCAGCACATGACGTATATTCACGCCATAACTTTTGTCCGTCATAATAAAAGCGTCATCCACCTGCTGCATATCCTCAATCACCTTTGAAAGTGCCCGGCGTTCTCTGAATACCTCCGGTTTGCCGGTATGAAACAGGGTATATTTGCCATCTTTGCTCAGATACTGGATCTGATCATAGGCAATACGGATGAGATCATTCGCCCCTTCAATCATATAATAATTGGATTTATGTGCCTGCAAATGCTGAATGAGCGAATCCATGGTCTCCGGTATCAGTGTTCGTATACTGTCCTTTGTTATGTACTGCCAGGCATGATAACGATAGCACTTCACACTGTATTCCATATGTGCCGTCACGAAAACAATAAACGGTGAGTCATATTTCATACGAATATAGGAGGCCAGTTCCATGCCGCTGATATCCAGCATCTCGATATCCATAAAATAAATATCATAGCATCTGCCATTTTCAATCTGAGTCTTGAAATCATCTGCATGATCAAAACAGTCAATTTCACCCTGACAACCCTTTTCCATCAGCCAGTTGTCCACGGTCTGACGGATGAGTTCACTGTAATACTCCTCATCATCTATCACTGCAATCTTCAACATGATATCTTTCCCTTTTGCCATAGTTCCGACAATGATTTTAGCATAATTTGACATTTCCGGGATATCGTGTCCCTTAACTCTTTGTTTTTGTCCTTTAATTCTATTTTACTGTTCTATCTCAATCAAAATCTTACTTCGACTGAAATAAAAGTGCTGCCCCTATAGCTGTCATATAAGCCGCCTGCTTCGGTATGATAAAATCAATATCATACAGCTCACCAACCTGCCCCAGCATAATCCTTCCCTGATTCAGCGTAGCTGTAGAACCACCGATAACTGCTCTTTTCAGATTAACATTTCTGCAGGCAAATACAGCCAGTGTACCCGCTGTCTGGAAGATCATATTCATCAGTCCCAATGCCACATCTTCATTGGTCGCCGTACTCTTCATCTTTCCCAGATTGGAAGATGTCGCATAATCCGGCAATGTCTCCATCTGGTCTCTGCTCAGTTCTGCAATGCCCCAGTCCACATTCTTCAGATTGCCCTGTTCTGCCATATCCGCAATCACTTCCACATCACGGATACCGAAAAGTCTTGAGGAAAGACCCACCAGTGTGCCGCCGCCCACAGCACTGCCGCCGATATGCTGAATGCCATCAGGGCCTGCATGAACAAAAACAGTACCTGTGCCGATACTGCCCACAACCGTTTCTTCAAGCCCGGTCAGATAGAGACCGCCTGTTCCCAGCGCATCAAATTCCGTCACTTTCGTGGTCGGAAGGCCATAGACATCCCCTTCCACATAACTGGCCCCCATACCTGTAAGCATCACGGCCTCAACATCTGCAATCTGCATTCTCTCCTCACAGAGTATTTTTCCAACGGCTCCGTACATGGCTGTCACCGGATCAGAAGCCGAAACCTTCAGTGAATTTAAAATTGTTTTACTTTCGTCCATTGCAACAATCTTTGTTGCAGAGCTTCCTATATCTATACCTAATACAATCCCCATCTTTTATTACCTCCACTTATATACAATTTTCTGTCATAATACTATCCATTTTCCCTTACGGCTGGAGCCTTCACGCTTTACTTTTCTTGTTGTCGCTCTATTATATATTCCGCGCGCAAATATCCGCCAGACAGCATTTATCGCAATAAGGCTTCGTTCTTGCCGTACAGACTTCCCGTCCATGTTCAACCAGACGATGACAGAAATCACTGCCCTCCTCCGGCGGCACCAGTTTCCACAGAGCCATCTCCACCTTTTTCGGGTCTTTGATACCGTCCACGATGCCGATTCTATTGACCAGACGGATACAGTGGGTATCGGTTACAATGGCCGGTTTGCCAAAAACATCCCCCATAATCAGATTCGCACTCTTTCGTCCAACCCCCGGCAATTTCAGCAGTGCATTGAAATCATCCGGTACCTTATCATGATACTGTTCATGGAGTATCTTCATGCAGGCGCTGATATCCCTGGCCTTGCTCTTTCCAAGTCCACAAGGACGGACAATTTCCTCAATATCAGTCACATCCGCTGCTGCCAGAGAGGCCACATCCGGATATTTCTCATACAATCCTTCTACCACTACATTCACTCTGGCATCTGTACACTGGGCAGCAAGCCGGACACTGACCAGTAACTTCCATGCCTGGTCATAATCCAGAGTACATTCCGCCAGAGGATAGGCCACTTTCAAACGCCGGATGACTTCCAGCGTTAATTCTTCTTTCGTCATTTCAACCCCTCCAAAATATATTTCGAATTCACTCGTTTATCTAAAACTCAACCGTTTTTAATCTTCAATTGAGTTCTATCTTTAGTTTTATTCTTACTTATTTCCTGCCAGCCTGACAAATAACCCCTGCGGCAGTTCAAATATAAACACAATTCCCAGCACGATAGCCACCGCCACCTTCACTGCCGTGTAGCCTGTCTCGGCCGCCAGCCACAGCTGGTCTGTCACAATGTAATAGGCTGTCCAATACACACCGGCGCCCGGCACCAGTGGAAATATCCCTGCGATCAGGAAAATGGTAACCGGACACTTTTTCCGCACTGCTGCCAATCTGGATAAGAAAATGACCACCATAGTGGCCGCCAGGGATGCACCTGCTGTACTGAAATGTTCCAGAGTCAGCAGGTAGACAAGCCAGCCCGCTCCACCAATGACACCGCAATAAGGATAGTACTTTGATGGTACACCAAACAAAACCGAAAATCCCACTGTCGCTATCACAGCGGCTATGATTTGGATCATCATAAGTCAGCACCTCCCGTCAACAGTTTCAACACTGCAATTCCCATACCGACACCAATGGCAATACAGATAAAAACAAGCAGTGCGTCAATCATCCGCACAGTACCTGAAATGTAATCTCCATCTGCCGCATCACGAATCGCAACAGTAAAAGCGACACCCGGAACCAGCGGCATCATAGAGCCAATGATCATAAAATTCAGATGGTCCCCCAGTCCCAGCATATAAAGGAGATTGCAGACCAGCGTCACAAAAGCGCCGCCGCCCACATTACCCACAATCTTTGACAAATGCGGTCCGCTGATATAAAGAATATAGACATAGATCAGAAATCCTGCAATGGCTGCCGCCAGACAATCCATCAGATTGCCCCCGAAAAGACAGCAGAAAGCACCGCTTGCCACACCTGAAGCCAGAATCAGCACGCTTTTTCTCTTGTCCGGCATCCGGCGAATCGTCTCCAATGCCTGATAAGCTTCTGAAACCGTATATTTTCCTTCCGCGATCTCTCTTGAAAGCTGATTCACCGCTGCCACTTTATCCAGGTGAGAACCGTTCACCGGTATGTGCCGTACCTTTGCAAACACATGCCCATGCCCTTCACCGGCTGTTGCCAGTATATAATTCATCAAAATAAACTGACTGGCCGATTCAACACCGTAATGTCTGCAGATGCGGTCCATGGTTTCTTCCACCCTGAAAATCTCTGCACCATTCTCCAGCAGCAGTTCGCCTGCCTGCATCGCCAGTTCCATCACTTCATCTTCGTCCCAATCAATGGCTGTATCTATTGTTGATTCTATTCTCTTCTGACCGGATGTGCTCATGATGACGCCCTCCATTTACCTGCAATCTACATCTGCTCATGCTATTATAACATATAAAAACAGTGCGCTAAAGTACAAAAAAGAATGCGCCGCACGCTCCTGTGCAACAAAAAAAGCAGCTCATGATGAACTGCTGGCATTTTGTTGATGAAATTATGAAAACTGACGGTTCAGGAATACTTCAAAGCTGTCGGCCGTAGCTTCTTCGTCCGGTCCCTCAATATTAACGGTGATGACATCACCAACTGCAAGCTTTAATCCCATCCATTCCAGAATATCCTTGCCATTGACTGTCTTCTCATCCTTTGTCACTTTAACATCTGAAGCAAACTGTGATGCCTCTTTCATAATCAGTCCTGCTGAACGGACATGCAGAATGCCGTCTTCAATCTTATCCACTGCTACCGAGAATTGTTTCATGCTCGTCTCTCTCCTTTGTATTGTTTAATCCTCAAATTCGTCTATATTTTAACAAAAAAACAAAATCCTTTCAATACAAGAATAGAACCAATTTTTGAAAGGATTTTATTTCATTTTGATAAATATGCACAATGTCACTTCTTATTTCAGTAAAACTGCCTTGACTTCCTTCAATCTTTGCTCAAATTGAGCATAAAAACTGCCTTCTTCACCAAAACCGCGCATATAAAATTCTTTAAGAACATAAATATTAATTTGCTTGATGGTGCCGTCACTGGCATTTTCTTTCCTCAATGATGCAGCTACATCCTTCAGAAAATAGTGCCAGTCATTGACAAACTTCTCATACTGATCTAATTCCGGTATATCCAGCCATTTTCTGACTTTGATCTTCTGACGATCCGTTTTCACACATTCCTTTGTCTGAAGAATGTATTTGAAACTTCTGTCCTCATACAGTCTTCCCAATGGGAACAGACGGCAGAACCCCGGTCTGATTTTATGGATACCGCATCTGCCCTCCTGATTCAGGAAAATACAGTGTTCATCTTCACCTGCCATCTTGAGATTCGGCAGGATCATTCCGTCCACAACATTTAACTCCACATGATCCGCCAACAGTGCTTCAAACGGAATACGAAAATAAGTACATATCCTATGCACATCTAATGGATCCAATAGAATGGACTTTCCCATTCCGTGACAACAGACGGAACATCCTTCACATCCCTGGCAATCTGCCCTGACCATATCATTGGCTGTATAGAAACGGCCATCTGAAATCTCATTTAAATCTATATTTCTTTCCATATTCAATACCTCGTATCTGCTTAATGTTTAATAAACATTGTATCATATTTTTCGACTTTTTATTTGAAAAATCAATTATTTTTTCCATTGAATCCATGATATAATTTTTATAATTCAGAACTCAACAACCAATCGCAGCTGCAGATTATATTGACGCTGCCTCTATTGCGACAATTCCAATACCTGTATTTCGCATAATTATACAACGCATATACGAAGAAAGGAAGCCCCTTATGGTCGAACAACTTTATCACAACCCGGATATTTACAGAATTTATGTCCCGCTCCCTGACAACCCATTGAAATATCTCAACTGCTATGTTCTTGTTTCAGATGGTGAAACATTGATCATTGACACCGGCTTTAACCGCCCGGAATGTAAGCAGGCACTTTTTGACGGACTTGATGAGCTGCAAGTGGATTTTGCCCATACAAAGCTTTTTCTCACCCATCTTCACGGAGATCACAGCGGCCTCACAGAAGAACTGACGGCCAGAGGCGTTCCTGTTTTCATGAATGCCATTGATTATGATTATCTCTGTCAGGAGCTTGCCTCCGGCGGATGGCAAGCCATGGAACAGATTTTTCTCAGCGAAGGCTTTCCTATGGAAGAAATCGAAAAACAGAAAAAGTGCAATCAGGCAAGACTTTACTCACCGCATCACCCTTTTCCTGCCTCCAAAGTCAGCGACAATGATCTGCTAACAGTTGGTGGTATCACCCTTCGCTGTATCCATACACCGGGGCACACACCGGGACATACCTGTCTTTATATAGAAGACAAAGAAATCCTTTTTTCAGGGGACCATATTCTTTTTGATATCACACCGAATATCTCTGTATGGCGAAATATTCCTTACTCACTGGCAGACTATCTGGAAAGCCTGCAGAAAATAAAGGGTTTGAAGGTTTCCCATACATTTCCGGGACACAGAGAATTTCACGGAGATATTCATGATCGCATCAATGCCCTGACCCTTCACCATCATGCGCGTTTAAAAGAAATCCTTGACGCCATTGACCATCATCCCGACTGCACTGCCTATGAGACTGCCGGCCGGATCAGCTGGTCTTCCAGAGGCCGCGCATGGAACGATTTTTCACCGAATCAGAAATGGTTTGCTATGGGTGAAACACTGGCGCACATCAAATGGCTCTCCGACAAAGGCGCCATAAGCAGCACCAGACCGTTGTCTCTGAACATGTCAAATATTCCAAATGCCCCGTCAAAAGAAACGGCAGAAAACCGTTATCGGGCTCTCTGCCATTCTTCTGATCTGTTCTTTTATTCACGACGTTTTTCTGATGACGATTTTTGTGAACACGTTACACATTATGCATGAACATGTTCTTTCATCACTTTATACAGCTGAATGATGACGGTCGGTATAAAGGCCAGCAGCGCAATCATTCCAATCTGATAACCGCTCAGAGGTGACACTGTGAAAAGTGTGCGCATCACAGGTACAAAGATGACCAGTGCCAACAGCAGCACACCGCCGAAGAAAGCACCGACACTGTAAATATTGGATGCCAGACCGATTTTGAAGATGGAATGTCTGCTTCTGCAGTTGAATCCATGGAACAGTCTTGCCAAAGTCAGTGTGGCAAACGCCATAGAACTGGCTGTTGCACTGTCCATGGACAAACCGATATAAAAAGCGATCATGGTACAGACTGCGATCAGACCGCCCTGTACGAAAAGGGCTGTCATCAGGTCTTTCGTCAGAATTCCCTGCTTTGGATCCCGAGGCTGTTCTGAAAGCAGATCTTTCTCCGACTTCTCCATACCAATGGCAATGGCCGGAAGAGAGTCTGTCAGCAGATTGATAAACAACAGGTGCACCGGCTGAAACGGTACCGGAAGTGCTGCAAGAGATGTATACAATACCGCCATGATTCCGGCCATATTGCCTGATAACAGGAACTTAACCGCATTCTTGATATTACGGTAAACGTTTCGTCCATTTGCAACAGCCTTGATGATAGTGGCAAAATTATCATCCGTCAGAATCATGGATGCCGCATCCTTTGATACTTCCGTGCCGGTAATCCCCATCGCCACACCGATATCTGCCTTTTTCAGGGCCGGGGCATCGTTGACACCATCGCCTGTCATGGCTGTCACTGCGCCTTTACGCTGCCATGCATCCACAATTCGGATTTTATTCTCAGGTGAAACACGGGCATAGACAGAAATCTTTTCGATGTTCTCATCCAGTTCTGCATCACTCATCTCATCCAGTTCCGGTCCTGTCACCGCCATATCTCCTTCACCGAAAATACCAATCTGTTCAGCAATGGCTGTTGCTGTGATCTTGTGATCACCGGTAATCATCACCGGACGGATACCGGCTCTTTTTGCCTCTGAAACAGCTTCCCTGGACTCTTCTCTCGGCGGATCGATCATGGATACCAGACCTATGAAAATCAGATGGTCTTCCTCATCCAGTGTCAACTGCTGATTGGCTTGTGCCTCCTTATAAGCAAATGCAAGGACTCTCAAGCCCTGTTCGGAAAAAGCTTGATTTTTATCTAATATCTCCTTTACATCCTGCTCAGTGATCGGACGGACTTCATCCCCGATACGGATTCTGTCCGTTCGCTTCAGCAGAATATCCAAGGCGCCCTTAACCAGAATGGTCGGCACACCATGCAGGCGATACTTTGTGCTCATCAATTTTCTGTCTGAATCAAATGGTATCTCCTCCATACGAGGCATCATCTCTTTCAGAGTATCCTCTTTGATGTCCGCTTTTCTTCCCATTTCCAGAAGCGCCACTTCCGTCGGATCACCGATACTCTGGCCTTCCACAATAGCGGAATCATTGGTCAGAATCGCATCGTAGAGCAGATACCGATGAGACTGCTGCTTCAGGTCCAGTGCATCAGCTTCCATTGTCTGATGATTAATATAAACCTGCTGAACCGTCATTTTGTTCTGCGTCAGCGTACCTGTTTTGTCCGAGCAGATGACAGATACACATCCGAGGCTCTCCACTGCTTTCAGATCTTTGATAATAGCATGTTCCTTGGCCATCTTCTGTGTTCCCATGGCCTGCACAATGGTCACAATAGAGCTCAAAGCTTCAGGGATCGCAGCCACCGCAAGGGCTACCGCAAACATCAATGAATCCAGTACCGGCATCTTCCTGTACAGACTTAAGACAAACACAACTGCACTGATAATCATAATAACAATGGCCAGTTGGCTGCCAAATTTATCAAGGCTCACCTGCAGCGGTGTTCTCTTCTCCTTTGTAGCATTCATAAGCGCCGCAATCTTGCCGATCTCGGTCTCCATGCCCGTAGCTGTCACCAGTACAACCGCACGTCCCCCGGTTACCAGACTTCCTGAATAGACCATATTGATACGGTCTCCCAGTGCCTTCTCCCCTTCCAACACCACAGCCTTCTTCTCAACATTGGTGGATTCGCCCGTCAATGAGCTTTCATTCACCTGCAATGAATAGCTTTCAAGAATTCTGCCGTCCGCCGTCACCATATCACCGGCCTCAAAAAGCAAAATATCACCTTTAACAACCTGTGCCGAAGGAATCTCCCCCTTCACACCGCCCCTGAGCACCTTTGCCGTTGGTGCTGACAGGGTTTTCAGACTTGCAAGCGACTTTTCTGCTTTCTCATGCTGCACCGTGCCAAGAATCGCATTCATTGTAATAACCGCAAATATAACAATCGTGCTCTCCACATTTCCCGAGATCATTGAAATAATCGCAGCAATGATAAGAATAATAACCAGAAGATCTGCAAACTGCTCTGCAAAGACACGCCATACACTTTTCTTCTTCGTCTCCCGGAGCACATTTTCTCCATGCGTTTTCAATAAGGCTTCTGCCTTTTCACTGCTCAGCCCATTTGCATCTGATCCAAGGGCTTCCAACACTTCATCCTCACGCATCTGATACCATTCTTTCATCAAACTTTCTCCTTTCAGATGTCCGATTTGTCCTCTTTCACACCTTAATTCCTAAATCTTAATAAAAGAAAAAGACCTTTAATGTATGATATCCGGAAATCTTCCGTTATCATACATCAAAAGTCTTGTAACCGTAATGGTATATATTACCAGACTGCTCTACAAAAATCTGCAAACAGCCGCGATTGTTGATAATATATTAAAACTACTCCCCTTTGATGACACATTGCCATCACTATTCAGTTGTCATTTTATTAAGATTTTAGTAGTCTAGCACATTTTGAGTCTGCTGTCAACCTTTTATTCATCTTCCATATTCGCCAGTTTGGCTGCCTGATCTGCTGCGATCAGACTGTCGATGATCTCATCCAGGTCACCATTCATAATATCGCCCAGTCTGTACAATGTCAGCTTGATACGATGCTCTGTACAACGGCCCTGTGGGAAGTTGTAGGTTCTGATCTTCTCGGATCGGTCTCCTGTACCAACCTGGTTCTTGCGAAGGGCTGCTTCTTCCGCATGCTTCTTCTCTATTTCAATTTCAAGAAGTTTGGAACGCAGCAATCTGAAGGCTTTTTCTTTGTTCTGCAACTGTGACTTCTCTGTCTGGCTGTAGATGACGATACCTGTCGGATTATGTGTCAGACGTACCGCAGAGTCTGTTGTATTGACACACTGACCACCATTGCCGGAGGCACGCATAACATCAATACGTACGTCATTCATATCAATCTCAACATCCACTTCCTCAGCTTCCGGCATGATGGCAACTGTTACAGTAGATGTATGAATACGGCCGCCGGACTCTGTCTCAGGCACTCGCTGTACACGATGCACACCAGATTCAAACTTCATACGTGAATAGACATGATCGCCGCTGACCATGAAAACACACTCCTTGAAACCGCCGATACCATTCTCGCTGACATCCATCATCTCGATCTTCCAGCGCTTGGATTCTGCATACTTGGAATACATGCGGAAAAGTTCAGCAGCAAAAAGGGCTGCCTCATCACCACCTGCACCGGCTCTGATCTCTACAATAACGTTCTTCTCATCCATTGGATCCTTAGGGATCAGAAGGACTTTCAGCTCCTGTTCAATCTTTGCGATGTTGGACTTTGCTTCAGAAAGCTCTTCCTTAAGCATTTCCTTCATCTCTTCATCGTCTTCCACCTCAAGCATCTCCAGACTGTCTTCGATGGTCTGCTTTGTATTCTTATATTCTGTATACTTCTCTACAAGGGGCTGCAGATCACTCTGCTCCTTCATCAGCTTGCGGAAATGCTTCTGATCATTGACAACGTCCGGATCATTTAACTCTTCCATGATCTGCTGATATCGGATTAAAATATCATCTAATCTATCAAACATTGTTACTTACCTCCATCTTCTGCAGCTTTCACTGCATAAACGACTCTGTCCAGACCGGCCAGATCTTTCTTCACGTGTATATCTTTAAATCCTGCCTGATCAAGAAGCTGTGAAACAGCTTTCCCCTGATCATAACCGATTTCAAAAAGCAGTGAACCGCCGGGTACAAGATACCGTCCCGATTCCTCTGCCAGTTTTCTATAAAAAAGGAGTCCATCCCGACTTCCGTCCAATGCCAAATGCGGTTCATGATCTTTGACCTCACGCATCAGATCTTCAATGTCATCCGTAGGGATGTAAGGCGGATTGGATACAATCATATCAAATACGCCCTCCACTGATCCAAACAGATCACTGTGTACCAGCTTCACCTGAGATAATCCCAGATTTTCTCTGTTTCTCTCAGCAACCTTCAACGCTTCTTCGGAAATATCTGCGCCGATACCCCATGTCACCGTTCCCAGCTTTGCAAGGCTTAACACAATGCACCCCGAACCTGTACACATATCCAACAGTCTGCATCCCGGCTTCATCATAGACAGGGCTGTTTCCACCAGCACCTCTGTATCCTGTCTCGGGATCAGTACGTGTTCGTTGACCAAAAAAGGCAGACCCATGAATTCTGTGCTACCCGTCAGGTATTGCACCGGAAACCCTTCGCTTCTCTGTCGGATCAACGCCTGATAAGCAGTGCTTTTCTCCATCTGTGCCGCATCAAAGCTATCACTTCTTCGCATCAGGAAATCCACTCGACTGATCCCGTAAATATGCTCCAACAGATACCATGCATCCAGAGCTGCATTCTCCACATCGTGCGCTGTCAGTTCATTCGTTCCCCACTTCAAAAGGGTATCATAACTCCACTGCATCATGGCTGACTCACTCCTGCATTGCTCCTGTCCGTTTTCTGACTGTTTCCATCAGCAGCTGCCCTGTTCTCTGCCTGAAACTGCCTCCAGTCATAAATCGCCTCAATAGAAGCAATAGCAACTTCCAGCATCTCCAGATCCGGTTCACGGGTTGTCAGCTTCTGCAGCATCAGTCCTGGTTTACTCACAATATTCACTAGGCAGGATTCACTTCTGCCAGCCCACTGAATGATCTCAAAGGAAACGCCTGCGATCACCGGAACAAGAATAACGCGGAGCACAATCTTCAGCGCCATGTTATCCACACGGATAAACATAAAACAGATGATACTGACCACCATAACGATCAGCAGAAAACTTGTTCCGCATCGTTTATGCAGTCTTGAATACTTCGCAGCATTCTCCGGGGTCAGTTCAGCGCCATGCTCAATACAGTTAATGGTTTTATGCTCCGCTCCATGATACATAAATACTCTCTGTATATCCTTCATCTGTGAAATAGCTACAATATAGATAAAGAAAATCGCAATTCGGATCAGACCTTCAATCACAGCCAATGTCATAGGACTCTTAATCACCTTACCAAACAAAGATGAAATAAAAAATGGCGTCAACATAAACAGCACAACGGCGATCACGACCGATAATGCCACTGTCAGTCCCATAAAAACAGCATCCGACTTGCTGTCTTTTGCTTTCGCTTTCTCAGCTTCCTCTTCGTCTTCAAAAAAACTGGCCGAGTACGTCAGTGTAGACATACCCAGCACAAGAGAATCAATAAATGACAGCACACCCCTGATAATCGGGATCTTCTTCATATGCCATCTGGCATTCAGGCCAATATACTGATCCTTCTTGACTTCTATCGTCTGATCTGGCTTTCTGACGGCCACCGCATAATCATTGCCGTTACGCATCATGACACCTTCGATGACTGCCTGTCCGCCGATAGTTGCATATCGCATATAATCCTCCTACTGACGGAATGAAACAATCTGTGATTCACCCGCCGCAACGGAAAATGTCTATTCTCCGTAATGAAAAAACAGGGCTGTCGCATCTGCTGATCTCTGCGCCGGTCTCCATGATATGGACAATCCGGATGGCAGAGGATCTGTCGAAATGATGCGGCAGCCCCGTCTATCGTCTAATTATGCCTGTTTGATGCCATACTTACGATTGAACTTATCAATACGTCCGCGAGCAGAAGCAGCTTTCTGCTGGCCTGTGTAGAATGAATGACACTTAGAACAGATTTCTACGTGGATTTCAGGTTTTGTGGAACCTGTTACGAATTCGTTACCACAGTTGCATGTTACCTTTGCCTGATAATACTTAGGATGGATTCCTTCTCTCATCTTATTCACCTCACTAATATTCTTTCCTGATTGCCAACCAGGAATAATCACTTGAGTTATCTCAAATCGGGCGCTCATGCCCATTTCTGTCATTATAAAACAGCTTTTTAATTCTATCATACTTTTTTATAGTATGCAAGCGTTTTTTTGTATTTCACATAATATTTTTTACCACATTTTCGTATGGCGGATCATGTTGACGAATTCTGTATTATCTTTTGTATGCATAAACATATCTAGGATCTGCTCCAGCGCCTCTTCAGACTTCATGCCGCCCAATGCCTTTCTCATCACATACATTCCTTCAAGTTCTTCCTTGCTCAGCAACAATTCTTCTCGTCTTGTTCCTGAACGCGGTATGTTGATGGCCGGGAAGATACGTTTCTCGGAAAGTTTTCTGTCCAGAACAAGTTCCATATTGCCCGTTCCCTTGAATTCTTCAAAAACAACATCATCCATCTTGCTGCCTGTCTCTACAAGAGCTGTAGCAAGCACTGTGAGGCTGCCTCCCTCACGCATATTTCGCGCAGCACCGAAGAATTTCTTCGGCATATGAAGTGCTGCCGGGTCCAGACCACCTGAAAGTGTACGTCCGCTCGGCGGCACTGTCAGGTTGTACGCCCTGGCCAGACGCGTAATGCTGTCCAAAAGGATCACCACATCTTTCTTATGTTCAACCAGACGTTTTGCACGCTCCAATACCATCTCTGAAACACGTTTATGATGTTCCGGTGTCTCATCAAATGTAGAGTAGATGACTTCCACATTATTGCCCTCAATATACTCCTTGATATCCGTCACTTCCTCCGGACGTTCATCGATCAGAAGAATGATCATCTGCATGTCCGGATAATTGGTATGGATTGCCTTGGCCACCTGCTTTAAAAGTGTTGTCTTGCCGGTCTTCGGCGGTGATACGATCATACCTCGCTGTCCCCGCCCAATCGGAGAAACAAGATTCATAATCCGCATGGAAACCGGCGCATTCGGTGTCTCAAGATTAATCCTGCTGTCTGGAAAAACAGGTGTCATATTTTCAAACTTGCCGCGTCTCTGGGCTTCATACGGCGGCATGCCGTTGACTGTTCTTATATATAAAAGTGCTGAAAACTTCTCTTTCTCTGTCTTTACCTTGATATTGCCACAGATAATATCACCGGTTCTCAGGTTAAATCTGCGAATCTGCGCCGGTGACACGTACACATCATTATTACCGGGCATATAATTCTCACAGCGGATAAATCCAAACCCTTCCGGGATCACTTCCAAAATACCATTCGCCATCATGCCGCTGTCTAACTGACCATAACCTGGGATTTCACTTTCCTCATTTGACTGGATATGCTCATTTTTCTGGTAAACATCCACCCGTTGGCAACTGTCCCCACGCTGATAACTGTCATTACGTTGATAATTCTCACCTCGCTGGCCGTTTTCGTTACACTGACTGTTCTCATTGCGCTGGTAGTTCTCGCTGCGCTGACCGTAGGTGTTTCTTCTGCCACTGTACAATCCGCCATTTGTATATGTCTGTCGTTCCGAGCGTTCTGTTCTTTCTGTGCGTCCTGACCGCTCCGGGCGTTCTGTTCGCTCTGCTCGTCCTGCGTATTCCGCCCTGGATGTTCTGCCCAGAAAAACATAAGGCTTTTTATTCTCGCTCTTCACCTCATGTTCCGGCCCTTTCTCAACTGATGCAGTCGGCTGCTCTTTGTCTTTCTCCAAAACATCTGATTGTTCTTCCAGAAGCCCCATCTCAGCCATGAGCTTCTGCAATTCCGCCTTACGCATCACGGATGTATTTCTGACGCCTTTGGACTTCAATATTTCTCTCATCTGTGCGACAGACATTTTCTTTTCCTGTTCAGCCATAAAAACCTCCTTATCTGCTGACAAATTTTCACCGTTTCCGACACATTAAAATAACACTCGCTGTCAAACGATTCTGAATCATATTAAAATTATATCTTATACTGGGTAATGAATCCTTACGAAATCTCTGTAATCCTAATAAAATAAATTCCAATCCTAATAAAATAAGAACAAAACACCTGTCGGTGTCTTATATTTTAGAAAATTTGAATAATTCTTCTTTACCATTATATATGAAATAAACGCAAATAAAAAGCATAACTTTTGTTTTTTTATTTTCTTTTTATAATTTTATACTAAAACCAACCGTCAATTCATTTACAATTTTTTACAATTTGAAAGTTTCTCAATCATTTCCTGCATATTTTTCAGCTTTATATCCGCTTTAATAGTTGACAGCAGCTTTTATGAAGGAAACTTTTAACAAAATTCCTATTTTTTTACAGATTAAAGTGAAAAAAGATTGAATTATTGCTTAATCTATATTATAATCATCAATGGAAAGAATGAATTCCACTGAACATACTTTGCTGCGGATTTTGTCCGTCGGCAGGTCAATATAAGGAGGATGAAACAGAATGTCTTACAGTGACGAAATTATCGAAAAAGTTAAAGCAAAAAATCCTAACGAACCTGAGTTTATCCAGGCAGTGACAGAAGTTATGAATTCTCTTCGACTCGTTGTAGATAACGATCCAAAGTATCAGAACGAAGCATTACTTGAGAGAATCGTTGAACCAGAACGTATTATTATGTTCCGTGTACCATGGGTTGACGATGAAGGCAAAGTTCAGGTCAACAGAGGTTTCCGTGTACAGTTCAACAGTGCGATCGGACCTTACAAGGGCGGTCTCCGTTTCCATCCATCCGTTAACTTAAGCATTATCAAATTCCTTGGTTTTGAACAGATTTTCAAGAACTCCCTGACAGGCCTTCCTATCGGCGGCGGCAAAGGCGGTTCTGATTTCGATCCTAAAGGCAAATCTGATGCTGAAGTAATGAGATTCTGTCAGGCGTTCATGACTGAATTATACAGACATATAGGTCCTCATACTGATGTTCCTGCCGGTGA
>ENA-UONZ01002052-UONZ01002052.1-human-gut-metagenome-genome-assembly--contig:-C93old-NODE-2052-length-17425-cov-13.273921_pt1 | contig 17425 bp, 13 predicted proteins | sample MGYA00242468_ERZ724015 | MGnify/ENA metagenome assembly ERZ724015
CTATGTGGCTTTCAGCCACATTCGTGGCAAAGTCGTGAATAATTCAGGTTTATTAATTTTTTTTGACTTTTTTGTTTTCAAAGAAAAGGCATTCTTCTGTTCACCGCCGAGGCTGCCATTTCCGCCAAGCAAAAACAGAGGCCCGCCTTTCATCGGGACGCTCGCCTGAACTCCCCGCAACGATCGGATAGGGGAGATTTGACCCTCCCCTTCCACACCACGTAGCGCCAGACTGTCTAACAAAACCATTCTTTTGGGGTTAAATCGACAGTCTGACAAACCGATTTCCCTATTTTTTCCCATCCCATTAAATGAAGGTCTATTTTAAAGGCTCTTTCCAATGCCTTGCTTCATTTTTCTTTGCAATTATTCAAATTTCTCCACCAATTCTTGCGTAGAGAACATACTTAATAATCGCTTAAAGTTATACGCGATAAACATAGATGCCGCTTCAGCATCAACATTTTCCTTTTTACGTCTGAGAAAGAAACTATATCCAAATGATCGTTTGACAGTTCCAAATGGATGCTCCACAATGCATCGTCTCCGTCTATAAATGAAATTGTTTTCCAATGTTAATTTATAAACATCAGCAAGGATATTTTCGTACTCCCACCGTTGGAGTGTCCTTCCGTTTTCGGATGATGTACAACTCTTTTGGTATTTACATAAGGAGCAGGATGTACACTTATATTTCCTGTATCTCATTCCATTTTTTGATGTGTTTTCAAAAAATACTAATCGCTCACCTGCTGGGCAGATATATGTATCATCCTCAGAATTGTAGGCGAATTTTTCTTTACGAAATTCATTATCCTTAGTACTATTATTAGCCTTTGATTTCTTGATATAGACAGTCATGCCGTCATCAATACATTTTTTAATTTCAGTTGCATTATAATATCCTGTATCGGCAATGACTGTGCATTCCTTGATATCCAGAAGTTCTTTTGCATTCTTAGCCATAAGATAAAGCTGATTCTGATCATTGATATCATTTGTTGTAGAAATATCTATTACAAAATGATTCTGTGAATCAACCACCGACTGTACATTGTAACAAATATCCAAAGAACCGTTATTTTTCATTCGTCTGGAATCAGGATCTGTAAGACTCTTTTGCTCTAATCCTTTTTTTGCAAGTTTCTTCTTTTGACATAGGTATTTTTCTTTTAGTTTCTGATAGGTTTTCAACTTGTCTTTATATTCAGAATCAACCTGATTTTCTTTCTCGATAGCCATAAGATACGAATTGATTTTCTCATCAGCATAAGCGATTTTTTTATCTAAACCACTTTGGGTAATACAATTGTGCTTGCTGTTTTGTGCACGAATTTTTGTGCCATCAATTGCTATTAGCTTTCCATCAATCAACCCCCAGCCTTTAAGAATAAGCGTTAATTGCTGCAATGTGTTATGAAAGGCTTTTCTGTTTTCTTTTACAAAACTGGCAATAGTTCCATGATCTGGTGTTATTGCGTTAACCAGCCACATGAGTTCAATGTTTCGTCTGCACTCTAATTCCAAGGCTCTGCTCGATCGTATCTTATTTAAATAACCATAAACGTGCAGTTTCAACAAATCAGAACGACGATATGGAGATTGTCCTCTATTAGTTCCACTATATTCTGTAAAACCCAATTCAGGTAAGTTTAATGAGTCTACATAGGCATCGATTGCGCGGTTCGAATTGTCTTTATCAATCAAATCATCTAACTATGCCGTAATTAAGCCTCCAATCTCCATATCTTGTAACCTAATTATACCATGAATACTAATTGTTAGACAGTCTGGCGTACCATTCGGTACTACGCGGTTCAATAGTTTACACGTACTTTTAGATAGTGGGCAGTCATGGATGGGTATCCGAGTCTGTCCACTATTATTGTCTTGGTAAGCACAGAGTTCAGCAGTTCCGCCGCTCTCCATGTTCCCTTTCGGCAGTTTGCTATCTTGTGTGCTTGCCACTCTGGTAGATGGAGCGCCCGAAATATTCTATATCTCGTCCGTATCCTCTTCCATTGCTTCCAGTACACTGCCCGGATTCTATGGCGGAGCCATTCATCCGTGGTTTTCATCAGATTTTCCATATCTGCGAATCGGTAGTAGTTTATCCACCCGTCTGTATATTTTCTGAGTTTCTCTTCTCTTTCCGGGTTGCTCCACTTGTTTCCTCTTACTGTCAATTCCCTGAGACGGTTCTTCATCTTCCTAATTAATTTGGGATGCACCCGCATACGGCATTTTCCTTTGTATCGGTAAAAGCCGTATCCAAGATACTTCACTTTACTGATGTGGCTCACTGTCGTCTTTTCGTGATTGATTTTCAGGTATAGCTTCTCTGTGATAAACTGGATGATATGCTTCAGCGTTCTTTCTGCGCTTTTCCGGCTCTTGCATAGAATCATACAATCGTCGGCGTACCTCACAAATATTCCGTCAATTCCACCTGAGCCTTTATTGGCTTTCACCTTCTTGTATACGGCATTGAGATTATCGCTCCTTAGAATGGTATCAAGCAGGTTGTCCGTCCAAAAGTCCGTGTTGGTGTCAGGGTTCCCGGTAATCCATTCATGGGCGTACACTCCTGTTACCTTTCCCTGTTCCGCAGGTATCTCTCTCAGGTAGTCTTCTATATGAAGTTGTCTGTACTTCGTTCCATGTCTGGTTTCCATTTGGAAATGGCACCTCCTACTGTTCCGTCCTTCCCGGTACATCTATAGCTGTTCCGGTACTATGACATCTGCTGACTTCTCATGGCAAGCTTTACTCCATGGCTACGAATCTTTTATCGCCTTTGCCATGTCCATGAGACCTCCCCGGGTACTCACACGCTCTTTCCCACTTATACCTGCCCCGTCTACTGCTGGCGTTCCGTGCAGTTATTGGACTTTAGTTTGTTTGGTAACCTCATCCACGCTTCACAGCCTATCCGGGTATCATGCCCTGTGGGTACAACTTTTACAGGCCAGTGTTTTGCCTCCGGCTTCCTTCAGACCCCACCTCGCGATGACGCCTTTGCCATTGGCTGCACCCTTCCCACTGCCGGGCGGGTCGGGGTAGGGTCAAGCGATGGCGCGGTAGTTTCCGTTTCCATCGCCTGCCACCTCAAACCGTGCATGAGGTTCTCCCTCACACGGCTTTCCGATAATCTTCTTCCTGCAGCATTCAAAAGACTGCCTCGTATCTTTTCTTATTCAGATAATAAAAGTACTCTATTCCACTGGCTGCATACCACTTTCGAAATCCATACAGCACATGCTCTCTGTATTTCTTCTGTTTTCTCCTGTAATACACCCGTCTCCATAGCTTCATCCACACGTATTCATCAAGCTGTTTAAACCGTTTTGTTGAGTTCCCATGCTGAAAGTAGTTTCTCCATCCTCTTATGAACGGATTTAATTTCTCCACTTTTTGCTCCAGGCCCTCATAGGCTGATTTTCTGCAAGTAATTATTCTGATTGCATCCTTTACCTTTTTCATTGTGTTATCCGGCATTTTATCTGGTTCTAAACCATGCCACATTCAAACAAATTAAAAAGAGGCACAACATAAATTATTCTGATGGATTTTACATCGGATTGCTTTATGCCGTGCCTCTTGTGTTATCATAATGATTGTTACATAAAGAAATAGCAGGCCTGCACCCTGAGAAAGTCTGGCCTGCTACTGCTCACATACACAGGAAAACCTGTGTCTATTCACAATACCATGATAACCATTTTTGTCAGGGATTGCAATCAGATTTCTCAATCCTTTTATGATTCTGTTATTTTTGACCTTCAGCTTCACCAGCTGACCTGTTCCTGTTCTCATTCCGCCTGTCTGTCGGTCCATGGTTACTACAGGAGGACAGTAAAGCTATCCTCTGGAGCCATCCGGCTCCGGGTCTGCCGGGTGAAATGCTCCGAATGCGGGGCTACCCATGCACTTCTTTTATCCTCCATGGTTCCCTACTCCCAGATCCCACTTTCCGACCAGCAAAGGATCTGCAAGGACTACGAAGAAGACCGGGATCTCTGCATGGTCTGTGAGGGCAATCCTTCCATTGATGAAAACAACGTCAAATCCATACTCCGAAACTACAGGCTCTGCTGGAGAGAAAAGCTGCGCTCTCTTAAGATCCCTCTCTTTCCTCTGGCCGATCTGATCCTTTCCTGTTTCTCGGATTATTCGTCGCAGTTCCTTCAGATACACCGCCGGGTCAACAAACTTTTTTCTTATACCACATAACCTTACCCGACAGCGCCCTTGTTGCTCATTACAATAAAAGAAAAAATAACAAGGAGGCCTGACCTATGGAACAGGAAAAGAAACAGGCGGTCGCTCTGATGCGCTATTTGGCGATTGCACCACTCATTACAGGCACCCAGGAAGACTATGAATCCCTGAGTGCTTACTTTCGTACCGTCTCCGCAAAAGGGATCAAAGCACCGGACGGATCCCTCCGGCACTATTCTCCGGGAACTCTAGAGAAATGGTACCTTTCTTACAGGAAATCCGGTTTTGATGCTCTGGTGCCCACCGGACGGTCTGACTGTGGCGTAAGCCGCAAGATCGATGATGACCTCAGGGAGCAGATCATTTATCTCAAGCATCATTATCCCCGGATGTCTGCGGCTGCGATCTATAAACAGCTCCGGGATAACGGCAGCATACGCTCCGGCCAGCTTTCAGAATCTACGGTATGCCGTTTCATCAACCAGCTCGTCTTACAGGAACATCTGACGAACAATCAGGATATGCGGCGTTATGAAAGACCACACATCAATGAAGTATGGTGCGGTGATTCCAGTGCCGGCCCCTATCTGAAAACCGGGGATGGAAAGAAGCATCGTGTTTATGTGATCGCGCTGATCGATGATGCCAGCCGTTTTATCCTTGGTGCGGATGTCTTCTTTAACGATACCTTCGTGAATCTTATGTCCGTCATGAAATCTGCGGTCTCCAAATACGGCAGACCAAAGGTTTTCAACTTTGATAATGGAGCCGCCTATAAAAACAGGCAGATGGAACTGCTGGCGGCCCGGATCGGCTCTGTCATCAGCTACTGTCGGCCTTATACACCCACACAGAAGGCAAAAATCGAGAGATGGTTCCGTACCCTTAAGGATCAATGGATGGCATCCCTGGATATGAGGGATTTTCATACGCTCGAAGAACTCAGAGGGAGCCTGCTGACCTATGTCAGGAGCTATAACCAGCGTCCGCATTCCTCTCTGAAGGGAATGTCCCCGCAGGAACGCTTCTTTCAGGAACCGGAACTGATCAGCCGCCTCCCCGATGAACAGATCGAATCCTCTTTTCTTCTTGAGATCGAGCGCCGGGTATCTGCGGATTCTGTCATCGTGATCGATCAGGTGGAGTATGAGGTCGATTACCGTTTTGCAAAGCGGCGCATTACACTCCGTTATACACCGGATATGAAGGACATCTTTATTGTAGAAACAGATGGATCCCTTACACCGATCCGCCTTCTCAACAAGCATGACAATGCCTCTGTAAAACGGGACAAGGTACGTCTGACAGGAGGTGAAGACTGATGGAACTCACTGCTCGTTATGGCCTGGAATTCAATCCTTTTTTAAAGAATTCCAAAGAAATCCTTTTTGAAGATGCCGAATATACAGAAGCAAAGTTTCGTCTGGATTACCTTGCCAGGACCAAAGGCTTCGGCCTTCTTACCGGCGCTCCGGGTCGTGGAAAAACAACTCTGGTCCGTTCCTGGTCTGCCGGACTGAACCCTTCCCTGTATAAGGTGATCTATACCAGCCTTTCTACCGTTACGGTGAATGATTTCTACCGGAATCTCGCCGCATCCCTGGGAGCACAGCCATCCTACCGGAAGACTGAAAACTTTCACATCATCCAGGAGGAGATCAACCGCCTTGCCCTGGATAAAAGGAAGACACCAGTTATCATCATCGATGAAGCGAACTATATCAAAAATGCTGTCCTTAACGACCTGAAGATCCTGTTCAACTTTGAGATGGACTCCCGGGACCGGGCTGTGATTCTTCTGGTCGGTCTGCCACAGCTGAATAATACGCTCCAGCTTTCCATCCATGAACCTCTCCGTCAGCGTATCATCATGAACTATAACATAGACGGCTACTCAAAAGAGGAAGGACGCGCTTACATTGAATGGAAGCTGAAAAAGGCAGGCTGTACAGATCCTGTTTTTGACGATGCGGCCATCGAAGCGATCCTGAACGCTTCCGATGGAACAGCCCGTATGATCAGCAAGCTCTGCAATGCTTCCCTTGTGATCGGGCATAGCCAGGCAGTAAACCGGATCACAGCCGACATCGTGATGCAGGCAATCAATGACAGCACCCTCGGCTGAGAAGACTCCCGCAATTAATTTGCGGGGGTTTTTCTGTCAGGAAAACAATTCGCAGAAACAACCATCTTTAAAGTGACTGACACATTTGCAAGGTTCTAAAATCAGCACGAAATAATCTGCCGGATGGGGCATCATTTAATTTGCCGGACAACATTCATTGCCTTTTTACTAGGCATCATATAAGGCAACTTCCGTCCACATTTGGTTTTACCAAACTTCTGATAACGAAATCCAAGAAAGTCAAAGCTCTCCTTATTCATATCTACAATCTTCGTTTTCTGTGGATTCAACGTCAGCTTCAGCTTGGTCATCATTCTTTTCAGATGCTCAAACGCTAATTCTGCATCTTTTCTTGTTCTGCACACAATCACTGCATCATCTGCATATCTGACTATAACGCCCAGTTCCTTATGATTCTTCCAGTAGGAGTCCAATACATGAAGATAGATATTTGCTAACAACGGACTAATGACTCCTCCTTGCGGTGAGCCTTTTTCTGTTGGATAGTATTTCCCATTTTCAATGACTCCTGCTTGTAACCACTGTCTGCATAACTTAATGACCCTTCTGTCACTGATGCGACGCTTTAATAATCCCAGTAGTATTTCATGATTGATGTTATCGAAGTATCCCTGTATGTCTGCATCTACTGCATACCAGTTCTTATATAATTCTTTTTTCACTTTTTCTGTAGCCTGTTTTGCATCTCTTTTAGGGCGAAATCCATAAGAACTATCTAGAAAGTTTGCTTCAAAGATAGGTTCTATCACTATCTTACAGGCTTGCTGCACAATCCTGTCTCTAATAGTCGGTATTCCCAATGGTCTTTGCTTCCCATCCGGTTTTGGTATGTATACTCTCTTTACCGGCTTAGGTCTGTATTGTTTATTCTGCAGGTCCTCTTGGATATCCAGCAAGTATTCTTCTACTCCGTATTCTTCAATCATCTCAAAGGTAATGCCATCCATCCCGGCACTTCCCTTGTTTGCCCGTACTTCTTTCCATGCCCGCCACAAAACATCCAGGCGAAAGATACGGTCATACAGCGCATGAAACCTGCGCTGCTTATCTTTTTTGGCTGTCAGGTATAGATTACGTTGAAGTTGTCGTGATTTTTCTATTGAGTGTTGTTGTCCAATATCTGGCATGCACTATCCCTTACCTTCCCGTTAATCTTGATTAAAGCAGAGCCCCTTTTCTCCCATTGTTTTTCTTACCAATAGTTCATAGATACTATGGGCTCCTCCGACTTCTCATACCACTTCCCAAGAAATTTCACATGCGTGCTTATATCCTCAGTTACATACTTGTGGTTATATGATGGTATGAGATCTCTTCTGTTCCGTTATCAACTTTCATAACATTCCGCTCCCTCTACACCGAAGGGTTCCTCAATGCTGTATTCCAGTATCTGTACATCTTCCATGGTCTTCGTCAGAAAGTCAGTGACTCGACTCCCTTTTGTCCCTTTACAGGGCTAACGTAACGATGCTACAGGATTCACTTTATGTTACGGACTGCTATTTTGCACCTGCTTCTCGCAGGCATACCTCGCTTCAACACAATTGGTCACCCAAAAGCATTGGAGGCTCGCTACAAGGCTCACTGGCGATTACCTTGACCAGTCTTTCACTGGCAAGCTGATAACAGCTTGCAGAACACACGACTTTCACCCGTTAGAACGTGTGCCCGCCGGGCACACCAAAAAGCCGACTGCCTTTCGAAATCTCCCGAAAGGCAGCCGGCAGAGGGCAGGCTCTACAGTCCTGCACTAATCTTCTGACGGGCAATTTTATGCTTTTCCACATATCCGGTCAGTATCAGGGTGAGGGCTCCGTCTCCGGTTACATTGCAGGCTGTTCCGAAGCTGTCCTGAAGGGCAAAGATAGTCAGCATCAGGGCAGTTCCCATCTCGTCGAAGCCGAGGACTCCTGTGATAAGTCCCAGGGATGCCATAACCGTTCCTCCAGGAACACCGGGAGCTCCCACGGCAAACACGCCCAGCAGCACACAGAACAGCACCATGGTAGGCAGATCCGGGATCGCTCCGTAGAGAATCTTCGACACAACCATGACGAAGAAAACCTCTGTCAGCACAGAGCCGCACAGGTGGATATTGGCAAACAGCGGGATTCCGAAGTCGACCATGTCATCCCTGAGCGTAGGCTCAGACTTCTTGGCACACTCCAGAGCCACTGCAAGGGTAGCGGCCGAGGACATGGTTCCCACAGCCGTGATATAGGCGGGCCCATAATTGCGAAGTACATTCAGAGGATTCTTTCCTGTATACAGACCGGCAAGTCCATAGAGAAGGGCCAGCCAGATATAGTGACCCACCATAACAATCAGAATCACCTGCACAAACACCGGGAACTGCTTTGTAATGGAACCCTCATAGGCCAGGGAGCAGAAGGTCATGGCAATGTAAAACGGAAGAAGAGGAATAATGATCTTCTTTACAATATCCAGCACAATTCTCTGAAACTCATCGAGCACAGAAGTAATAGTGCCCGCCTTTGTCCAGGTGGCTGCAAGGCCGATGAGCACAGAAAATACCAGCGCGCTCATAACCTCCATAACCGGCGGTATGGAGAGCTGGAACACCACCTCTGGAAGCTCTTTCAGCCCCTCCACATTGGGGTTGATGGACAGCCCGGGAATGATTGCAAATCCTGCTGCCATGGAAAACAGGGCTGCTCCCAGGGAGGATGCATAGGCCGCCAGAAGAGCGATTCCCAGCATCCTGGAGGCGTTGCTGCCCAGCTTTGTGATGGACGGGGCAATAAACCCGATAATAATGAGGGGGACACAGAAATTGATAAACTGTCCCATAATGTAGTTCAGCGTGACAACCAGATTCATCAGCCCTTCATTTGCATAGAGGCCGATGAGAATACCTGCCGCCACTCCCAGAAGGAGGCGAAACGGCAGACTGCCAGTCAGTTTTTTCATAAAAAATCTCCTTTCCTACCCGCATTCCCTCTCTCCGGCCGCCGTGTTCTGAGGTTTGAAAACAGGGTTCTGAACTCAGCCAGGGCTGCCGGAGCGGGAATGCATCTTTCCCTTATATAAATTATGCACCGCTTCTGTCTGCGAAACAATTATAACAGAAATTTTTATCTTTTCCATCTTTGTTTTTATTTCCAGAAATATTTTCCAGCCAGATGAAATAAACTGGAGATATGCGTATTTAAGTCCTGATCCCAGACTGCAGTCCTCCAGCTCCTGATAACAGGAACCCGGCGCAGTGCGATCCCCGCGGAGCATTTTTATATAACAGGGAACGAAGTTTCCTGTTATATAAAATAAAGACAGCCCTCTCGCCCCGTATCGGGCAAAAGCGGCTGTCCTTCAGGCAGGTCTTCTTTCCCTGCTATCTTCTGTTATTTTCTGTTATATCCTGCTATTTTCCGTTTTCTTCTGTTTTCTCCGTTCTTCTTCCAGGCTTCGCTCTCCCGGCTATATGCCTGAAAGCCCGCCCGGCGTATTTTCTTTCTGCAGGCAGAGGCAGCTTTCCACTACTGCTCCTGCCACAGCTTCTGAGGATAATATCCCGAATCCTTCAGTCCCTGGATGGCATCCATCACCATCGGCTTATCCTCTTTATAGGTAACACCGTACCACTTGTCGGCGCTCTTTAAGACTGTCACCTCAGCCTTCCCCTCTTTTAAAAGCTCATCTACCACAAAGGGGAGGAAATACTCGCATTTTTCCGGGTTTACGGGGAGGTTTTTGTCGAGAAATACTGTAAAGCGCCCTTCCAGCTCCTTAAGCATACTCTCTGTAAAGCCCCACATGTTCATGGACACCAGGGTATCTTCAGGAAGGAAGGTCCAGGTAGCTCCTCCGTCCTCTGTGTATTCCGCCCTGTCCCCATGCTTTTCGATCCGCGTGCGCTCGTGAATGTCAGCCAGATGGCCCTTCTCATCTGCCGTGCAGACGCCCCGGGACACATGGCCGTTCTCTGTCAGGGTGTTGTACAGTCTGTAGCCCACCATGGCATACTGGTACTTCTCGTTGTCCCCCTGCTCAGAGAGCTGGCGGTAGATCTCGCGGAAGGCTGTCTTTCCATAGTAGTCGTCTGCGTTGATCACCGCAAATGGGCCGTCTATCACATCTTTGCAGCAGAGGACCGCGTGCCCTGTTCCCCATGGCTTTACACGGCTTTCCGGAACACTGTAGCCCGCCGGAAGGCAGTCTGTCTCCTGGTACACATATTCTACCTGAATGTGCTTCTCCATCCTGTTTCCGATGTGCTCCTTAAATTCCTTCTCAATGGCCTTCTTGATAATGAAGATAACCTTCTCAAAGCCTGCTTCCTTTGCGTCAAAAATGGAAAAGTCGATAATCAGATCTCCGTCGTGATCCACCGGATCGATCTGCTTTAAGCCGCCGTAGCGGCTCCCCATCCCTGCTGCCATAATCACCAGCACCGGTTTCTTATTCATGGTATGCCTCCTCGTTTTGAAACAGCAGGCAGCTGCTTCGCCTGAAAGACAGCTGCCGGCTTTCTTCTGCCCCTTAGTCCTCGTTCTCCTCAGCCTCTGTCAGCGTAAATACCTGGCGCTTTCTTGCCATCTCATCGCTCTCCAGGTACTCGTCGTAGGTGGTGATCTTGTCGATCAGCTTGCCGTTTACGATCTCCATAATGCGGTTGGCTGTGGTCTGGACAATCTGGTGGTCACGGGATGAGAAGATAATCACGCCCGGGAATTTTGTCATTCCGTTGTTCAGCGCAGTGATGGACTCCATGTCCAGGTGGTCTGTAGGCTCGTCAAACATCAGCACGTTTGCACCGGAGATCATCATCTTGGAGAGCATGCAGCGAACCTTCTCTCCTCCTGAGAGAACTCTCACCTTCTTCACGCCGTCGTCTCCGGCAAAGAGCATACGGCCCAGGAAGCCGCGGACATAGGTGACATCCTTCACCGGCGAATACTGTGTCAGCCAGTCTACGATAATGTCGTCATTGTCAAACTCTGCGCTGTTGTCCTTGGGGAAGTAGGCCTGGGTGGTGGTCACGCCCCACTTATAGCTTCCCTCGTCCGGCTCCATCTCTCCTGCCAGGATTTTAAACAGCACGGTCTTTGCCTGCTCATTGGGGCCTACCAGAGCCACCTTGTCCTCCCGGTTCAGGATAAAGGAAATGTTGTCAAGCACCTTCACTCCGTCGATGGTCTTGGAAAGGTTCTCCACGGTCAGCACCTCATTTCCGATTTCACGCTCCGGGCGGAAATCGATGTATGGGTACTTGCGGCTGGAAGGACGGATCTCGTCCAGCTGGATCTTTTCCAGAGCCTTCTTTCTGGAGGTCGCCTGCTTGGACTTGGAGGCGTTGGCGGAGAAGCGCTGGATGAACTCCTGAAGCTCCTTGATCTTCTCCTCCTTCTTCTTGTTGGCCTCCTTCATCTGCTTGATCATAAGCTGGCTGGACTCATACCAGAAATCATAGTTTCCGGCATAGAGCTGAATCTTGCCGTAGTCAATGTCGGCAATCTGTGTACAGACCTTATTTAAGAAATAACGGTCATGGGAGACCACGATAACGGTATTCTCAAAGTTGATCAGGAACTCCTCCAGCCAGGCGATGGCATCCAGATCCAGGTGGTTTGTCGGCTCGTCCAGAAGAAGGATATCCGGATTTCCGAAAAGGGCCTGGGCCAGAAGCACCTTGACCTTCTGGGCGCCTGTCAGGTCGCCTACCATCTGGTAATGGTACTCTGTCTCAATTCCCAGTCCGTTTAAGAGGTTCGCCGCATCAGACTCGGCCTCCCAGCCGTTCATGGTGGCAAACTCGCCTTCCAGCTCTGCAGCCTTGACTCCGTCCTCCTCCGAGAAGTCCTCCTTCATGTAGATAGCTTCCTTCTCCTTCATGATCTCGTACAGGCGGGCATTTCCCATAATAACCGTGTCGAGAACCGGGTACTTGTCGTACTTGAAGTGATCCTGCTGTAAGAAGGAAAGACGCTGTCCCGGGGTGATAATCACATCTCCGTTTGTAGGCTCCAGCTGTCCGGAAAGGATTTTTAAGAAGGTTGACTTTCCTGCTCCGTTGGCGCCGATCAGACCGTAGCAGTTGCCCTCCACAAACTTGATGTTTACATCCTCAAACAGTGCTTTCTTCCCTACCCGTAATGTTACATTGCTTGCACTAATCATGTTTTTTCCCTTTCATTTTCCTAATTTGGCTTTATGGCTTCCTTTGCTGCAATCCACGCCCGGCTGTCATCTGTCTTTGTATCTGCAGCTGCACCTGCAGGCGCCGGGGCGTGTTTCTCTATGTTTAAAAGAGGGGGATTTTTACGTCCCCCTCTGAATTCTGCCTATTCTATTGTACAGGAAAATTTGTATTTTTCAAGTACCTTTTCTCTGATTTTCCCTGATTTTACCTTGCTTTTCGGGGTTTCAGGGGCTATCCTGCTCTGCTTTGCTTTTCGGAACCCGGCAGTGCAGCTTATGGGAGTTCTCTCTGGTACACTGTTGAAGTCCGCCAGCAGACATTGTATAATATCTCTATATATTATCCGAATACTGACACCGTAATTGATCCTGTAAAAAAGTGTGTACATTTCTGATTCACAGCTCTATTTTTTATGCAGGATTTTCTGCTGCTATTATTTTTGACGGAAGCCGGCAGAGCCTGAACTCTTTGTCAGGATGATCTATCCCGTAAACATTTCGGGCGTGTACGAGACAGGCTATAGCATCGTATATCCGGGCGTCATCTGCCGATAAGTCCGCTCGTCATTATGCCTGTATTCTGTGCTATGAAAATACCGGAAAGCTCCATGGCAGGAGCCGTAAAAGGATAAGGCCAGGTCTTTTTAAATGAGTTATAATTTTGATTAATACAAAGACAGGAGCGGCACAGACAGCGCTGAATTTGAAGTCCTGTCAGACAGGCAGCCTCCCCATAGGGAGCGTGAGGCCAGTCAGGCTGAAACAGCAGCCGGCAGGTCTCCCTCCGCTGACCTGCAGTCTGAGCTGTATTGCCGGGCTGTCTGCTCTGCTGTTATTATTATTATTCATCACTTTATCAACCAGGAGGAAGCAAACATGAAACACTCAGAAAACATTCCAAAAATCAAGGTGGGAATCGTGGCTGTCAGCCGCGACTGCTTTCCCGAATCCCTGTCCGTTTCGCGCAGGGAGGCTCTTGTCAATGCCTACAGGAGCAAATATGATGCCGACGATATCTATGAATGCCCTGTCTGCATCGTGGAAAGCGAGATCCACATGGTTCAGGCCTTAGAGGATATTAAAAAGGCCGGCTGCAGCGCTCTGTGTGTATATCTGGGAAACTTTGGCCCGGAGATCTCCGAAACTCTGCTTGCCAAGCATTTTGACGGGCCCAAGATGTTTATTGCCGCCGCCGAGGAGAGCGGCTCCAATCTGACACAGGGGCGCGGCGATGCCTTCTGCGGAATGTTGAACGCATCCTACAACCTGGCTCTCAGAAATATCAGAGCCTACATACCGGAGTACCCCGTAGGTGACGCTGAGGAATGCGCCGACATGATCCACGAGTTCCTTCCTGTGGCGCGGGCTGTGGCAGCCTTAAAGGAGCTTAAGATTATCAGCTTCGGTCCGAGACCCTTAAACTTCCTGGCCTGCAACGCCCCCATCAAGCAGCTCTACAACCTGGGCGTTGAGATCGAGGAAAACTCAGAGCTTGACCTTTTCGAGGCCTTCCACAGGCACGACGGCGATGAGAGAATCCCGCAGATTGTAAAAGAGATGGAAGAAGAGCTGGGAGCCGGCAACAAAAAGCCGGAGATCCTTCACCGTCTGGCCCAGTATGAGCTGACCTTAAAGGACTGGATCCGGGATCATAAGGGCTACCGCAAGTACGTGGCCATTGCCGGAAAATGCTGGCCTGCCTTCCAGACCCAGTTCGGATTTGTGCCCTGCTATGTGAACAGCCGTCTGACCGCCCAGGGAATCCCGGTTTCCTGTGAGGTTGACATTTACGGCGCTCTCAGCGAGTTCATCGGCACAGTGATCAGCCAGGATGCGGTAACACTTCTGGACATTAACAATACGGTTCCGAAGGATCTCTTCGAGGAGGACATCAAGGGCAGATTCCCCTATACCTTAAAGGATACGTTCATGGGCTTCCACTGCGGCAATACCGCCTCTGAAAAGCTGTCCTTCTGCGAGATGAAGTACCAGATGATCATGGCCCGCTCCCTTCCCGAGGAGGTGACGCAGGGAACTCTGGAGGGGGACATCGCTCCCGGAGAGATTACCTTCTACCGCCTTCAGAGCACGGCAGACAATCAGCTTCGTGCCTACATCGCAGAGGGCGAGGTACTCCCTGTGGCGACGCGATCCTTTGGCTCCATCGGAATCTTTGCCATCCCCGAGATGGGGCGCTTCTACCGCCATGTGCTGATTGAGAAAAACTTCCCTCACCACGGAGCCGTTGCCTTCGGGCGCTTCGGAAGAGAGCTCTTCGAGGTATTCAAATATCTGGGCGTGCCGGTGGAGGAGATCGGCTACAATCAGCCGAAGGGCGTCCGCTATCCGACGGAAAATCCCTTTGGACGGATGGAATAGGGAAGACCTATTGTTTATGAATGTTTTGAATTAATTAGGAATCATTTTGAATGTTTTATCTGCAGCCCGGCCGGATTTTCCTGTCCGGGCTGCAGATATATGGGAGGAATTTATGTATTTTATAGGAATTGATCTGGGAACCTCGGCCGTCAAGCTCCTCTTGATGGACGAGGAAGGAACTGTATGGAACACGGTAACAGAGGAATATCCCATCTGTTTTCCGAAACCGGGCTGGTCAGAGCAGAACCCTTCCGACTGGTTTGAAAAGACCATGGCCGGTTTAAAGAAGCTGACGCAGGGAATTGACAGGTCACAGATCCGGGCAGTCAGCTATTCCGGACAGATGCATGGACTGGTGGCCCTTGACGAGGAAGATCGGGTGATCCGGCCGGCCATCCTGTGGAATGACGGGAGAACCGGCCGTGAGACAGACTGGCTGAATCAGGAGATAGGGAAGGAATGGCTGTCCGAACAGACGGCCAATATCGCCTTTGCAGGCTTTACCGCCCCGAAAATCCTGTGGATGCAGCACCACGAACCTGAATTGTTCAGACGGATCCGCAAAATCATGCTTCCGAAAGATTATGTAAACTATCGTCTGACGGGACAGTTCTGCACGGACTATTCAGACGCTGCCGGAACCCTTCTTCTGGACGTAAGAAACAGGTGCTGGTCAGAGGAAATGCTCCGTCTGTGCGGCATCAGCGAATCTGTCCTGCCCCGCCTCTGTGAGAGCTTTGAGCAGACAGGAACTCTGCTCCCTGAAATCGCAGCAGAACTGGACTTTCCAGACACAGTCTTCGCTGCTGCCGGAGCCGCTGACAATGCGGCAGCAGCTGTGGGAAACGGGATTATCGGCACAGGCGCAGAGAGAAACGGAGAGGGAACAGGCCACAGCCCGGCTGCTGCCGGCGGATGCAGCCTGTCTCTTGGAACCAGCGGGACCATTCTCATTCCTTCCAGCCAGTTTTGTCCAGTCCCCTCCAATGCCCTTCACGTCTTTTCCCATGCCGACGGGGGCTGGTACATGATGGGCTGCATGCTCAGCGCCGCCTCCTGCTGGAAGTGGTGGACAGAGCAGGTCCTGCACACCAGCGACAATGACACAGAACAGGCTCAGATAGAGTCCCTGGGCCATAACAGGGTTTTCTATCTTCCCTACCTGATGGGAGAGCGATCCCCCCACAATGATCCGAACGCCAGAGCCGCCTTTATCGGAATGGATGCCTCCACCACCAGGGCAGACATGAACCAGGCCGTTTTGGAGGGCGTCCTCTACGGCCTGCGGGATTCCCTGGAAATCGCCAGGGCTCAGAAGAACGCGCCGTCCTTTGCCCGCATCTGCGGAGGCGGCGCCAAGTCTCCTCTCTGGAAGAAACTGGCTGCCAATATCCTGGGCCTTCCGGTGGAAGTGCCGGCCAACGAGGAGGGGCCTGCCTTCGGCGCAGCCATCCTGGCCGCAGTTGCAGGCGGTGCCTTTCCATCTGTTCCTGCAGCCGTGGAGAAGCTCTGCAGGGTAAAGGAGACGGTACTCCCCGAAGAACCTCTTGTGAAAGCCTATGAGGAGGGATATGAGACATTCCGGCTTCTCTATCCGGCCTTAAAGAAGGTATTCGAAAAATAGTGCGGCAGAGGAAAATTGATTTTCTACAGCGCTGTCCCCTTCTTTGGCACATAGAAGGACTTCATATCAGCGCCCTCCAGCCTTAAAAGCTCCGTCTTTGCCCGGATTCCGCCGCCAAACCCCGTCAGGTTTCCGCCGGAGCCCACCACGCGGTGGCAGGGGATGATAATGCCGATGGGATTATGTCCCACTGCCCCTCCCACCGCCTGGGCGGACATGCGCTTAAGCCCTTTCTTCTCTGCTACTACCCCGGCAATGGCTCCGTAGGTGACGGTCTTGCCGTATGGGATTTTCAGAAGCTCCTCCCACACCAGGCGGCGGAATTCACTTCCCTCCGGTGCAAGGGGGGGAGTAAAATCAGGGGTTTGGCCGGAAAAGTAGAGATCCAGCCACCGAAACGCCTCTGCCAGAACGCCGGAGGGCTCCTGAACCACAGTGATCCGGGTTCCCTTTTCAGGAATCCTGGGATACCGCTCCTTCTCAAAGGCAAGGCTTTTCAGGGCATCGTCACTGGCTGTCAGCGTGAGGAGTCCCACCGGAGAGGGATACACTGCCCGGTACTCTGTGCTTATCTGCTCTGCTTTTGTCTGGTGTTCTTTCATCTGGTTCGCATTCACCTTCTCTGTGACCGCCCTGTCCTTTTTGTTCCCGTTCTTTTCAGACATCTTTATAAACCTCCGTTCTTCTGTGACGCTCCATTCTCCTGTGACCCTGGCCGAGTATTCTGCCCCATTTTCTCTCTCGCCTCTGTTTCGTTGTGCGCAGCTGCCTCCATTCCCGCCTGTTTTCATCCCTGCTCGAAACTGAAGCCATAAACCTGCGCTCTCTGCCATATATTATAATAAACCTAAATTATTCACGGAACAGTATCTGAATTGATAACAGTACCATGAATC
>ENA-UONZ01002069-UONZ01002069.1-human-gut-metagenome-genome-assembly--contig:-C93old-NODE-2069-length-17283-cov-35.502902_pt1 | contig 17283 bp, 22 predicted proteins | sample MGYA00242468_ERZ724015 | MGnify/ENA metagenome assembly ERZ724015
TAACCAAAACAAACTTCAAATGAAAAAGCATAATTTCAATGCAGGACCTTCTATTCTTCCTCGTGAGGTGATTGAGGATACGGCAAAAGCTATTCTCGATTTCAATGGTTCAGGCCTCTCACTGATGGAAATCAGCCACCGTGCTAAGGATTTTCAACCCGTTGTGGATGAAGCTGTAGCACTATTCAAAGAATTACTTAATATCCCTGAAGGGTATTCGGTACTGTTCTTGGGCGGTGGTGCCAGTTTGGAATTCTGCATGGTACCCTTCAACTTCCTTGAAAAGAAAGCTGCTTACCTGAATACGGGTGTATGGGCCAAAAAAGCCATGAAAGAAGCTAAGGCATTCGGTGAAGTAGTTGAAGTCGCTTCTTCCGCTGAATCTACTTATACTTATATTCCGAAGGACTATACAGTACCTGCTGATGCTGATTATTTCCACATCACAACCAACAACACTATTTATGGTACTGAACTTAAGGAAGATTTGAATGTAAACGTTCCGATGATTGCTGATATGTCTTCTGATATTTTCTCCCGTCCTATCGACGTGTCTAAATATATCTGTATCTATGGCGGTGCACAGAAGAATCTGGCTCCTTCCGGTGTTACATTTGTTATCGTGAAGAATGACGCTTTGGGTAAAGTTTCCCGTTATATCCCGACAATGCTGAATTATCAGACACATGTTGACAGCGGTTCCATGTTTAATACTCCTCCGGTTGTTCCTATCTATGCTGCATTGCAGACTTTACGTTGGATCAAGGCACAGGGTGGTGTGAAAGAAATGGAACGCCGTGCCATAGAAAAGGCAGATATGCTGTATGCTGAAATCGACCGCAACAAAATGTTCGTAGGTACTGCCGCACAGGAAGACCGTTCACGCATGAACATCTGTTTTGTGATGGCTCCCGAATACAAAGAACTGGAAGCTGACTTCATGAAGTTTGCTACAGAAAGAGGTATGGTGGGTATCAAGGGACACCGTTCAGTAGGCGGATTCCGTGCATCTTGCTACAATGCTATGCCAAAAGAAAGCGTACAAGCTTTGATTGACTGCATGCAGGAATTTGAGAAACTTCATTAATAATATTTATTCACCACAGAGTCACGCTGAGGTTTCACAGAGTTGTAAAACTCAGTGTTACTCAGTGAGACTCTGTGGTGAGTCTTTTTTAATATCATAGAATTATGAAAGTATTAATTGCAACAGACAAACCGTTTGCTAAAGTAGCTGTAGACGGTATTCGCAAAGAAATTGAAGCAGCAGGTTATGAACTTGCTTTGCTGGAGAAATATACAGAGAAAGCACAGTTACTGGATGCTGTGAAAGATGCCAATGCTATCATTATCCGTAGTGATATCATAGATGCCGAGGTGTTGGATGCAGCTAAAGAACTGAAGATTGTGGTACGTGCAGGTGCAGGTTATGATAATGTAGACCTGGATGCAGCTACTGCACATGGTGTATGCGTAATGAATACTCCGGGACAGAATTCAAATGCCGTGGCTGAACTTGCTTTCGGCATGATGGTGATGGCTGCCCGTAATATGTATAATGGTACTTCCGGTACGGAACTGAAAGGTAAGAAACTAGGTATCCATGCATATGGTAATGTAGGTCGTAATGTAGCCCGTATTGCTAAAGGTTTTGGAATGGAAATCTACGCTTTCGATGCTTTCTGTCCAAAAGAAGTAATTGAAAAAGATGGTGTGACAGCTGTTGACTCTGCTGATGAGCTCTATTCTACTTGCAATGTAGTTTCATTGCATATTCCGGCTACTGCTGAAACAAAGAATTCTATCAACTATGCTCTGGTAAACAAGATGCCGAAGGGTGGTGTATTGGTAAACACAGCCCGTAAAGAGGTTATCAACGAAACAGAATTGATTCAGTTGATGGAAGAACGTGCTGACCTGAAATACATGACTGACATCATGCCTGCTGCCAACGAAACATTTGCAGCAAAGTTTGTCGGACGCTACTTCTCTACACCGAAGAAGATGGGAGCACAGACTGCCGAAGCTAATATCAATGCAGGTATTGCTGCTGCTCAGCAGATTGTAGGCTTCCTGAAAGACGGTTGCGAGAAATTCCGCGTAAACAAAAAGTGAGATGAATAGCAGGACTGCCTATAAATTTGCAGTAATCTATCTGACGATAGGTGCTGGTATATTTGCATTGAGCAGTATATTCAGAAAAGAACTTTCAGATTTCGCCCTCGGCTTTTGCGAGGGCGTATCTGTTGTGCTGATAGTAGGTAGTGCCATCTATTTGATAGTGCATTTCATGAAAAAGAAATCTCAATAATCCATTAAAAACACACCTTGACTTATGGCTATAATTAAACCTTTTAAGGGCGTTCGTCCTCCGCAGGACCTGGTAGAACAGGTTGCTTCCCGTCCGTATGATGTGCTGAACTCAGCAGAAGCGCGCGAAGAAGCGAAAGGAAACGAGAAATCCCTGTATCATATCATTAAGCCCGAAATAGATTTTCCGGTAGGTACTGACGAACATGATGAATGTGTTTATCAGAAAGCTGCTGAAAACTTCCAAATGTTCCAGGATAAAGGCTGGTTGGTGCAGGACGATAAAGAAAACTATTACGTCTATGCGCAGACCATGAATGGAAAGACGCAGTATGGTCTGGTAGTTGGCGCTTATGTTCCCGACTATATGAACGGTGTCATCAAAAAACATGAATTGACCCGCCGCGATAAGGAAGAAGACCGCATGAAGCATGTTCGCGTGAACAATGCCAATATCGAACCGGTATTCTTTGCATATCCTGACAATGCTACTCTGGATGCTATTATCGCTCATTATACTGCCGGAAAGCCAGTGTACGACTTTATCGCTCCCGGCGATGGTTTCGGACATACTTTCTGGATTATTGATAAACAGGAAGATATTGATGCCATCACCCATGAATTTGCTAAGATGCCTGCCCTCTACATTGCCGACGGACATCATCGTAGTGCTGCCGCCGCTTTGGTGGGAGCTGAAAAAGCGAAGCAGAATCCTAATCATTCCGGTGACGAAGAATACAACTACTTCATGGCTGTTTGCTTCCCCGCCAACCAACTGACAATTATCGATTATAACCGTGTTGTCAAAGACTTGAACGGTTTGACACCGGAACAGTTCCTGGCTGCTGTCAGCAAGAACTTCACGGTTGAAGAAAAGGGTGCGGATATTTATAAACCTTCCGGTTTGCATAATTTCTCCCTTTATCTGGATGGCAAGTGGTATAGTCTGACAGCTAAACCGGGCACATATAATGATAATGACCCGATTGGCGTGCTGGATGTTACTATTTCTTCTAATCTTATTCTGGATGAAGTACTCGGTATAAAAGACCTTCGTTCCGACAAACGTATTGATTTCGTCGGTGGTATCCGTGGTCTGGGCGAGTTGAAGAAACGGGTGGATAGTGGCGAGATGAAGGTAGCTTTGGCACTTTATCCGGTCAGCATGAAGCAGTTGATGGACATTGCAGATACAGGCAACATCATGCCTCCCAAAACAACGTGGTTTGAACCGAAATTACGTTCGGGACTGGTTATCCACAAATTGGATTAAAACTATTATTTGAAAAAGAAAAACGAGGATGTTCCTTTCAACGGACATCCTCGTTTCTTTTTAAGAATGGTGCTTGTAATATCGTTTTCTCATCCATCGGTCGAACAGGACGAACAACGGAATTGTAATAAGTATCAGCACCCAGAATGCCGGTATCTGAATATGGTCAGGTTTCAAGTTTTCCGTAGGAGTGAAGGCCTCCTTGATGACATCACCAAAGTAAGTGGTTAATCCGGCAATGCAACATCCTGCTAAGAATACAGAAGCTGCTATCGTAGCAAATAAAGTCTTTCGTTCCGATTTCTTTTCCCGCAGACGCATAGCCTCTTCCACCTTTCTCATGGTGCGGTAAGCAAAGTTGGAAGGCAGGCGAAATTCATTTTCCGCTTTTACGGCTCTTTTCAGTCCTTTATCTTTTTGTTCTTCGTTCATACTTCCTCTTGTTTAATGAGTACATATATCTTTTTGCGTATGCGATGCAATTTTACTTTTGCATTGCTCTCTGTCAGGCCCAGAATCAGGGCGGTTTCATTCATCGTCTTTTCTTCATAGTAGAATAGAGTAATCAAGGCACGTTCGTCAGAGTTCAGTTTTTCTATGGCTCTGTTTAGTTTGATAATCATTTCCTCGCTTTCGTCGTTCAGCGTTTCATCAACCTGTTGCTCCGAAATATTGGCGAGTAACGTATCATCCATGGCAAAGGTATCAAATTTCCTTTTACGGGCTGCCGAAATAGCCGTATTATAAGCAATGGAATATATCCATGTGGAGAAAGAACTTTCGGCTTTGAAAGAGGAGAGGTGCTGGAACGCTTTCAGAAAAACGTCTTGCGTCAGCTCTTCGGCATCCTCCTGATTGCAGATGATGTGGGCAATCAGGGAAAATACCTGTTGACCGTACTGATTCAGGAAGTTTTCGTACAGAGCAGTTTCTCCTTTCAATATTCGTCGGATAATATGTGTTTCGTTATTCTCCATTTTGCTCTTTAGACGCAACTCTATATATAAGGTTACAGAATCCGGAAAGAAATATTTTTTTTCGCAGAATGTGTAACCTCACAAAGAAGCCTGCGTCTAAAGTGTACAAAGGAACAAAAATACTAATTTAAAACGAAACGAATATGATGGATTTTATTATGGTGCCTACGATTATGGCAATCATTACTTTAGGAATTTACAAACTGTTTGAATTGTTTGTATGTAAGAAGGAGCGCCTGATGCTGATTGAGAAGATGGGGGATAAGTATGTCCCGGATGTGGCTTGTATGCCGAAACTTTATGGCAATTTTTCTTTCTCGGCATTGAAATTAGGATGCCTGCTGGTGGGCATGGGATTGGGATTGTTGATAGGTTTTGTAATTTGCACTTCGGCAATTCCCGGATACTTGGATAAGGATGTGGACAACTGGCGTGTTTATCGTGAGACGGTATCTTTGGTTTATGGAGCTTGCGTGCTTTCGTTTGGAGGTATTGGGCTTATCACAGCCTTTATTGCAGAGTTGAAGCTCAGTAAGAAATAATGGCCGGAATTTAGGAATTTTCTTATGATAAAAAAGAGTTGTCAGTCATTGGCAACTCTTTTTTGCGTTAAGAGAGAACCTTAAGGATTCTCCGTGTGTTACTATATTAGTAAATAACCTAACCAGATAAGAATATGGATAAAAAAGAAGAAAAAACTCTCGAAAATAAGAGCAAGATGCAGAAAAGTGCTGAAGAAACATTACCAGGACGACAATTGGGTTTATATTCCAAAGTCGATAAGAAAGAAGTGCGCAACATGGTTTCCGAAATAAATCCGGATAAGAATAGCTTGGGCAGCAGAGGGTAGTTTTGTTTTAATTGACTATCTTTGCAACGCATTTAAAGTTTATAGAACAATGAAAACGAAGAAACGCAGGGATGTCCTATCGGCATTCAAGGAAGCGAACCGCTCGATAGAGCTGGAACGCAATGGCGGGCGTTGGATTGCAAAAGACCGTCCGCATAAAAACAAGAAGAAGTATTGTCGTAAAGATAGTAAGAAAGAGTTGTCACGTATCATCGATGGCAGCTCTTTTTGTTTTATATCACTCTTTTTGTTAACTTCGCCGTTTCTAAAATCAAAAAAACTATGTTTCGTAAACTTGTAGCAATAGAACCTGTAAGTCTGATTCCATCAGCAGAAAAAGAACTGCACTCGTATGCAGATGAAGTTGTGATGTATCCTAATATTCCGGCAGGAGATGAGGAAATTATAGCCCGCATCGGAGATGCCGATGCTGTGCTCCTGAGTTATACTTCCCGGATAAACCGTGCGGTGTTGGAAGAGTGTACGGATATTAAATATATCGGGATGTGCTGTTCGCTGTACTCTCCCGAAAGCGCCAACGTGGATATCCGCTATGCCAATGAACGGGGAATAACCGTAACCGGTATCCGCGATTATGGCGACGAGGGTGTGGTGGAATATGTGGTCAGTGAGTTGGTGCGTTGTCTGCATGGGTTTGGTCAGGAATCATGGGAAGATATGCCGCGCGAGATTACCGGGCTGAAAGTTGGTGTTGTGGGTCTGGGTAAGTCCGGTGGCATGATAGCGGATGCATTGAAGTTTTTCGGTGCGGAGATTGCCTACTTTGCCCGTAGCGAGAAGCAGGAGGCGGCAGCTAAAGGATATCGTTTCCTGCCGTTGAACGAACTTCTTGCTCAGAGTGAGGTTGTTTTCTGTTGCCTCAATAAGAACACGGTTTTGTTGCATGAGGCGGAGTTCGGACAACTGGGAAACAAGAAGATTCTGTTCAATACCGGATTATCCCCGGCATGGGACGAACCGGCATTTGTCAAGTGGCTGGAAGGTGACAATCTTTGTTTTTGTGATACGGTGGGAGCTTTGGGTGGAGAGCAACTTTTGAGTCATCCCCATGTCCGTTGCATGCAAGTTTCCACTGGCCGCACCCGTCAGGCGTTTGACCGCCTGAGCGAGAAAGTGCTTGCCAATATAAAGGAATATATCCGGTAATCGAATCAGAAGAATACAATCGGTGATGTGATATTGAGCAGGGTGTTCACCACAGACCACCCTGCTATTTCAGCCGTGGCGCTGTACACATCGATTACGGCATGCACCTGCTCATTCTTTATTTCTACTCTTTGCGTATCTCCCACAAATCCGGGGGTGGACTGCATGGACATTTGCATGTTTTCGGGACCGACAGAAGCCAGTGAGGCGGCAACGGCTACATTGACTTTGGTAGGGAACATGGCGATGGCTTCGGTTGCATTGCCTGAGAAGACAACCCGTTGCTCGGTTTGCAGAGCCTCATCATATACGGCAGTTCCTTTCAAGGCATTAGGACCCTTTTCATTAAAAAACTTGGCGGTTGCATTTCCCATCAGAGAGGCTGTACGCAGCACATCAAATCCGCCGGTAGCTCCGGAGACGATATACACACGTGTGCCATTTGCTTGGGCTGTCTCTATCACTTCCTGATAAAAAGCTGTGTCTGCCAGTGCGCCGATAGAAAGGGTGACGATAGAAGTCCCGTTCTTCAATGCAGGCAGGGCAAGTTCTTTCATGGCGGCAGGGGAGGCTGCTTCCACTAAGTAATCGGGCTTCAGTGCCAGTAATTCTTCTATGGTTGTGCAAGCCATACATGTTTTTCCATGTTGCTGCATTTTGGCAACAATACGTTCAGCTTTTTCTGCTGTACGAGAGTATACACCCACTAAATCATATTCAGGCAACAAACCATTGACAACTGCATCCGAAACTATTCCGGCGAGTCGTCCACATCCGACGATAACTAATTTTTTCATGGGGCAAAGATACGCCTTATTCGTATAAACTCCAAAATGCAGCTATGAGCTTCGTCTATTTTTTGCGGGACGATATAAATGTTGTACTTTTGTGATTGAAAAAGCAATAAGAAGTTTGAGTATATGGGACGAAAAGAAGAATACAAACTGCAAAATGAGCAATACTTGGAAGCATTGCGTGCAGAAGAAGATATCAAAGAACTACCTTGCGGAATCTTCTACCGTGTATTGGAAAGCGGCAACGGTGATAATACTCCCCGTTTAAATAGCATTGTGACTGTGCACTATAAAGGTACCTTGATAAACGGTCGTGAATTTGACAACTCCTGGAAGCGCAATTGTCCTGAAGCATTTCGTCTGAACCAAGTTATCGAAGGTTGGCAGATAGCCCTGCAACGGATGCATGTAGGTGACCATTGGATAGTCTATATCCCTTACTCAATGGGATATGGAACACGTAGCAGCGGTCCTATTCCCGCTTTCTCCACTTTGGTGTTTGAAGTTCAGCTATTAGGAATCGCATAATCATGTCATCATGAAAATTCTGATTATTAACGGAAGTCCCCGCAAGCAAGGCCATATCTCGAAGATGCTTCAACTTATGGAAACAGAAGCAAAAGACAATGGCGACGAAGTAACCGTCGTGAGAGTTGCCGACCTGGCAATCCGTCCTTGCATCGGCTGCATGAGTTGCCGTGAGAAACTGAAATGTTGCCTGCCGGAAGATGATGCACAGCGCATACTGAAACAGATAGAAGAAGCTCATGCCTTGATTATCGGTGCTCCCTGCTATTGGGGGAATCTGCCCGGACAACTGAAAGTAATGTTCGACCGCATCGTTTACGGAATGATGGGAGAGACATCGCGAGGCATTCCTATAGGGCTGCATAAAGGAAAAAAGGCCGTTATCGTCAGTACTTGCACCACCCCGTATCCTTTCAATATCCTTTTTAATCAGTCAAGGGGAGTGGTGAAAGCACTAAAGGAAATTCTGAAATGGAGTGGATTCAAAGTCATCTCTGCCATTGAGAAAGGCGGAACGAAGCAACATCCCGGACTGACGGAACGGGAAGTGAAACGCTGTCGCAAAGTGATACGTAAGCTGTAATCAGGAAATCATTGAAAGATAAATTTTAGAAGGAACGACAAATCTCTACCACCGTTTCTGAGATATTTGCGCATGCAACTTCCGGTTGCATGGCCTGCTCCAACGTTATGGATGGTGGATTGATAGAATATACTCCCCGAAATCCCGCCCGATGCAGGTCGTCTGCATTTTCTACGCTACCGGCTATCAGTATAACCGGAATTTTCTGTTTGCGAGCTTTGTCAAGTATGCCGGAAGGAACTTTCCCCATTAATGTTTGTTTGTCGGCCTTTCCTTCGCCGGTGATAATCAAATCGGCACCTTTTATTTTATTGCTGAAATCAAGAGTCTCCAGCATCAACTGTATACCCGGTTTCAATTCTGCATTCAGAAAAGCCAGTAAACTGCCACCCATACCACCTGCCGCACCTGCTCCGGAATGATTGGAAATGTCTTTCCCCGTTGTGTGGAAAATGACTTCTGCAAAGTTTTTCATGCCTGCATCCAGCGTCTCTACCATTTTCCGGTCTGCTCCCTTCTGAGGGGCAAAGATATATGCGGCGCCTTCCAGACCATAAAATGGATTTTGTACGTCGCAGGCAACGGTAAAATGGGAAGTTCTTAAATCAGGGTGGACGAAACTTGTATCTATGGAAACAACTTCCATTAAAATTTTTCCGTTACCAGTTTCCAATATCTTCCCTTCTTTATCCAGAAACCGGAAACCTAAGGCCTGTAACATTCCCAGCCCGGCATCATTCGTCGCACTGCCGCCAATGCCGATGATGAAGTTGCGGCAACCACGTTCCAACGCATCACGAATCAGTTCTCCCGTTCCGTAGGAGGTGGTCAGCATCGGATTCCTTTTCTCCGGCGGAACCAGAGGCAGCCCGCTGATGCTTGCCATTTCTATAAAGGCCGTTTTCCCGTCTTCCGAAATGCCGTAGTAAGTATCGTGCCATTCCATGAGAGGGTTGTGGGCAGAAATCTGCACTTCACGTCCGTTGGTTGCTGCAATCAGCACATCCAGCATTCCTTCGCCGCCATCGGCTATAGGTAGAGACAGAATTTCACACTCCGGGAATACGGAACGAATACCCTCAGCAGCAGCTTTTCCAGCTGCTGCCGAGGATAAACATCCTTTGAAGGAGTCGATGGCGATGACTACTTTCTTCATGTATTTAGATTTCCTCTATATCTTCTATATCTTCCAGTTTGGCTTCGGTCTTAGCTTCCGTCTTTGTCAATTTCTTGGTATTGTTGGCAATGACGGCCAAAGCGCGATACAGTTCGGCAAGCAGGCGTGCAAATACAACAATCAGGAAACCGTATATCGGCATGAGGAAGAAAATGCCTGTAGATACCGGCATGACGTATTGTAATTCGTTTGCTGCCAAGAGTGCGATAATCAGTGAGCAAAGTGTGCCAACAACACCGATATAAAGTCCGAGCCATTCACCCACTGTCTGTGTCAGATGGGATACTACAGGGATAGCAATGAATTCGTTGTCTTCCTGGATGACTTCTTTCAGTTTGTTTTTCCGGTTCATCCAGAGCAGATAGCTGCCCCATGCACCACCGCAAAGGATAATAAATATCAGAATAAAAGCAAAGATTGCTTTCCCCTCGGCGAACTTGAAGAACCCCGTGTCGATGACTTTCACCAGGATTGCAATAGGAAATAGCAGATTTAGTACAGCAAAGATGACATAAAGCCAACGGAAAGGTTCACGGAAGAAACGTCCGTTGTCGATGTAACCCAGCAGAGGGTCGAGAAAGGTAAACAGCTTGTTGTTCATAGTGATAAATGTTACTTATGGGAGGACCTTGCATTCTAAGATTGTAAGTATGAGGCCCTGATACATACTTATAATCAGAAGTTTTTCTATTGAATGCGGTTCTGTTTTGACAAATTTACAAAAAATCTCTGGAATAGTCGCAGAAAAAGGGAGAAAATGCACTGAATGGCTTAGTATAAAAGCGTTTATGAAGCCAAACAGTGCCAAACGAAAAAATGAGGTAACGCAAAGGAAAGCGGAATATTGAAAGAGAACGGTCTCCAAATCATTACCCGCCGGAAAGTGATTTTTAACACATGGCACTGAAAGTTTCTCCGTATGGCTTCGATTGGCTTACATGGTCTAACTCGTTGAGTAATAACTTTGCAAACAAAAAACGAGTATGGCAAGAAGTACATTCAAGGTGCTGTTCTACGTGAACGGCAGCAAGGAGAAAAACGGCATTGTCCCCATCATGGGACGAGTGACAGTAGACGGTTTTATTTTTATCTATTGATTAATAGATATTTAGGATAAAGAAAAAGAACAATGGGTAACGATATAGAAATGAGCGAACGACTTTAGTCTGCTGTGCTTTTCCATCGTTTCAAACAACTCACAACAAAGATACTGTTTATTATTTAATCTCCAACTGTATCTATCAATATAAATAAAATTGTGTCTGTTCTTGTCTTCTGTTTCCTATTAACTTTGCAAAGTTTTAATTCTCAAACTATTTATTATGAAATTGAAGTTTGCAAAAAGAATGTCCTACATAAAGGCTTCGGAAATAAGGGAGATACTCAAAGTTACCGAACAAGAAGATGTTATTTCATTTGCAGGTGGTTTACCTGCTCCTGAACTATTCCCTATAGATGAAATTAACGAAATAAATCAGATAGTTCTGAAAGAAGCAGGTACAAAGGCTCTTCAATATACAACGACAGAAGGGTATGCGCCTTTGCGAGGGTGGATTTCTCAACGTATGAATGACCGTTTAGGAACATCTTTCGATAAGGATAATATTCTTATTACACATGGTTCACAACAAGGGCTGGATTTATCCGGTAAGGTTTTCTTAGATGATGGCGATATAGTATTATGCGAAAGCCCTACCTATTTGGCAGCAATCAGTGCCTTTAAATCTTACGGATGTAGTTTTATTGAAATCCCTACGGATGAAGAGGGTATGAATATGGCTGCTTTAGAAGATGTCCTGAATACAACACAGAATATAAAGCTAATCTATGTTGTACCAACCTTTCAAAACCCAACAGGGAGAACATGGAGCTTGGAAAGACGTAAAAAACTTGCGGAACTATCTGCCCGGTATGACATTCCTGTTATTGAAGATAATCCATACGGAGAATTAAGATTTGAGGGAGAATCTTTGCCCTCTATAAAATCATTTGATAAGGTAGGCAATATCTTGTGTACTGGTAGTTTCTCTAAGATATTCTGTCCCGGTTTTCGGATTGGTTGGATTGCTGGCGATAAAGATATTATCCGAAAGTATGTGCTGGTTAAACAGGGTACAGATTTGCAATGCAATACGATAGCACAAATGACTATTGCCGAATATCTGAAACGGTATGATATTGATAAACATATTGGCAAAATTGTAGAAGTTTATAGAAAACGCAGAAATATAGCTATGGAGAGTATAGAACGTTATTTTCCTAATAATATCAAATACACTTATCCTCAAGGCGGATTATTCACTTGGATTGAATTACCCGAAGAGATTTCAGCACGTGAGATTCTGCAAAAGTGTATAGAACAGAAAATAGCTTTCGTACCTGGTGGTTCATTCTATCCTGTTGAACACAAAGAAAATACGTTTAGACTAAATTACTCTAATATGCCAGAGGATAGAATTATAAAAGGGCTTCAAATAATTGGAGAAGTATTACAGGCATACATCAGCCCATCAAAGTGACTCTTTGATTATATCGCCCAACCGTTTTAAACGCTCTTCAAGAAATGGTGTCCATCGTTGCCCATAACTTAGGCGCATACAGTTGGTGTATTGTTCTTGCAATGTAAACATGCGCCCGGGGGCTATGCTTATTTTTCGCTGCATAGCCCTGTAATAAAGTTCGGTTGTGTCAATCCGTTTGTCTAACTCCACCCAAAGCATAAATCCCCCTTGTGGGGCTACAATCTTTGTATTTTCAGGAAAATGATCCATAATAGAATGAGCAAAATGAATGCTATTCGCAGAAAGTTCCATGCGAAGTTTACGCAAATGATTCTCGTATCTGTCGTTTTCCATAAAGTTAGCAATAGCTTCCTGATTAAGAGTAGGCGTAGAGATGAGATGTATATTTTTCCGACGAATAATAGCCTCTTTAAATCTTCCGGGAGCAATCCATCCCACCCGATACCCCGGAGCTAACGTTTTAGATACAGCACCACACCACAATACAAGCCCTTCTTTATCAAATGCTTTACAAGGTTTTGGTCGTGAACTGCCAAAGAATAAATCACCATATAAATCATCTTCTATTAACGGAATACCATGTTCTGCCAACATATTTACAATCGCTTTTTTGTGTTCATCAGGCATACAACTTCCTAATGGATTATTGAAGTTACTTATAAGCAGACAAGCATTTATTTGCGGTAAAACTCTTTTTAGTGCATCGGGTTCAATGCCTGTCACTGGATTTGTAGGTAGTTCTAAAACGCGCAATCCCAAGCTATTGGCTAGTTGTAACATTCCAAAATAAACTGGGCTTTCGACGGCAATCGTATCTCCTGTCTTAGTAATTACAGATAAAGCTAAAGCAACGGCATTAGTAACCCCAGCCGTAGTTACTATGTCATCTTCTGTCAGATTTCCATTCCAGCTATAAGTGAAGCGAGCTACAGCCTTACGCAAGTGGGCGTTTCCCTGTGTTTCATCATACCGAGTACCATTACCCGGAAGTGTTTGCATTGCTCTTATTAGTTCCTTATTGAGTTTTGCGATAGGTAATAAAACATCTTCGGGCATCCCTAAAGAAAACCGGGTAATAGACTTATCCCCAATTTCTAATGAATGATACACTTCAGCAATTAATTCTACAACCTCTTTACTTTCATTTTTCACTGATGGTTGTGTGGTGGCTGGAGCAGATAAGCGTATTGGCTTATAATTGACAATATACCCCGATTTAGGGCGTGATGTTATGTAGCCGTCCTTTTCTAATTCATAGTATGCTTGAATTGCTGTATTTAAACTCACCCCATTTTCATTGCTGATAGTGCGTAAAGATGGCAATTTCTCGCCAACTTTCCACACACCCTTTTTAATCTGCCAAGCAATATTTCTCGCAATTTCTTGATATAAGACTTCCTTTTTCATAATTTGCATAATCTGTACCCTGCAAATATACAAAATTTATATCTGTATCTGAATTGTTTTTTGAATTACCTTTGCAAGGTGATTGCATTCAATCTATTTACGCCAATAATAAAACTTTTTTCAATAGATATGAAGTCTGATGATTGGGAGCTAACAGATAAGCGGATATTCCAACTATTGAAACATCCTTATCAGATTGATAAGGCAGTAGTTGAAAATATGACTTCTGCATATTTAGAATTTGTGGAAGAGCTATTTGAGTACCTTAATGACGTGAAAGACAATAAAAAACTTATCCGCAAATTAAATACAGCATATATTGAGTTTGCCACCATCAAAGCATTTGAAGAATCTATACCTACCGAAAACAACAAACTAAAGATAGTTTTTCTAAATAAATTAATAACCTTGATAGAGAAAGAACAAGATTTGCTTTACAGACAAATGGAATATCCTAAATTCTTCATCAATATAGAATCGGAATGGAAATCACCCGTCTGTACAAATCCGGATGTGATAAAACTTATTGATTTGATGGAACTGGCTTGTGGACTTTTCTATTTAATGGATGGACTTTTGCGTATTGATAATAAAGAGTTACACCTCATAGATGTTACACGTGTCTTTGAAAAGATGTTCAATGTTAATTTGGGAGATATTTACAAGAAAGAAGAAGCCGTAATCAAACGCAAACCAATTAAAATCACAGAGTTTTTAGATAGACTGAAAGCTGCCATTATTCAAAAAAGCAAAGACGATGGCTATTACCAGCCATAGAAACACTAAAATATTTTAATCTGTTTATCAGCAAGATAGCAGTAATTTATAGGGGAGTACCACTGGTACTCCCCTAACTTATTTGCATCCGTTTGCCGAACTTTGCTTCATCAATCGATTGAAAACAATAATGTTGAACTAAAAATTGAAGCAAAATGTATATAGACAATGAAACCTTCGACAAGTGGATGGAACGACTATCGAAGAAGCTCTCTGAAATCGGGCAAGACTTGAAATCTCTTATCAATACCGACAATGTACTGGACGAAAATGATAAGATACTCGATAATCAAGATTTAGCTTTCCTGCTGAAAGTATCTTTCCGAACCCTGCAACGGTATCGGGCAAGTGGCAAACTTCCTTACTTTACGATAAGTCATAAGACCTATTATCGTGCTGTTGACATCCGGACATTTATTCAAGAAAATGCCGATAGTAAGACCTACGAGCGGTTCAAAAAGGAAAATCAGTTTGATAAGCAAACTACTGCAAAACAGGGTGAGTAATGTTACCACCTGATTCAGTACCATTGCTCCCCCATTTAGCAGAAACCGCCTTGCCCTGTGGCTCGGCTCATTTCGCTAAATGAAGCAAGAGGGAACTGGACAAGTCCTGTTCTTCCCTCTTGCCCTGCGGGGCAAAGCCTTCGGCTTTAAGAGGTTACGTTCGTAACCATTTATAACAGTGATTATAAGTCGAAAATATATTTCGCTTATAATCAACTGAATGAATATCATTTTCCTTATAAAAAAGTTATAATCATGGATAAGACCAATAATATATCCACACTTACCACTATCGGGATAGACCGACAGACGGGTAAGTTGATAGATAAGCTCTGCAAACGCTATTCGTTGAAAAAGGGAGAAATAGTCAGGTTGGCGTTTGTCTATATTGATAAAGCGTGTATCAACCCATCGGAAGCACCAGAATCCGTAAAATCGGAACTGGCAAAGATAAACAAACGGCAGGACGATATAATCCGCTTCATTCGTCACTACGAGGAAGAACAACTGAATCCCATGATACGAACCGCTAATTCTATTGCGGTTCGGTTTGATACCATCAGCAAGACGTTGGAAACCCTTATTCTTTCTCAACTGGAATCCAGTCAGGGGAAACAAACAGCCGTACTACAAAAAGTAAGTGAGCAGTTTGGCAAACACGCTGACATAATTAACCAGCAGGGGAAGCAACTAACCGCCCTGTATCAGATACACCAACGGGATTATAAGAAACTACTTCAACTGATACAACTTTATTCGGAACTATCCGCCTGTGGTGTGATGGATAGCAAGCGGAAAGAGAACCTAAAGGCGGAAATTATCAATCTGATAAATACATAGAGCTATGCATATAGATTTTGCCCCGTCATCGGGTGGAACATATAACAATGCAGGCAGCAGTCGGCAGTTAATAGCATATTGTGAACATGAAGATTTAGAACGAATGGAGAAAGGAATCTATACTGATGGCTTTTTCAATCTGACGGAGGATAACATCTATAAATCAACCGTTATAAAAGATATAGATACCAATATCGGACAACTATTGAAAACAGATGCTAAGTTTTTTGCTATCCACGTCAGCCCATCGGAAAGCGAACTTCGGGCGATGGGCAACACCGAGCAAGAGAAAGCCGAAGCCATGAAACGGTATATTCGTGAGGTGTTTATCCCCGAATATGCCAAGAACTTCAACAAAGGATTATCCGAAGCGGATATAAAGTTTTACGGGAAGGTACATTTTGACCGTAACCGTTCCAACAATGAACTGAATATGCACTGTCATTTGATTGTGAGTAGGAAAGACCAAGCGGGTAAGAAAAAACTATCTCCGCTTACGAACCACAAAAACACCAAGAACGGAGCAATCAAAGGTGGCTTTGACCGTGTAAATCTGTTCCAGCAAGCGGAACAGGGCTTTGATAAACTGTTTGGCTACGACCGCCAACAATCGGAATCATTCGATTACCACAACACGATGAAGAACGGTTCTATCTCCGAACAAATTGAATTACAGAATCAAGACTTTACTGGCGAAAAGAAAACAGAAACATTCCAATCCAGTGAAAAAGAAAACAGGATTTCTTGCAATCTTGATAGCAAACAAAATGAAGAACAATCTAACAATCAGCAAAATAATAGTCGAAGTGATTCTGTGTTATCTATCTTTTCATTGGGAGATGGTAACAGCTATGATGCTGCACTGGCAGAGGAATTACAGGCACAGAAACGCAAAAAGAAAAAAAAGAAAGGGATAAGACGATGATTGAAAATAAACAACTAAGAGTCGATGTAGACCGCTACCTGATGGAACGGTTTAAGTATCGCAAATCGCTTGTCTGCCTGACGGTGGATAATGTTATTACTACCCGAAGGAATAGCCGAATAGATTTGTATTTGCGTATCAGACGAGTTGAAAGCCGATTTCCACCTGATTGTCTGATTATCGTTCGATTAGGTTTTAGAAAAGAACGAATAGGGCACGGAACGCACTTTATCCGATTTCTGACAGAAGTAGCCCACAGATACGGTTTTAATCATATTGGCATTGAGTGTACCAATACTAAAAGTAGTGCATTTGCCAAGAAGTTAGGCTTTTACCCCATAGATGGTGAGAATTACGCAATATCAACAGAGAATCTAATATCTTATTTTTCAATGGAATAAATTACTTAATCCTTTCTTTCTCTGAACACAAAGGTATATTCCGAGCCTAAAACGGCAACACCCAGCCCTACGGGTTTTGATAAATTTCTTCCTTTTTCGGCACGAAAAAGAGTAAATTTATCAAAAGTGTTGCCTTATTTATTCTCTCCATATAAGTGATGCTTATCAGAGAAAAAAAGGAAAAAATATTGCTCGGGGGCGTAAAATAAACTGTGTCATGCGCTGTTCTCGTTTAAACTCATCGGT
>ENA-UONZ01002070-UONZ01002070.1-human-gut-metagenome-genome-assembly--contig:-C93old-NODE-2070-length-17282-cov-4.416091_pt1 | contig 17282 bp, 18 predicted proteins | sample MGYA00242468_ERZ724015 | MGnify/ENA metagenome assembly ERZ724015
CGGCGCTTTTGCCCTGTAACCTTTAACCGCAAACGCGAAAAAGCCCCCGCATGCCGGGGGCTTTTCTGCTGCGCAGAAAAAAGCGCCGGGCGGCCCCAGCGCTTTTCCTCTTTACTTTTTCAGGGCGATGGCCTCAATCTCGCACAGCACGCCCTTGGGCAGCTCCTTCACGGCCACGCAGCTGCGGGCGGGGTTGGAGGTGAAATACTTGGCGTACACCTCGTTAAAGGCGGCGAAGTCCTTCATGTCCGCCAAGAAGCACAGCGTCTTAAAGACCTGCTCAAACCCAGAGCCGCCGGCCTCCAAAATGGCGCCCACGTTCTTGCAGCTCTGCTCCGCCTGGGCGGTGATGCCTTCCGGCGCCGCGCCGGTCTGGGGGTCCACCGGCAGCTGGCCGGAGGTGTACACCACGCCGTTTACCTCATACCCCTGGGAATAGGGGCCAATGGCGGCGGGGGCGTTCTCGGTATGGATTTTGTTCATAAGTCCTGCTCCTTTCCAAATGGGTTCTCTCCCTTTATTATTGGATAAGAACCGCCATTTGTCAAGAAGTTCCCCTCTTACACCGCCGCCAGGATGGCGTCAATTGTAGCAAGCTCCTCCGGGGAGAGGGCAAGCTCCGCCGCCTTTGTGATGCTCTCCTGCTGGGCCACCGCCAAAAAATACCGCAGAAACTGGACGTCCATAGCCATGCCTCCTTTTTTTGTATCATAGCAGATTCCCGCCGGAAAAGCAACGCGCCCCTTGGCGTCCCTTTCAAAAAACGAGCACATTTTTTGTGAAGTTTCCCTGTGATTTTCCCGTTGCCTCCGGGAATTTTTGTGATACAATAGGCCTAACGGTCCCACAACGAGAAAATGCCGTGAAAAGGGGAGAGAGTCATGCTGCGACCGTTGCACTATACACCTTTTACCGCCCGGGAGCTCAAGCCCGCTGGGTGGCTGAAAAAGCAGCTGGAAATCCAGGCGGCGGGCCTCAGCGGCCACCTGGACCAGGTTTGGCCGGACATCCGGGACAGCCGCTGGATTGGCGGCGATAAGGACGGCTGGGAGCGCGTCCCCTATTGGCTGGATGGGTTCATCCCCCTGGCCTGGCTGCTGGAGGACAAGGACCTGCAAGCCCGGGCCAAGCGCTACATCGACGCCATTTTGGCCCAGCAGCAGGAGGACGGCTGGATTTGCCCCTGCTCCTTGAAGGAGCGCCCCAACTACGACGTGTGGGCGCTGTTCCTCCTGTGCAAGGTGCTGGTGGTCTACGAGGAGTGCTCCCAGGACCCCCGGGTGGAGGAGGCCGTGTACCGGGCCCTGCGCAACCTCCATTCCCACATCGAGGTCCACACCTTGTTCGACTGGGCCGCCGCCCGGTGGTTCGAGTGCCTCATCCCCATCTACTGGCTGTATGAGCGCCGCCCCGAGGATTGGCTGCTGGACTTGGCCCACGCCCTGCGGGTGGAGGGCTTTGACTACGAGACCCTCTACCGGGAGTGGCGCCTGGAAAAGCCTCAGGCCAAGTGGACCCAGCTGTCCCACGTGGTGAACCTGGCCATGTCCCTCAAGGCCGGGGCGCTGTATTCCCGCCTGTCCGGGGAGGATCCCAGCGCCATGGCCAAGCAGGCCTACACACGGCTCCACCGGGACCACGGCATGGCCTGCGGCCACTTCACCGGGGACGAGTGTCTGGCGGGCACCAGCCCCATCCGGGGCAGCGAGTGCTGCTCGGTGGTGGAGGCCATGTACTCCTACGAGCAGCTGCTCTCCATCACCGGCGAAGCCCAGTGGGGGGATTTGGCGGAGGCCCTGGCTTTCAACGCCCTGCCCGCCACCTTGAGCCCCGATATGTGGAGCCACCAGTACGACCAGCAGACCAACCAAGTGTGCTGCACCCGCCTGCCGGAGGACCACGTGGTGTTCGCCACCAACCCCGGGGATTCCCACCTCTTTGGCCTGGAGCCCAACTTTGGCTGCTGCACGGCCAACTTCAACCAGGGCTGGCCCAAGTTGGCCCTCTCCACCTTTATGGGCTGGAAAGAGGGCCTGGCCTCGGTGATTCTGGCCCCCTCCGTGGTGTCCTGCCAGATAGGGGAGGCCCATGTCACCTGCCGGCTGGAGACGGACTACCCCTTCCGGGACACGCTGACCTACACCGTCACCACGGACAGACCCGCGCGCTTCCCCTTGGGCATCCGCATCCCCGGCACCGTGTCGTCCGCCGCGGTGGATGGGGCACCGGCCCAGCCCGGCGCCTTCTTCACCGTGGAGCGGGACTGGAGCGGCACCCAGCAGGTGCAGGTGTCCTTCACCATGGAGACAAAACTGGAGCGCCGCCCCAACGACCTGTACTGCGTCAAGCGGGGTCCCCTGCTGTATGCCGTGGCCATCCAGGAGGAGTGGACCCGCCTGGAGTACACGCAAAACGGGGTGGAGCGGAAATACCCCTACTGCGACTATGAAATCCGCCCCCTTTCCCCCTGGAACTACGCCTTCGCGGACGACAGCTTCACCGTGGAGGAGCAGGAGGGCTGGGACGCGCCCTTCTCCACAGAGCGCCCGCCCATTTCCCTCACCGGCACCTTCGTGCAGATTGACTGGGGCTTTGACAACGGCCTCTGCCATGAAGTGCCGGACAGCCGCGTCCCCCTGACGCCGCCCCAGCAGGTCCGGCTCATCCCCTATGGTTGCACCAACCTGCGCATGACGGAAATGCCCTGGATACAGGCGGAATCCCCCACATAAAAAACAGCGCCCCGGAAGCTGCGGCACAGCGCCGCCTCCCGGGGCGTTTTTTCCTGCCCCCTCTTGACAGGGGAAGGGGCAGGTGCTATCATTCAATTAACGATTTGGTTAAATGTTAAATGTCTGGGAAAGGAGGAAGCTGTGGCGCTGCAAAACACCTTAAAAGCCTTGGCGGACCCCATCCGCCGGGAGATATTGAACCTGCTGAAACAGGGGAGGCTTTCCGCCGGGGAGATAGGGGAGCACTTCCCCGTCACCGCCGCTTCCATCTCCCGGCACCTGTCCGTACTGAAAGAGGCGGACCTCATCCGCGACCAGCGGGAGGGGAAATTCATCTATTACCAACTGAACACTTCCGTGCTGGAGGAAGTGATGCTGTGGCTTTCACAGCTGAAAGGAGAATGAGTTATGAAAGAGATGCTGGCGCGCCATAAGGGCAAGTTGATTTTGTCCTCTTTGGTCATTTTGCTGCCCATCCTTCCGGCGGCTTTCGCAGGCCAAACGCTGTTTCTCTGGGAGCCGGTGCTGCTGCTTGTCAGCCAGTGGGTGATAATGCTGGTGGTGCTGCACGCCAACCGGAATAAGGAGCAAAGCCCCAAGGTGCTGAACCTGGTGGCCTGGATTCTCCCCGTGCTGTCCTTGCTGCTGGGCGTCGTGGGCCAGCTTGCCCAGGGCGGCGCGGATTCGGCCTACCTTATCACCGCGCTGTTCACCTTCTTCATGGGCCTGCTGTTTTTCCTCATCGGCAACTATATGCCCAAGACAAAGCAGAACGGCGCCGTGGGCATCCGCATCAAGTGGACTTTGGAAAGCGAGGAAAACTGGGACGCCACCCACCGCTACGCTGGGAAGCTCTGGTGCCTGGGCGGCCTGCTGCTGATGGTTTGCGCCCTCATCCCCAGTGTGCTGGCGGTGATTCTTCTTTGGATTGTCATCCTGGCGGCGATGGTGATTTTGCCCACCCGCTACTCCTACCGCTTCTACAAGAGCCAGGTGGCGGAGGGCAAGGTGGAGAAACGCCCCGTCAAGCCCCGGAGTATCGTCCTGATTGCGGTGCTTGTCCTGGCGTTCGGAGCTTTCCTGGCCTGGTCCCTGTTCAGCGGGGACATCCAGTATGTCTATGGGACGGATTCCCTCACCGTGGACGCCTCCGGCTGGGGGGACTTGACCATTCCCTACGGAAGCGTCACCTCGTTGGAATACTTTGAGCAGGACCCCTCCCAGGACGCCTCCGGCTTTCGCACCAACGGCCTGGGCAATTTCAAGGTGGCCCTGGGCAGCTTTGAAAACGACCTCTACGGCGATTACACCCGCTATACCTTCGCCTCCTGCGGCGCTTGCGTGGTCCTGGAGTCCGACGGCCGCACCATTGTCCTCAACGGCCCCGACGCCGCCAGCACCCAGGAGCTGTACCAGTCTCTTTTGGAAAAGACAGGCTTGGGATAATCCTAGGGGAACATGGCAAAAACCGGCGGAACCGTTAGGGTCCTGCCGGTTTTTTCTATGGGGGTGTGCTGGCGTTTCTCACTCTACGTCCTGCAAGGCGTCGTAGCCCTCCTCGCCGGTGCGCACCTTCACCACGTTCTCTACGTCGTACACAAAGATTTTGCCGTCCCCAATGTGGCCGGTGTACAGCACTTTCTTGGCGGTTTCAATCACCGTTCGCACGGGAACCTTGCTGACCACAATATCCACCTGTACCTTGGGCAGCAGGGTGGCCTCCACCTGTACGCCCCGGTAATATTCGGGCTTGCCCTTCTGCAAGCCGCAGCCCAGCACGTGGGACATGGTCATGCCTGTGATGCCAATGTCCATCATGGCCGTTTTCAAGGCCTCAAAGCGGGACTCCTTGCAGAGGATCTCCACCTTGGTGAACTTGGGGGATTCCTCCGAGAAAACAGGCATCTTCTTCACAGGCACCGCCTCGGCGGGAGGCACGTCACCAGGCACCTGAACAGGAGCGGCAGCAGTGTTCCCATCCAAGGCTGTGGTGTCGGGGAGCATGGCAAAGCCGCCGTAAGCGGTGAGCAGGCCGTGCTCGGAAACATCAAGGCCCATCAGTTCGTCCTCAGGGTCGGCACGCAGGCCGATGGTGTGCTTAATCAGCTGGAACACGATGGTGATGACAACAGCCACATACAGCGCCACGGAGAGCACGCCCAGGGCCTGTATACCCAGCAGGCCAAAGCCGCCGCCATAAAATAGGCCGGGGGCGGTGGAACTGCCCGTGGCGAACAGGCCCACCAGCAAGGTGCCCAAAGCGCCGCACACACAGTGGACGGAGATAGCCCCCACAGGGTCGTCGATCTTGGCCACTTTATCGAAGAACTCAATGGCCAGCACCATGACAATGCCGCAGACAGCGCCAATGAAGAAGGCGCCCACGGGATTTACCGCGTCGCAGCCGGCGGTAACGCCCACCAGGCCGGCCAGGGCGGCGTTGTAGGTCATGGAGACGTCGGGCTTCTTGTAACGGATCCAGGTGAAAATCAAAGCGGCGCAGCAGGCCACGGCGGCGGACATGTTGGTGTTGAAGAACACCAGGCCGGCCCGCTCCATCAGCTCGTCGGTATCCATGCCCACCGTGGAGGCGCCGTTGAAGCCAAACCAGCAGAACCACAGGATGAATACACCCAAAGCGGCGGAAGTCATATTGTGGCCGAGAATAGCCCGGGGCTTGCCGTTCTTGTCATACTTGCCAATGCGGGGCCCCAGGATTTTGGCGCCGATCAAAGCGCACAGGCCGCCCACCATGTGCACCGCGGTGGAACCGGCGAAATCGTGGAAGCCCAGCTGCGAAAGCCAGCCGCCGCCCCAAATCCAGTGGCCGGAAACGGGGTAGATGATTAGGGAGATGGCCGCCGAGTAGATACAGTAAGCGGAGAACTTGGTGCGTTCCGCCATGGCTCCGGAGACGATGGTGGCCGAGGTGGCGCAGAACACCGTCTGGAAAATGGCATAGGCCCACAGGGGCACCCCCGCCGGGAGAATGTGGCTGTAATCGCCCATAATCAACGGGTCAATGGTGCCAAACAAGGCGGTGCCGCTGCCGAACATAATGCCGAAGCCCACCAGCCAGAAGCAGGGCGTGCCGATGCAGAAGTCCATCAGGTTCTTCATCAGGATGTTGCCTGTGTTTTTCGCACGGGTAAAGCCCGCCTCACACAGGGAGAAACCCGCCTGCATGAAGAACACCAGGGCAGCGCCCACCAGCACCCAAATTGTGTTGACCGCACTGAATGTCATACTTATCAACTCTTTCCGTAAAATTTATGTATGCAAAACGGCTGAGCCGCCGGTTGCCCAGGTGGAACAAAAAAGGCGCCCTGGAGAAAATCCTCCAAGGCGCCTTTGCCCTGCTGTATGAAACACAAAAAGCGCTTCGCAAGCCGTGCCCGCGAAGCGCCATTGCTTAATCGATCTGCCGATGGTGTTATTATATGCCTATGGACAGCGGCTGTCAAGCTGTTTTGCATGAATTCACGGATTTTGTTGCACAATGCCTTTGGAACGTCATGAGATATCAGGCAAAATTATGGATATAGCAACAAGGGAGCCGGTTCCATGAATTTTTGATAACCAAATCTTGCAAAGACGAAAAAACCTAGGAGAATAGCGGTTTTTTGCAACCGCGCAAATATTTACTTGCACAGTTGCAAATACACTAATTATTATAAACAAATTGATTTTTTATTGTCGCTATTTTCGTTGACAAACATCGTCAAGTGGTCTATAATGCAAACCATAGAAAGCAAAAATGAAACAACGGTATTTATGCTTAGGGCAAACCTGCCTGGGAAGCTCCGGCAGGAGGGAGCTCTGTAAGCATCGCCTGTAGGAAAGGGGGGAAAGGAGGAGTTCCGTTCCCGGCAAGGGGAATGGTAACAGCAAACGAGGAGAGCGTATTGAAAGAATGACCAATTTTTGAGGAAACGAGGCGAATTTTGTGAAAAAGAAGGTTCGAAGAACAAGCAAGAAATTCCTATCTATCCTTTTGACACTGCTGTTGACCGTTGCCTTACTCCCGGCGGTCGTGGCCCACGGCGAGACAACGGTCTCCTTTGATGTGCTTCGCACCGCCATTAATCCTGGCTATTACTTCTCCGGCATACTCATTGACATGGGCATCCCCCTCAAAGCCGGGGATGTGGATAAAGACACCTTTGCCGCTGCCGCCAAGGTGACAGAGGCCAACGGGGATGTCCAGGGCTCCTTCGGGAACTTCGCGTGGGACCCTGAAAAAGAGGACTATGCCCTGGAAGATAACTGGGCCAAGTGGAATATCCTGGACGCTTACGTGGCCGATGCCCAGGGCAATAAGGCCGAAGAGGGCAATTACGTCAAGTTGGACATTGAATGGGGCACCCGCACCGAGCAAAACGGCGAGAGCGATGCCAGCCGGTACGACGTCCCCGCAACACGGGCCTCTTGGTACACCTTGAACGGGTTCCACGCCTTTGCCACTGTAGAGGTGAAGCTCACCCAGAATAAGGGTATCCCCGGCATTGCGGACGCGGTCTATGTGCAGGATGAAACCCGTCACGACCCGCTGTTCTCCGCCTTTGACCTCTCCCTGGAGGTCCCCGGTGGCGGTAAGGCCCCCCTGTATACCCCCGCTAACGCCAGCGAAGACAACCTGCGGCCTTTGCTGGTGTGGTTCCACGGCACAGGCGAGCGCTATGCCGAAAGCGAAATCGACGGCAAGGTTGTGAACAACGCCGGCGCCAACCTGGTGGGCAACCGGGCCCTGGCCTTTGCCGATGAGGAATTCCAAGAGCAGCTGGGCGGCGCTTATGTGCTGGCGCCTCAGTCCACGACAGAGGGCTGGAGCTCCAAACGGCTGGATGATATGGAGGCCCTTATCCACCAGGTGATTGAAGACAATTATATCGACCCGGAGCGGGTCTATGTGGGCGGCCTTTCTATGGGCACCGGCATGACCACCCCGTTGATAACCTCCACCACTGACAACCGCATTCAGTTCGCCGCCGCCATGCTGGTTTCCGGCGGGAACCTGAACGAGGCACAGGCAAAGGTTATCGCGGACAAGGGTTTCCCTGTCTACCTGGTGGGCAGCGCTTCCGACGGCGCCGCCGGCGGTCTGCCTGGCACCTATGAGCGCTTGTCCGCTGCTGGTGTGGACGCCAAGCTGGAGCTCTATCCCGAAGGGCCCGTGTTTGACGGCACCGACTATTTCGGCGCCCACGACGCTTGGAATTACGTCTACAACAACCTGGTGGAGGATGACCAGGGCCAGACCATTTTCCAGTGGCTGTCCCAGCAGACTTCCGAGCCCGCGCCTCCTTTCAACGACGTTGCGGCCGGGGCATGGTACTATGGCGCCGTGAAGTATGTCTACGACCATGAGATTATGGCAGGCACCGGCGACACCACCTTTGGCCCTGAGGAGAACCTGGACCGCGCCCAGGTGGTGCAAATCCTTTACAACCTGGAGGGCACCCCGGATATCAGCGAAGAGGACTTGGGCTATCCTTATGAGGATGTGGATGCCGATATTTGGTACACCAACGCCGTGTACTGGGCCCGCTTGACCGGTGTGGCCGAGGGTGATGGGGACGGAACCTTCCGCCCCGAGGATGACGTTACCCGCCAGGAGCTGGCCCAGATGCTCTACAACTATGCGGAGTATAAGGAGTATGACCTGACTGCCGAGGGCGATTTGAGCCAGTACCCCGACAGCGAAAAGATAGCCGGCTGGGCGGAGAAGGCCATGAGCTGGGCCAACGGCAACAAGCTGATCAACGGCCACGACGATGGCACCATCGACCCCGAAGGGACAGCTGTTCGCGCCCAGGCCGCCAGCATCCTGACGAACTTCCATCAAACCTTTGTCGCTGCATAACAACTGCGAGAGAACCTTCGGCGGGTTTTCTCATCCAACAAAAGGACATGGCACGCTCACTGCGGGCCATGTCCTTTTTCTCTTTCACATCCCTCGGAGGGGAACGCCTGGCACAAACCTGGGGACGGCAGGCATTCCATCCCGGGCTGGTTCCGTGGCCAGGATGGTTACCCCTTTCTGTGGTAGAACCCCGCCACCGCCAGCCCTATTCCCAGCACCAGAAAGGAACCCCCCAGCAGCATCCACTGCTCTGTGGCGGAGGAAGCCTGGCTTTGCCCCTGGCCCAGCGCCCCGGGCTGGGCCTCTATCCCAGCGTCAGCGGTCCCTTCTGCCGGCTGGGTGGGAGGCTCTTGCCCCATGGCCCCGCCTGCTTCCTCGGGGGCGGAAGCACTTTCCTCCCCACTGGGGGTATCCCCCTCCCCGGAGGAGCTTTCCACCTCACTGGATGGGCTTTCCTCCGTGGCGGAGGAGGCGCTGTCCGGGGCTGTTTGGCCTGGGGCCTCCTGGGGCCCTTCCCCGCTGGGAAGTTCCGGCGGGCTGCCCATGCCCTCCTGGCCCTGGGAGATGGCCGGGGCCTGGCCCACGCTGTCTTGGGTGGCGGCGGACATGCCAGCCCCTTCCACGGCTTCCTGGGACTGCCCCATGCCCCGCTCCCAAGAGCGCTGCCCGCCGCCCCCGTTGTTCATGGTGCCCATGGCGGAGATGTCCACCGAGGAGGCGTCCACCAGGCTGGAGCTGTCTGCGCTCTGCCCGTCGTCCGTGGAGGGGATGGCGCCCTCCAGCTGGTCCTGGATGCTTTGGGCCCGCAGCAGGCAGAAGTCCTCCAAGGCCTCCACCCCCGCCTGGAATGCCCACGGCAATGGCCCAGAACAGGAAGGCGATGTCCAAGGGCTCCTTAATGGCCGCCCGGAACCGCACAATGCTCAAAGCGCCCACCATGCCCAAAGACAGCACCACGTTGGAGGTGACCGCCAAAATCACCAGGGTGGTAATCATGGCCAGGGCCACCAGCGTCACCCCAAAGCTGGAGGAGTACATCACCCCGGCAAAGGTCTTTTTGTAGATGAGGAAGATAAACAGCCCCAGCCCAAAGGCCAGCACCAAAGAGAGCCCCATGTCCAGCAGGGACACGCTGCTCACATTCTCTAAAAAGTTGGATTTAAAAATGTCTTGAAAAGTCATGGTCTCGTTCTCCTCGTTATTAGATTTAGCCGTACAGGCGGCAGGCGGCGTACTTGGAAAAGGCGGAGGTGCGCGTCCCGGGCAGCTGCACCAGGTCCCGCACCAGGTCGGGGAGGAATTCATCCCACTTTACCTCTAAGATAACAGAGGCGTCCGCTGCGGGGAGGGTGACGCAGCCCGGGTCCAGAAAACCGGCGGGGGAGAGGGCGGTGCGGATGTTGTAGTCCAGCGTCACCCGCACATTCCCCGGGCCGTAGAGAAAGGGCTCCCGGGTGTACTCCACGATGGCTTTGGGGCGCAGGCCCTGGCTGCCCATCTTCCGGCGCAGTTCCCCCAGCAGGGGAGAGGAGGCCCCAAGCTCCTGGTGGCGGCCCTCCAGCAAAGCCCGGGCTTCCTCTATGGTGAGGGGCGCCTGGGCCTTCCCGCACAGGCCGTTTGTCTTTGTCTTTTTCTCCAGCACAAGCAAGGAAAGGTCCCCGTTGTAAAACCGCAGCCGGAATTTCTCCCGGTGGTTAACGCTTTCCATTTTTTCCCGCAGGGCCTTGTCCGCCAGGTTGTCGAAGTACAAGCTGCGCACCTGGTAGCTGCCGCCCAGGGCGTGGGGGTCCCGCTGGAGCACAGCCCCCAGCCGGGCCCGCAGCGCCAGCAGGCCGGCGGTGTCAATGCGGTGTTTCCATTCATGGCGCAGGGCCATGGAATCAGCTCCTTTCTGTGTTTGCAGCCCAGTATACACTCCCAAACCTTAGCCAAAGCTTAGAAGAAAAAAAGACGGGCCGCAGGCCGCGGTCCGTCCTTGTGTGTTCAGTTGGGGAATTGCGCCACAAACCGGATGGCTTGGGGCGGAAGGTACTGGGCGTGCAGGCTGCCCTGGTTTGCCTGGGCCAAGGAGCGGGCCACCGCCAGGCCAATGCCATAGCCGCCCTCCTTCTGGGTGCGGGCGGCGTCCCCCCGGTACAAGCGGTCGCACAGCTTTTCCGGCGGCCCCGTGGGCAGCTGGGGGCAGGTGTTTTCCAGGCAGAGCCGGGCCCGCTTCCCCTCCTGCTTCACAGAGAGGCGGATGCGCCCCCCGGGGCCGGTGTACTTCACGGCGTTGTCCAGCAGCAGGGAGAGCAGCTGCTCCAGCTGGGCCGGGTCGGCGGTGAGGGACACCTCCGGCTGAATGTCCCGCTCCAAGGCGATGCCCTGGGCCTCCATGGGCTGCAGGAAGGGCTCCAGGGCCTGTTCCGCCAGCCCGCTGAGGGAGAGGGCCGCCTTCTGTGCCAGGGCGGCGCCCGGGGGAAAGCAACAGGCAAGGCAAAACACCAGAGACCCAAAAAAGAACCGCGCTGAGCCACCTACAGCAGGTGGTATCCCAGCGCGGTTTCGTTTTACAGGGCGCTGTGTCAGCCCTCCGCAAAGGAGACTTCCACGTCGCCGTTGTTGCAGGTAACGTCCAATGTCTTTTCGCCGCCCTCTTTGGCGTCCGGCAAGGTGCTCTCGCCCTTTTTCACGTTGGACGTGATGGCGAAGCCGTCGTAGCTGCCCACCACCGTGCCGGTGATGTCCCCATTTTTGCTGTTCAAAGTCAGGCCGCTGCCCACGGACAGATTGCCAAAGCTCACGTCGCCGCCGTTGGAGGAGAGGGAGACGCTGCCTGTCACCGCCAGCGCCGGCAGGGTGATGTCCTCGTTGGTGGTGGAAATCTCCAGGCTGTCCAACAGGCCATCGGGCACCTGCACCGTGATTTTCCTATCCTCGTCGCTGGCGCTGACCCCGATGTAATCGGTCCACTCCTTGTTGGTGGCGCTGGTCATGGTCAGCACGTTGCCGTCGGTGAGGGCAATCTCGTAAAACTCCTTGCTGTTTTCCCTGTACTGAATATGCACCTGCCCGTCAGGGGAGAGGGCCACCTCCACCTCCCGGTCCTCCACGTCCAGCTGCACGCCCTGGACTTGCCCCTCCGGCGTGTAGGTTTTGGCCTCAAAGGGCTCGCTGCTGCCGGAGCAGCCCGCCAGCGTCAAACATCCCAGCCCCAGGCACAGGGCCCATGCAATCTTTTTCATCTTATTGTTACCTCCAATTCTGTGTTTCAAAGCGGCATGTATAGCGCGCCGTGTGTGTTTTCTTCCGCCAGGCGAAACCCGCAGGCCAGAAGCAGCGCCTCGGCGTGCCCGTCGCCCGGCTCCAAACGAGTCTCCACCTGCTTTACCCCTTGGATTTTCAGCCCCGCAGGATGTGCTCCAAAGCCTTTTCCTCCAGCTCCTCCTGCCGGAACCGGGCGTCCACCATAAAGCGGCAAAGGGTGGTCTTGCCAGCGCCGTTGCGGCCCAGCAGGCAGTAGAGGCCCGGCTCCTCCAGCATCAGCGTGATGTTTTTCAGCACGGTGGCGCGGCCGTACTCTTTCGTCACTTGTTTCAGTTCTATCATAGTGTGTCCTCCTGTGCGGCGTACAATTAACCGTTGCGTTTTGCGGGCCCCGATGCTAGAATGGAGTATAAACCTTTGTGCAACACAAAGGTCAAGGGGTGATTTTTACAACCATGAAAAAATATTTTTCCATAGGGGAGGCCGCCAAGGCGGCCCATACCACCGCCGAAACCTTGCGCCACTACGACCGCATCGGCCTGGTAAAGCCCAGCAAAAAGGACGGCTGGACCCAGTACCGCTACTACACCGAGCAGGACATCGTCCGGGTGAACACCGTGCGGGCCCTGCAGCTGATGGACCTGCCCCTGCAGGAAATCAAAAAGGTGCTGGAGTACGACGACCTGGAGAAAATCATCGCCTTTTTTGAGCAGGCGGAGAAAAAAGCCGATGAAAAAATCGCCGCGCTGCAGTTCAGCAAGGAGAAAATCCAGCTGGCCAAGGCGGACTATGTGCGCCACTTGGAATTGCAGCGCCAGTCCCGCAGCGCCTTCCTCAAGGAGTACCCCCAGCGGGTGCTACTGCTCTCCGATACCCTGGAAAAGCCCACCTTGGACAACCTCTGGAATTACCTCAGCCACTTCTACGAAACGCTGCCGCCAGCCCTGCGGGAGCAGTTTTCCTTTGAGGATGTGGCCGGCATCTATACCGAAGGGGGGCGCTCCCGGCTGTTTGCCATCTGCACCCAGTACCAGCAGGTGGAGGGCCTCAAGACGCTGCCGGCGGGGCGGTACCTGTGCGCCAACTGCGCCGAGGAGGCCAGGGAGCAAACCCTCCAAGAGCTGCTGCGCCTGGCCCAGGCGCAGTACGGCGTCCATCCCACGTTCACCGTGCAGCTCATCGTCGTTTCGGGCATCCTCCACTGGAACTACGAGGTGCAGGTGTATGTGGGCGCCGGCCGGCTTCAAACCGGCGAATGTCCTCATAAATGGGACGTATAAACAAGGCCTCCTTCGCGGTTTGCTCGATTGTACCGTGAAGGGGCCGTCTTGGCTGCGGAAAAATAGATTGACACATTGTAGTTCTTCTGTTATACTGCTCTTATAAACTACAAACTATCAACGAAAGGAGCCGCCTATGATTTCTATTTCCGAATCCGAGTGGCAGGTGATGCAGGCTGTGTGGTCCGGCCCGCCCAAGACTTTGCCGGAAATCATCTCCAGCCTGCAGGCCACCGGCTGGAGCAAAACCACCATCCAAACCTACCTGGCCCGGCTGGTGAAGAAAGGCGCCCTCACCACCCAGCGTCAGGGCAAGGGGTATCTCTACTATCCCGCCCTGTCCCAGAGCCAGTGCCAGCTGGAGGAGAGCAAGAGCTTCCTCCACCGGGTCTACGGCGGTTCCCTGTCCAAGATGGTGCTGGGCTTTGTGGAGAGCGGTACGCTCTCCACCCAAGAGCTGGAGGAGCTGAAAACCTTGGTCAACCAGCAGGAGCAGCGCCATGATTCTCACTGAGCTGTTCTTCCTGGTGGTGTACCTGTCCCTGGTGGGCGGGCTGTTCGGCGTGGTGAGCCTGCTTCTCAGCCGGGTGCTGAAACGGGCCCTGCCCCTGTGGTTCTCCCTCTGCGGCCTGGCCCTCTATGGGATTCCGGTGCTGTCCCCCCAGGTGCGGCTGTTTTCCCCCCAGCCGGAGCAGCGCCTGCCGGCTTTTCACATGGCCGCGCTGGTGTGGGCGATGGGGTGCGTCCTGTTCCTGGCCTATCGGGTGACACGGCTGCTGCTGGCGGGAAAATCCCTGCGCCGCCGCCCGCCCTGTCAGAACCAGCGGCTCTTGGGCCTCGCCGCCCAGTGCGCCCAATCCCTGGGAAGGAAGCGCACCCCACCCCTGTTGGAAACGCCCCTGGACGCGCCCATCTCCGTGGCGGGGGCGCTGCGCCCGGTGCTGCTGGTGGATACCGCCACCCTCTCCCAGCTGACAGATGTCCAGCTTCAAGCCGTCCTCACCCACGAGCTCACCCACATCCGGCGCCACCATTTGCTGCTCCAGCGGGTGTACGATGTGGTCTGCGCCGTCCACTGGTTCAACCCCCTGGCCTGGCTGTGCCGGGAGGACTTCGTCCTCCACTGCGAGACCGACTGCGACGCCCACGCCCTTCGCTCCTTGACCGGCAGCGTTACCAGCGGGGAGTACGCCCGGGCCATCCTCCGCCTGCTGGAGCTGTCCGCCTGTAGAGAGGCCAAAGCCGCCCAGGGGCTGGGGGCCTTGACCTTCCTCCACACCAAGCGCAGGCTGGGCCGCATTCTGGCAAAGCCTGCCCCCTGGAAGAAGCGCCTGCTGGCGGCGGGGTTGGCGGGTTTGTTGGTGCTGGCCTTGGCCTTTTCCGCGGAGTTCAGCCGCCAGCACTTCTATCCCTACCCCGCCTATTCCGTGGGCACAGAGTCCGGGGCACAGTAGCCCCGCTCTCTTTTACTTGATAAATCTACAAATGTAGTTATAAGGAGGCTGTTATGGAACCGAACATTGTCTTTTCCCACGTCACCAAAACCTACAAAGGGGGCGTCACCGCCTTGGAGGACGTGTCCTTTTCCGTGGGCAGCGGCGTCTTTGGGCTGTTGGGCCACAACGGGGCGGGCAAGTCCACCTTGATGAAAGCCCTTGTCACCGTGGAGCCGCCCAACTCCGGCGCCATCCAAGTCTGCGGCTTCGACACTGTCCGCCAGGGGAGGGAGGTCCGCCAGCGCCTGGGTTACCTGCCCCAAGAGCTGCCTATGTACCCCAGCCTTTCCGTGAGGGAATTTCTCCGCTACATGGGGGAGCTGAAGGGCGTTCGGGACAAAACCCAGGTGGAGCAAGTCCTTCTCCAGGTGGAGATGCAGGACTTTGCCCGGCGGAAAATCGGCCAGCTCTCCGGGGGCATGCGGCGCCGGGTGGGCATCGCCCAGGCCCTGCTGGGGGAGCCGCCCATCCTGGTAGTGGATGAGCCCACCGCCGGCCTGGACCCGGAGGAGCGGGTGCGGTTCCGCGGAGTGCTGTCCCGCTACGCCCGCCAGGGGAGGACCGTGCTGCTCTCCACCCACATTGTAGAGGACGTGCACCAGCTGTGCCAGCACCTGGCCGTGCTGCGGAAGGGCCGCCTTTTCTACGCCGGGCCCTCCCAGGAGCTGCTCCACCAGGTGGAGGGCCGGGTGAAAGTCCTGCCCCTGGGGGACGACAGAGAGCTGGCGGCCTTGCAGCGCCAGGCGGTGGTGCTCTCCACCACCTACGAGCAAAACGCCATCCTGGCCCGGGTAGTGGACGAGAGCGGCCGCTTCCCCCAGCCGCCTGTCCCCGCCACCTTGGAGGACGCCTACGTCTACTGCATGGGAGGGAAAAGCCATGCGTAAAACAGTGTCCATCTTCCACTACGAGCTGAAGATGCAGGCAAAGCGCCCGGCGGTGTGGGGCGTGTTCCTGGCCGCCGCCGCCATGGCCCAGCTGGACTGCTTTCCCTCCGCCCAAAACCTGGCCCGGCTGGAGTTTCTCAACCAGCCCGCCTACTTTGTCCACCGCGTCATGACATTGGACGCCCTGTTGCTGCTGTTCGGCCCGGCCATCCTTCTGGCCAACCGCTTCCCCGCCGATAGGAAAAACGCCATGGGCCACCTGTTCCTCTCCTACCCCTTGGAGAGACGCCAGTACATCCTGGGCAAGCTGCTGGGGGGCTTCTGCCTGGCCTACCTGCTGACGGCCCTGTTCCTCCTGTGCAACACCGCCGTCTATGTGCTGGCCGCGCCCTTTGCCATTGCCCCGTGGAAGTGGCTGCTCCCCTTGGGCAAGGCCCTGGCGCTGTGCGCTTTTCCCGCCAGTTGGTTCACCGGCTTGGCGGCGGTGGCACTGCCCGGCGTGGTGGACATCCGCCTGTTTTACGCAGCGGCAGCCCTGTTCTTTGGGTGGAACGCCGCCACGGTGGGCTCGGCCGAGAGCATGCCCTTCTGCCTGCTCACCGCCGGGGATTTGTCCCGCCTGCTGTGGGTGCACCCTAAGTGGCCTGGGCTGGCGTGGGGAAGTGTGCTGGCAAACGCCGCGTTCCTCCTGGGCGGGGGCGTGCTGTGCGCCTGCCTGTCCTTCTGGAAGCTCTCCTTCTGGAGGCGCCGCCTATGAGACGCCTCCTGCTGGAACTGAAAATCGCCGGGATAAACTTTCCGTTGGTGACAGCCGCCCTCTCTTTGGCCCTGGTGCTCTTTGCCGCCCTGGCCGGAGAGCTGCTGGACTTCGCCCCCATCGCTTTCGAGGTGGTGTTCCCCCTGTACGCCGCCATCGCCGTGGGGGAGTGGTCCCGCTTCCGCAGCGATGCCGCCTTTGAGGCCATCGCCGCCCAAAGCTCCGCTTTGTTCCCCTGGATGCTTTGCCGCTTTTTCGCTGTCTTCGTCACGGTGAGTCTCTTTGCTTTTGCCACCATGCTGGCCGCCGCCTGCATCCGTCCGGGGCTGGCCTTGGAGGAGATGCTCCTGCTCTACCTTCCCACGGCGTTTTTCTTCGCGTCGGTGGCGGCGCTGGTGGGCGGACTTTCCTCCCAAGAGCACCTGCCCACCCTGGTGTGCGGCCTGCTGTGGCTGGTGGCGCTGCTCACCCGCAGCCTGCTGCGCCTGCCCGGGGTGGAGTATGTCTACCCCTTCCTGCGCTTTGCCGGGGACCAGCACGGTGTCTGGCTGTGGAGCAAGGCGGCGCTGACGGGGATAGGGCTGCTGCTGTGGGCGGCCCTTGGGCTGCTCGCGGAAAAACCGCCCAAAGCGGGCCCAGCCCTCACAACCCCTATACACAAACCGGGGAAAGTGTAGTATACTACTTTTATCTATCCACGTTGCTGGGGGGAAGCGTCATGTTGTATGCGGTCATCGCGGATATTCACGGGAACTATCCCGCCCTACGGGCTGTCCTGGAAGACGCCCGGGAAGCGGGGGCGCAGCAGTATCTGCTCTTAGGGGATTTCCTCACGGATTGGCCCTTCACCCGGGAGGTCCTGGAAACGCTGGCCAGCCTGGGAAACGCCGTGTTTGTGTCAGGGAACCGGGAGTGGTACCTGGATTTTTTACACCCGGCGCACCGCCACCGGGAGCAATTCGCGGCGCTGTTCCTGACCCGGGAAGCCATGGGGGAGAAGGCCCTTTCCTGGGTGAGGGGC
>ENA-UONZ01002093-UONZ01002093.1-human-gut-metagenome-genome-assembly--contig:-C93old-NODE-2093-length-17064-cov-188.020107_pt1 | contig 17064 bp, 14 predicted proteins | sample MGYA00242468_ERZ724015 | MGnify/ENA metagenome assembly ERZ724015
ATACTTTGTGTATGAATTAGTTGGCTAATTTTGTAATATTTAATGAATGTCCCTAAAAAAGGTCCGGACTTTATTGAGTCCGGACCTTTCTTTTATATCGGAGATACTGTCTTACGCTTTCTTCAAAGCGGCAATACTTTCTCTCAGTGAGCTGATGATACTCTCCGCGTCCGCCTGTTTCTTGCGTTCCATTTCGATAACGGCAGCAGGAGCATTATTCACGAACTTCTCGTTACTCAGTTTCTTCAGAACGCCTTGCAGGAAGCCTTCCTTATGCTTCAATTCAGCTTCCATACGGGCTATTTCGGCTTCCACATCAATCATGTTGCCCAAAGGAACGGCAAATTCCGTTGTACCTACCATGAAAGCGGCATCACCGTCGGCCTTAGCCTCAACTGCGGTTACGGCAGAAAGGTTGCACATCTTGATAATGACAGCATCGAAAGCAGCCACCGGGTTTTCACCGACAACCTGTAATTCCAACGGTTCTTTTTGGGCGATGTTCTTCTGCAAACGGATAGAACGTACATTACTGATAACCTCTTTCACCACCTCGAACTGCTGTACAAAAGCCTCGTCCACTTCCGTCGACATGGAGATAGGGCTTACCATAAGGCTTTCTCCATCCTTACGGTCGACGATGTGCTGCCACAACTCTTCGGTGATGAACGGCATGAACGGGTGCAGCAGATGCAACAGATTATCGAAGAAACCGATAGTCGTATCGTACACCTTCTTGTTGATGGGCTGTCCGTAAGCAGGCTTAATCATCTCCAGATACCAGGAAGAGAACTCATCCCAGAAGAGCTTGTATACCGCCATCAATGCTTCGCTCAAACGATACTTGCCGAACAGGTCTGCCAATTCGGCAGCCACGGCATTCTGTTTGGACTCGAACCAGCGCATAGCCAGTTCGGCAGCTTCCGGCACAGGCACTTCCTCACTCACTTCCCAGCCCTTAACCAGACGGAAAGCATTCCATATCTTATTGTTGAAGTTACGTCCCTGTTCGCAAAGCGCATCGTCAAAAAGGATGTCGTTGCCGGCAGGAGCCGAAAGCATCATACCCATACGCACACCATCGGCGCCGTAGCGGTCTATCAGGTCAAGCGGGTCGGGTGAATTGCCGAGCGATTTGGACATCTTGCGTCCCAGCTTATCGCGGACGATACCCGTGAAGTAAACGTTCTTGAACGGCATCTTGCCTTCGTATTCATACCCTGCCATAATCATGCGCGCCACCCAGAAGAAGATAATATCCGGCCCCGTTACCAGGTCGCTGGTAGGATAATAATAGTTGATTTCTTCGTTGCCCGGATTCAGGATACCGTCGAACAGGGAGATAGGCCACAACCAGGAAGAGAACCAGGTGTCGAGGCAATCCTCATCCTGACGCAAATCCTCTATTTTAAGGGCAGGATTTCCGGTCTTTTCCTGTGCCAGCTTCAAGGCCTCTTCGGGAGTAGCTGCCACCACATATCCGCCTTCCGGCAGGAAGTAAGCGGGAATGCGGTGTCCCCACCACAACTGGCGGCTGATACACCAGTCCTTGATGTTCTCCAGCCAGTTCTTATAGGTATTTTTATATTTGGCAGGGTAGAATTTCAAGTCATCATTCATCACCGGAGGCAGAGCCATATCGGCAAAGTGCTGCATCTTGAGGAACCATTGCATGGAGAGCTTCGGCTCGATTGCCACGTTGGTACGTTCGGAGAAACCGACCTTATTGGTATAGGCTTCCACCTTTTCCAGCAACCCGGCACCCTGCAGGTCTTTCTCAATCTGCTCGCGTACATCGAAGCGGTCCATGCCTACGTACAGTCCGGCTGCTTCGCTCAGCGTACCGTTGTCGTTGAAGATGTCGATGGCAGGCAGGTTGTATTTCTCGCCCAGCATATAGTCGTTGACGTCGTGTGCAGGAGTTACCTTCAGACAGCCCGTACCGAACTCCACGTCTACATAATCATCCTGGATAACAGGAATAACGCGGTTCACCAGCGGCACAATCACTTTCTTGCCCTTCAGCCATTGGTTCTTCGGGTCGGCAGGGTTGATACACATCGCCGTATCACCCATGATTGTTTCGGGACGCGTAGTGGCTACCACGGCATAACGCTTGCCGGAAGCGTCGCGATGAACCACTTCGCCTTCGGCTCCCGTCTCACCGGACATGTCATCGTCGGCAACGTAATATTTCAGATAATACAGCTTGCTGTGCTCTTCTTTATAGATAACCTCTTCGTCGCTGAGGGCGGTGAGGGCTTTCGGGTCCCAGTTCACCATACGCACACCGCGATAAATCAGCCCCTTGTTGTAAAGGTCTACAAACACTTTAATCACGCTTTCACTGCGTTTCTCATCCATGGTGAAGGCAGTGCGGTCCCAATCGCAGGAAGCGCCCAGCTTACGGAGCTGTTTCAGGATGATACCACCGTGCTCGTCCGTCCATTCCCAGGCATGCTTCAGGAATTCGTCGCGGGTAAGGTCTGTTTTCTTGATGCCCTGTGCGGCAAGCTTGTTCACAACCTTGGCTTCGGTGGCAATGGAAGCATGGTCCGTACCCGGAACCCAGCAGGCGTTCTTGCCTTCCATACGGGCACGGCGTACAAGGATATCTTGGATGGTATTATTAAGCATGTGTCCCATGTGGAGCACACCGGTGACGTTAGGGGGCGGAATGACGATGGTGTAGGGCTCACGACCATCGGGTTTAGAACTGAATAATTTGTGGTCTAACCAATACTGGTACCACTTTCCCTCTACGTCAGCGGGATTGTACTTACTTGCTAATTCCATGTTTCTAAAATCTATATTTTGTTATAATGGGCGCAAAATTAATAAATTAATAGCTTTATCCGGCAAAAGCAATGAAAAGAATTACATACCTTTGCTTTACAAATGATGATTTTATACGGAGTTGCCGTAACAAGCACCCGGTGCCGCTTCGGCTTCGGCTACCGAAACCGGAAGTTTCCACGCAAGGAAACAGGAGTATACACGCAGGGAAACGACAGTGTCTACGTAAGGAAACAGCAGTTTCTACGTAAGGAAACCGGAGTATCCACCGCTTGAAACTCCCGTTCCCAAAGGGAGAAACGACAGCACCGAAAGCAGGAAACCGGCACGGGCCCCAAAAAGAAGAATAGAATGAAGCGTAGCATAACAATAGCAGGAGTGAGATTCAGAGGCAATTCATTACTTTTGATATTTTTTTTGTTGCTCGTATTGTGCGTGCAGACAGTGCCCGGTTTGGGAGATGCCTACGCCATGTACGTATACCCGTCCATCGCCCGGATACTTTCGTCCTTCTCCCGGCTTGTACCTTTCGCCATCGGCGACCTGTTCATTGCGCTAAGTATCGCCGGCGTACTTCTCTACCCTGTTTACGCACGCTGCATCCGCAAACAGAAATGGAACCGTATCCTGCTGAAAGATGTAAAGTATCTTCTATGGGTGTACGTATGGTTCTATCTGGCATGGGGACTGAATTACTCGCAAAAAAACTTTTACGAGCGGACGCACATTCCTTACACAGCCTATACTCCTGATAACTTTCGGAGTTTTACAGACAGCTATATCGAGAATCTGAACAGCTCTTACACCGATATTACGTCGGTCGAAAAAGAGCTGGTCTGCCATGAAAGCGTACGGGTCTATAATCAAATCGGTGACTCCTTAGGCGTTCACCGCCCCTTCCATCAAACGCCCCGCGCAAAGACAATGCTATTCACCCCACTGATTTCCATGGTAGGCGTCACCGGCAGCATGGGACCTTTCTTCTGCGAGTTCACCCTGAACGGCGACTTGCTCCCCTCGCAATATCCGGCTACTTACGCCCACGAGCTTGCCCACTTATTGGGTATCACCAGCGAGGCGGAAGCCAATTTCTACGCCTATCAGGTATGTACACGCTCGCAAGTGCAGGCCATCCGCTTCAGCGGTTACCTCTCCGTACTGCCGCATGTCCTGAACAACGCCCGCCGGCTCATGGCTGAAGAGGAATACGCGCAGCTCTTCCGGCGCATACGTCCGGAGATTATCGGACTGGCAAAGAAGAACAGCGAGTACTGGATGAAGAAATACAATCCTGTAATCGGCCGCATTCAGGACCGGATATACGACTTATACCTGAAAGGAAACAAGATAGAAAGCGGGCGGAAAAACTACTCGGAAGTGGTAGGTCTGCTGATTTCGTATGAGGAATGGAAGAAAAACAGTATCTTTGCGTCAATAATGTTTAATTAAAAAAATAACTCATGCAACATACAAGAAAGGAACAGATGGAAGCCTTCGGCCGCTTCCTCGACATACTCGACGAACTGCGTGTGAAATGTCCCTGGGACAAGAAGCAGACCAACGAAAGCCTGCGCCCCAATACCATTGAAGAGACTTATGAACTATGCGATGCCCTGATGCGCGACGACAAGCAGGACATCTGCAAAGAGTTGGGAGATGTCTTGCTCCACGTGGCTTTCTATGCCAAGATAGGTTCGGAAACCGGCGATTTCGACATAAAGGATGTATGCGACCGCTTGTGTGAAAAGCTTATCTTCCGCCATCCCCACGTATTCGGTGATGTGAAAGCGGAGACTGCCGGACAGGTATCCGAAAACTGGGAACAGTTGAAACTCAAGGAAAAAGGAGGCAACAAAACGGTGTTGAGCGGTGTGCCCGCCGCCCTGCCCTCGCTCATCAAGGCATACCGCATTCAGGACAAAGCCCGCAATGTGGGTTTCGATTGGGAAGAGCGGGAACAGGTGTGGGATAAAGTAAAAGAAGAAATCGGAGAATTCCAAGCCGAAGTGGCCCGCATGGACAAGCAGAAAGCAGAAGAAGAATTCGGTGACGTAATGTTCAGCCTTATCAATGCCGCACGCCTGTATAAAATAAATCCGGACAATGCACTGGAGCATACCAACCAGAAGTTTATCCGCCGCTTCAACTATGTGGAAGCACATAGCATCAAGGAAGGCAGAAACCTGCACGACATGACGCTGGAAGAAATGGATAAATTATGGGAAGAAGCCAAAGCATTAGAAAAGAAAGGAAACTGAAATTCACTTACTATCTGTTTCTTTTCAGGCACGGAATTACACGGATTTCACGGAAAAAGATAAAATAAATCCGTGTAATTCCGTGCCCGAAAGAAATCATCAAGTGTATTTGAACACTCTCCTTTTAAATATTAAAGTTACAACCTGTAACTTTTCAGAACAGTCATTTTAGTTTTGACGCACCCGCACAATTTTCAATCCGGACATATATCCTTTTTCATTTCTTGCCCGGCTGGGGTTTCGACGCTTTATCTTTGTTGTCATTATGCCGCATCCCTTTCAGCAATTCCCGGTGGAAACGCATCTCGGCTTTCTGCACCAGATAAAGTTTCTTGGCAGACAGTATCTTCTTGAACTTCGCAAAATAAGTCTTGTCCAAACGGTCGGCAGCGATACGGGCATCGTACACGCCTTCCATAATCACATCATATTGGGCTTCGGTGGTCTTTTCGTCCTTTCCCTGACGAATCAGACTCCACGCCTTGTCATTCTGCTCTTTTTTCTTGTCCTGCAATTCAAAATAAAGAGGAAAGAATCTGGCTGCCTCTTCCTTGGTCAATCCGGCTTTTTCTGTGATATATGCTTTTTGTCTGGCACGGAACTCAGCAGGCGACAAACGTTGGTTGCATCCGTCCGCTGCCCGCAATACGGGTGCCAGACTGCACATCATTACTAATAAAACAATCAGCTTTTTCATTTCTTTTTTCAATCGGTTAAAGTTCTCTACGGCTTATTCGGCATCGGAATCGGCCAGATATACATACAATGAGTAGTCGTCAAGCATGGAGTTATCCACCGCCATGTTGATATATTCCATTTCGGTTTCCGTTTCGTCGGCAGCCATGCGGTCGGTTGCAGCCGGCGTACGGTCAGAGGAAGCCACGCGGATAATCAATGCCGCACCTACAAACATAGCTGCCATATAGGCCCAGGGTTTCACCCTCTCCCACATCGTAGGCTCTTTCTGTTCGAAGGCAAGTTTCTCCTTTTCGGGCAGACGGTTCATCAGCTCCGAAGTGAAATTCTCAAAATATCCTTCGGGAACACGGAAAGCATTCTCCGTCCCTACTTTCTTGAGTATGTTGTCTTCTTCTTTCATAAGCTCTTCTCCTTTCTGTTTGGTTAGACTTTTTTTCACGTTAAAGGTTTAATCTTCTTCTCCCAATATCTTCTCTATTTTTTTTACGGCATGGTGGTAGGACGCTTTCAAAGCCCCCACCGAAGTACCGAAAATATCGGACATCTGCTCGTATTTCATTTCCTGGTAGTACTTCAGGTTGAACACCATGCGTTGCTTTTCGGGCAAGGTGAGCAACGCTTTCTGCAAGGCCATCTGAGCTTTGTCGCCCGAAAAGTAAGGATCGCTCTCCAGCTTCTGAAGGGTGTCGGCTTCGGGAGCGTCCAACGACACGGTGCTCGCCGCCCGCTGTTTGTTCAGGAAAGTAAGGCATTCGTTCAGGGCGATGCGGTAGAGCCAGGTGGAGAGTTTGGCCTCTGCCCGGAAATAATCGATATTGAGCCATGCCTTGACGAAGGTATTCTGAAGCAAGTCGTTGGCATCCTCATGCGAAAGCACCATGCGCCGGATTTGCCAGTATAACTGCTCGCTGTATTGCGCCACAATCATCTCAAATCCCCGCTTCTGCGTACTCTCTTCCTGAAGAAGCGCCAGCACTTCGCGTTCGTTATAAGAAGGGTTCATATAGTCTATTCACATTTATATCTTTTCTCTACGCAAAGATAGAAAATTAAAAACGAAAAGCCATCCGCAAGAGGCAAAAAGCCCGGCAGGAACAAAAGCATATTGCCGATTCGTTTGTTTAGTGCTTTTCTTTGGCTTGGCGGCAGATACATTCTGCCAAATGGTCGTTGACAAAGCCTGCTGCCTGCAAATGCGCGTAGCAAATCGTGCTCCCGAAGAACTTGAATCCCCGTTTTTTCATGTCCTTGCTCATGGCATCGGATTGGGGCGATGATACAGGAATATCGCTCAATGAGTGAACGGTATTCACGATAGGCTTCCCGTCGGGGAAGAATGAAAGGGTGTAGTTATAAAAGCTGCCGAACTCCTTCTGCACGGCAAGGAACAGCCTTGCGTTCGTAATGGTCGATTTGATTTTCAGACGGTTCCGCACAATACCCTCAAACTGCATCAGACGCTCAACGTCCTCATCGGTCATTTGCGCCACTTGTCCGGCATCGAAGTTGCAAAAGGCTTTACGGTATCCCTCGCGCTTTTTGAGGATTGTGATCCAGCTCAGTCCGGCTTGGGAACTCTCCAATACAAGAAACTCAAACAGCGTCCTGTCATCGGTCACCAATCTTCCCCACTCCTCATCGTGGTACTTCACATACAGTTCATCCGTTCCGCACCAGCCGCAACGTCCGTTTATTATATCTTGCATACTTATAATATTTATACGTCAGCAAAGATAGCAAAATTCCGATTCACACCGATATACAAAGCGTTTCTTTGGCCAACTGCGTATCCGGAAAAACGGCGCGCGCCTCATCCAGCAATACCTGGTCATCGTCATAACGGGCGGAGAAATGACCTATCAGCAACTTCTTCACTTCCGCATCGCGGGCTATCCGTGCGGCTTGCGAAGCGGTGGTATGGAACGTTTCTTTGGCACGCGGGGCGGCATCTTCGGCAAAAGTGGCCTCATGGAAAAGCAAATCCACTCCTTTTATCTGTTCCGTTATGGAAGGAAGATAAATCGTATCCGAACAATAGGCATAACGCCGCGGGGCAGCCGAGGGACGGGTGAGACGGGCATTGGGTATCACCTCTCCTTCCGGCGTAACGTAATCCGCACCGTTCTTGATACGGTTCAGCTCGTACACCGGCACTTGATAGAAGTCTATCATGTCGCGCAGGATATGATTGGGGCGCGGCTTCTCGGCAAACAGAAAACCGCAGCAAGGCATGCGATGCCGCAAAGGAATGGTTGTCACCGTAAGCGACCGGTCTTCATAAATCAAGGCGGCTTCTTTCGTTTCGAACGCGTGGAAGAAGATTTTATAGGTCATCTGATGATTGAAGAATGCAAGCATCGGCGTAAGAAGTTCTTCCAAACCTTTGGGAGAATGGATATGTAGGTCGGCCGTACGCCCCAAGAGATTAAGCGTGGATATCAGTCCCAGCAGCCCGAAACAGTGGTCGCCGTGCAGGTGGGAGATGAAGATACGGTTCAAACGCGAGAATTTGAGGCGTGACTTTCGGAATTGCAACTGTGCGCCTTCTCCACAGTCTATCATAAAAAGTTTGTCACGCAAGTTCACTACCTGCGAAGTAGGAAAATGGCGGGTGGTGGGCAATGCCGAACCGGAGCCGAGAATATGTAGTTCGAATTTCTCCATGATGGTGCAAAGATAAGGGTAATCATCACAGATTGCACAGATTATTGGCAAGAAATTAAGAGCCTGCCTAAAAAGAAAGGGCACTTGTGTTTGCCACAAGCACCCTTACCTTATTTATATGGAGAAGTAATTACTTCTTTCCGGCTTCCATTTGCTCTTTCAAAGCAGCCAGAGCGTCGATGTCGCCCAAAGTTGTAGAAGCAGCCTGGTTTTGGATAGAAGCAGGAGCTTCTTCTCTCTTACCGGAAGACTTCTTGGCAGCTTTCTTTTCTGCTCTTTCTTCAGCCTTGGCTACATCTTCGAAGATGCGGCTGTGAGACAGGATGATACGCTTAGCGTCCTTGTTGAACTCGATAACTTTGAATTCGAGCTTCTCGTCCAACTGAGCCTGTGAGCCGTCTTCCTTAACGAGGTGTTTCGGAGTAGCGAAACCTTCTACACCATAAGGCAGAGCAACAACTGCACCCTTGTCCAGCATTTCGATGATAGTACCTTCGTGTACAGAACCTACTGTGAATACAGTTTCAAATACATCCCAAGGATTCTCTTCGAGTTGCTTGTGACCGAGGCTCAAACGACGGTTTTCCTTGTCGATTTCCAATACCTGTACGTCGATGTCCGCACCGATTTGAGTAAATTCTGAAGGATGTTTAACCTTCTTAGTCCAAGACAGGTCAGAGATGTGAATCAAGCCGTCAACACCTTCTTCGATTTCTACGAATACACCGAAGTTAGTGAAGTTGCGAACTTTTGCAGTGTGCTTGGAACCGATAGGATATTTCTCTTCGATAGTTTCCCAAGGATCAGCTTTCAACTGCTTGATACCGAGAGACATCTTACGTTCTTCGCGGTCCAAAGTCAGAACTACAGCCTCAACTTCATCACCTACCTTCATGAAGTCCTGTGCAGAACGCAAGTGTTGTGACCAGGACATTTCGGATACGTGAATCAAACCTTCAACACCCGGAGCGATTTCGATGAATGCACCGTAGTCGGCCATAACGACAACTTTACCCTTCACGTGGTCACCTACCTTCAAGTTAGGATCGAGAGCATCCCAAGGATGCGGAGTCAGCTGCTTCAAGCCGAGAGCGATACGCTTCTTCTCATCATCGAAGTCGAGGATAACGACGTTGAGCTTCTGGTCGAGTTCAACCACTTCTTTCGGATCGCTGACGCGGCCCCAAGAAAGGTCTGTGATGTGAATCAAACCGTCTACGCCACCCAGGTCGATGAATACACCGTAGGATGTGATATTCTTAACGGTACCTTCGAGAACTTGTCCTTTTTCGAGTTTACCGATGATTTCTTTCTTCTGTTGTTCCAGTTCAGCTTCGATAAGAGCCTTGTGAGATACAACAACGTTTTTGAATTCCTGGTTGATTTTAACCACTTTGAATTCCATTGTTTTGCCAACGAATACATCATAGTCGCGGATCGGTTTAACGTCGATTTGAGAACCCGGCAAGAATGCTTCGATTCCGAATACGTCTACGATCATACCACCCTTAGTGCGGCACTTGATGTAACCCTTGATAATTTCTTCATTTTCCAAAGCAGCGTTAACGCGATCCCAAGAACGGGTAGCACGAGCTTTGCGGTGAGACAGAACCAGCTGTCCTTTCTTGTCTTCCTGGTTTTCGATGTACACTTCTACCATATCACCTACTTTCAGGTCGGGATTGTAGCGGAATTCATTCAAAGGAATGATACCGTCTGATTTGTAACCGATGTTCACAACTACTTCACGCTTGTTCATTGCGATTACGGTTCCGTCAACTACCTCGCGGTCGTTAACTTTGTTCAGCGTGTTGTCATACGCCTTTTCCAAGTCTTCGTGACTTACGTTTGTTACGGTTTCACCGTTTTCGTAAGCATCCCAGTTGAAGTCCTCAATGGGAGCAACATTTTTTAAATTTTCCATTAATAAATAAATTGTTTAACTCGTTAATTAAGTGAGACTTTATGTTGACTCATATTAAATCGGGCGCAAAGATAGGAGTATTTTCTTGAATGACAAAAAGTTCTTTCTGAAAATATCCGGTCTTTATGCCCGATTTCTAAAGATTTACACCTTATTATAAGGTAGAATTCTCCCTGACATATGCCAAAGCCGCCCCTATGGCCGTGCGGTATTCCGCATAGGGCGGGATATGGAAACGCACATGATAAATGCTTTCCATCTTCGGAAATACTTCCCGGCATTGCGGCAGTTGGGTAAGATTACCTATCAGTACAAAGTCCTTTACCGGACTGTTCAGGGCGGAAAGCACAGCCGCACCGCCGATAGTCTGGAGCACGGTATAAATGATGCCGCAGGCGATGTCTTCCGGTGAGGCGTTACTGTCGGCCTTTCCGAACAATGAAGCGGTAGCGGATACGGGCAGGTCGGGCAATGCGTTGTTACAGATATCGCCGATTTGCAGATTGACGCGGGTCACATCGCCTTTTGCCGCCAAACCGGCAACCTGATGAATGTCGTGTGTTTTGAGCAACAGCCGCGAAAGTCCCTGTAAGGTTCCGCCACCGATACCCATACCGCCGATATGCTGTATTTCATCTCCGCTGATTTTCACGAAAGAAGTACCTGTACCCATACTGACAACTATCAACTGATCGATGTCCGTAGCATGGCGCGCCCCGAGTCCGTTGGCTATGAACTCATCCGTCTTGCGGGTGGGAAGTCCGTAAAGCGGGCTGTCCACAAACGCACTGCCCACACCGGTCAGCATCACCTGCTCCACATCGGACAAATGGATTCCGTTATCATAGATATACTTGCCGAACGCTCCGAACAGGGAAGTTACCGGGTCGGCCGCCGTTATGAACATCGGAGACTGTATCTTGCCTTTATTGAGTCCTACGATTTTAGTAGTGCTTCCACCTACGTCTATGCCTATTACAATTCCCATAGTCTTAAAATTTTGGCACAAAGATAAAGTATAAATTCTTATAATATGCCTTTCGGACCTACCTATTGAACAACTCAAACGTAAACTTAACCCCTACTTCCTGGTACTTCCAGTTTGCAAAGCTTGTAAAAACGCCGAAATCGAAGATGTGCGTACCGATGCCATACCCGAGCTCAAGATAAGGGTTCAGGTGGGGAACCACCAGAGCGTTCAGATACAACCGTTCATTCAATACGTATTGAGTATATTTCTTCAAGTGGCGGAGCAGCAGGAAAGGAGCCTCGTACGTAAAATGCCCGCGGATATACTTGCGGGACGAGTTATACCAACGCCCGTCGAGCAACTGGAACACTCCGCCGATTTCATCATTCCAGCCTACGGGAAGATTGGAACGGGCCAGATTGGCGAAATCCACAAAATAAAGCTCTTTCTGATTCGTAAAAGCACCCCAGCCGAAACGGTAGTAAATGTCACGCATCAATCCCAACGGAATGTTGTGCTGAAAGTCCACTTCAATACGTTCGTACTTTCCGGTGCTGTGCATGACGCCGCTGATACCGCGCTCCCAGTCTACGGAAACGGTGGGATATTTGGAATGAAGGTTGATTTTACGGTCGCCGCTCATATAATAATACTGACCGGGAGTCCACGTCAGGCGTACACGGGGTGCAAAGCTGTTATAACTGTGACGGAACTTTTTCAGAACCGAAGGGTCAAATCCCGGATAGACGGATGACGCACCCGCAGACATCACATTCGGGGCATCGGGATAGACAAGAACGAATTTAGAACGCTCCACTTCGGTACGCCTGTGTAAGGAAAGCCCCACATCCAGAGTCAGACCGTTGACAATCTCCCAGCTGTGGCGTATGTGCAAATACAAGTCCTTAAAATAGTCCAGGTGAATCTGGTCGAAATCAAAGATACTGTCGGGAATAGCTTTCAAATCATCCAGCACGTCGCTGCTGTAGATACGGTTACCGTTACCCACGCTGACATGCAGGGCGGCACGCTTGCGGGGCCAATAGTCGAAATCGGAATTGACCGACCAGTAAAACTCCTTCCGTTTGAAGTTGTAACCTAACTTGGGAACGATACGCAACAGACGGTCGCCCTTAAACAGCCGGTTGTATTTAAATTCCTGACGGTAAGAGAAACCGTTGCTCTTGCTGTAGCTCAGCAGCAAAGGGTTTATAAGAGGCGAACAGCGCACACTCCCCATTTTGGCAAGGTCTACCGTATACCTGCTTACCAGCGCATCGCCTATCTGCCCCCAGAACTCCAGCCGCTTGTTCTTGGGCTTTTTCTTATAGAGAAGCGTGTCACGGCGCAAGAAGAAATCCTCATACAGCTTCTTCTCATGCGAAGTCAGCGGAATAGGACGCAGCTTATTGAAGTGGGCGGTATCACGCCGGTAAGCATTGGTATCCGTCAGCAGAGTATAAGATTCCGACAGGTCGTATTTGCTTTTTGTCCTGTTCCGCACAACAGCCGGGTCTTTCTGACTAATCTCCTTATAGTCGAGTACCGCCGTATAGCTGCCGTCGATGACATTGCCCAGCAGACGAAATGTGGCATCGATATTGAAATGCACAGGCAAAAACTCATTAGCGCCCCCCACCTGTCCCATTCTTACCAGATTATTAAAACGCAGCATCTCGGAACGCCCGGAAAAACGAATCTCGCGCACACTCCACACATTGTCGCTGACCACCATGTATCCCCCCACGAGCTGAAAACTCTTGCTCTTCGGCATAAAACGGATACGGAACTCACGGTTGTGAGCCTCACCCATTATGGAATCTATATAATAGGTATAGAATTTCTTTGCATTGGAAGCCAGCGGGGAGAGCAGCTTATCATACAGCAAGGTGGAAGAGTAGATATTGATGTGGAAGTATTCAAGCAAACGGCCGTCCAATTCCCAAAGTTCGGAAGAAGTGCCCACACTGGCTTTCACTTTCTGGTCGTAAATATCGGGAGCGGTATAATGCAGTTCGCTGTATGTCTCCATCATATACTCCCGGACCCCTTTCTTCATACGGAACATGGAAGGGATAAAGCGGAGCAGGTGATTTTTCTTGCGGATGTTTGCCCAGCCTTTGATATAAAGTTCCGCCTTGTACTCATCGACAACGCGCTCGTAAAAAGGCGCAAAGAAGATAACCTTGTCCATAATGGAATCCGCATAAGCCCGTTGTCCCGCATACGATTGGAGAACAGCCGTAGCACCCGCCTTCTGCAAACTTGCACACAAGAAACAGATTCCTATCCATATACATATAATATGTTTCAACCGCAATATCTTCTTATGAGGGAACAAATATAGAAAAAAAGTAATAACTTCCACCTTTATTCCATTTTCATTTTCAGAGGACGATATTTCTCCAAAAAACATTATTTTCAAGAGTACCCCTTATTTTTTAGGGGTATATCTTCAAAAAACATATAAAAAAGCAAGATTACCCCCTGAAAAGTAGGGGGTAATTCAGAAAAAACATATAATTTTGCGCCCAACAACCAATAAAAGAAGAGACTAATATGTCAAAAATGAGATTTTTTGCTTTGCAAGAGCTCGCCAATCGCCGCCCTCTTGAAGTCATCACTCCTTCAAACAAGTTGTCCGATTATTACGGCAGCCATGTTTTCGACCGTAAAAAGATGCAGGAATACCTGCCCAAAGAAGCCTACAAAGCTGTAACAGACGCCATTGAAAAAGGCACTCCCATCAACAGGGAAATGGCCGATTTAATAGCAAACGGCATGAAAAGCTGGGCAAAATCCCTGAACGTTACCCACTACACCCACTGGTTCCAACCTCTGACAGACGGTACAGCCGAAAAGCATGACGGCTTCATCGAATTCGGAGAAGACGGGGATGTCATTGAACGCTTTTCCGGAAAGCTGCTTATCCAACAGGAACCGGATGCTTCTTCTTTCCCCAACGGCGGTATCCGCAACACATTCGAGGCACGCGGATATACGGCATGGGATGTTTCTTCACCGGCTTTTGTCGTAGACACCACGCTTTGTATCCCAACAATCTTCATCTCCTACACAGGCGAGGCACTGGACTATAAGACACCTCTGCTCAAGGCTCTTGCAGCAGTGGACAAAGCCGCAACGGATGTCTGCCAGCTTTTCGACAAGAACATAGCACGCGTATATACGAACTTGGGCTGGGAACAGGAATATTTCCTCGTCGACCTGGCGCTCTATAACGCACGTCCCGACTTATGCCTGACAGGACGTACACTCATGGGGCACTCTTCTGCCAAAGACCAGCAGTTGGAAGACCATTATTTCGGCTCTATCCCGCCACGTGTCACTGCCTTTATGAAAGAACTGGAAATAGAGTGCCACAAACTGGGCATTCCCGTCAAGACGCGCCACAACGAGGTTGCCCCCAACCAGTTTGAGCTGGCCCCCATCTTCGAGAACGCCAATCTTGCCAACGACCACAACCAGCTGGTTATGGATTTGATGAAACGCATCGCACGCAAACACAACTTTGCCGTGCTGTTGCATGAAAAGCCGTACAGCGGCGTGAACGGTTCGGGCAAGCACAACAACTGGTCGCTCTGCACCGATACGGGAATAAACCTTTTTGCTCCGGGAAAAAATCCGAAAGGCAACATGCTGTTCCTCACATTCCTTGTGAATGTACTGATGATGGTATACAAAAACCAGGACTTGCTCCGCGCTTCCATTGCAAGTGCCGGAAACAGCTACCGCTTAGGCGCCAATGAGGCTCCCCCTGCCATTTTATCCATATTCCTGGGCAAGCAGTTATCTTCCATCCTCGATGAGATAGCCCGTCAGGTAAGCAACAGTAAGATGACGGCCGAGGAAAAGACTACGCTAAAGTTAGGTATCGGACGTATCCCTGAAATTCTATTGGACACGACAGACCGCAACCGCACCTCTCCTTTCGCTTTCACGGGAAACCGTTTTGAGTTCCGCGCCGCCGGTTCATCAGCCAACTGTGCTGCGGCAATGATTGCCATCAATGCGGCAATGGCCAACCAACTGAACGAATTCAAAGTATCCATTGAGAAGCTCATGGAAGAGGGTGTCGGCAAGGACGAAGCTATTTTCCGCATTCTGAAAGAAACAATCATCGCCTCGGAACCCATCCGTTTTGAAGGAGACGGCTATTCCGAACAATGGAAACAGGAAGCTGCCAAACGCGGACTGACCAATATCTGCCATGTGCCGGAAGCCTTGATGCGTTATATGGACAACCAGGCACGTTCCGTACTCATCGGCGAACGCATCTTCAACGAAACGGAGCTGGCCTGCCGTCTTGAAGTGGAATTGGAGAAGTACACAATGAAAGTACAGATTGAAAGCCGCGTTTTAGGTGATCTTGCCATCAACCATATCGTACCGACTGCCGTTATCTACCAGAACCGTTTGCTGGAAAACCTGCGTGGACTGCGCGAGACTTTCACTCCGGAAGAGTATGAAATACTCAGCGCTGACCGCAAGGAACTGATACGTGAAATCTCCCACCGCGTAACAGCCATCAAAATGCAGGTACGTGAAATGACGGAAGCCCGCAAGGTTGCCAACCACATGGACAATTACAAAGACAAGGCCTTTGCATACGAAGAAACAGTACGCCCCTACCTGGAAAGCATCCGCGAGCATATCGACAATCTTGAAATGGAAATAGATGATGAGATATGGCCGTTGCCGAAGTACAGGGAACTGCTGTTCACCAAATGATAAATGAACGGCTTTGCTGATAAACCGACTTCAAATTATGAATGATGAACCTGCCGCATTGTCATGCCAAACGGTAATTCATCATTCATAATTTAAAATTCCTTCCCCCTTTCCTTGCACTTTTTTGATACAAATGTGTCATTTTTAATTTTTTCTTTTTACATTTGTGCTGTACAACACAGTTTTGCAGCATTTATGGTAAAAATAAATTTATCCGATATTAATGTTCCGGAGTTGATTCCCGATATATGGTCACCTCTGAATGAAGAACAGCGAGAGTTTCTTGCCAACCATTTTACGCTTCAGAATTATAAAAAGAACGAGATTATCCATTGTGAAGGCGAGACACCTACTTGCCTGATGTGTCTGCTGAATGGAAAAGTCAAAATCTATAAAGACGGTGTGGGCGGAAGAAGCCAGATTATCCGTATGATCAAGCCCACTGAGTATTTCGGATATCGCCCTTATTTTGCCAAAGCGGATTATGTAACCGCTGCCTGTGCATTTGAACCGTCATTGGTCTGTCTGATACCCATGACTGCCATAATGACATTACTATCGCAAAACAATGAACTGGCGATGTTCTTTATCAGACGACTGTCCATTGACCTCGGTATCGCCGACGAGCGTACGGTGAACCTCACCCAAAAGCATATCCGCGGCCGTCTGGCAGAATCGCTTATTTTCCTCAAAGAAAGCTATGGTCTGGAAGAGGACGGTTCTACTTTAAGTATCTACCTGTCCCGTGAAGATTTAGCCAACCTTTCCAATATGACAACATCCAATGCTATCCGCACCCTCTCACAATTTGCTGCGGAACGCCTGATTACCATTGACGGAAGAAAAATCAAAATTATCGATGAGGAAAAACTGAAGAAGATAAGTAAGATAGGATAAACTTCTAAAATTAAAAATTGAGAATAAAAAAATAGGGCTGCGCGGTGGTTGTTAGGGATATTCAGTAAATGTCCCTAAAAAATAAGATGGCATATGAAGATGATAGG
>ENA-UONZ01002114-UONZ01002114.1-human-gut-metagenome-genome-assembly--contig:-C93old-NODE-2114-length-16951-cov-7.645064_pt1 | contig 16951 bp, 13 predicted proteins | sample MGYA00242468_ERZ724015 | MGnify/ENA metagenome assembly ERZ724015
TTCTTACCAAAAAGGAGTTGTTTTTTACCAAAAACACAAACTATTTTACACTACCCTGCCTACAAAAAAATAACCCACATAAGCGATTTCTAAAAATCCGGACAGACGGTTTCCCGTCTGCCGGATTTTGTGATGTTACCACACAGAATTTTTAATTTATAATCAGCACTTTTTAGATAACACGTATTCCACCAAACTATTTGCTATTTTTTTCACTGCTTCATTCGGCATACTTTCATATATATTTCCTGTTTCATCCTGCCAGATAATTATTCCATCAATTGCAAGATTTTCTACAGCATACATATTATGCGTAATCTGTGGATTTAATTCCCATTCTCTCTCTGTAACAGTAACAACATTTCTGTTCTTTGATTTTGCTATGCCTGTAATTTCTATATCATCAGCAAGCACAGAACCAAATGTCCCAAGATACTCTTTATATTCTGCTGCAAATTTTAATCCCAGTTCTTTTTCCGCGTTTTCAATAGATACTTTATCCGCAGCCCCTGTCGAAATCAGCTCTGGTAAATCATTTATTACATCAATTATTTTCAGCATTTTTAACTCCTTCTTCTGCTCTGAACTTCCAATGATTTTTTCTTTCCTTGGCAAATTCATTCCTATCTATTTCAGATTCTTTACCCTTATCATGAAGTATTGTATCATTTCCAACACCTCTGTGTTCTCGAGAAGTCAATTCTGCCAGAGGACTATCCGGCTTTTGACCAATATGATGAAGCTCTATTTCTTGTCCATCTTTCGTTAATGCTGGTCTGCCTCTTTTCATTCTTTCTCTATTGGAAATACCATCCTCATCTGTCAGATTCATATCAATATTATCTTTGATAAGGCATTTTTTATCCGCAATCTTTGTTTCTTGTAAACCGGCATTTCTATATATTTTCACTTCTTTCATCGAACTCGTAGCGTTAATAATTTCATCTGACCAACCAGTTTTTTCTTTTATTTCTTGTTTTTCTTCCCTTGTAAGCCCTTTTTTCTCTCCAAGATCATTCTTAGCTTCTTTCCATTGTGGTCCAGCTGGTATCTCTCTGTTCGAATCAGAATAAAACCTTCCTTCAGACACTTCGCCCTTCCCTTTACGATTTTCTCCGGGCAGCTCTAATCCCGAAGTCCTGTTCGAGTCTTCAAAAATACTTTTTTTCATTTCACGCCCAGCTGACTTTTCAACAGCCATCTCTGTTGCTAATTGTTCAATTGCCATTAGACTCCCTTCTTTTTTAAATACTCAACTCTAAGTCTCTCTATCATCTGAGATTCCGGATACAATTCATGCTCTATTCTACATACATAATACAAAATGGAAAGCATTTCTTGTGATTCAAATCCTGAGAACTCTCCTTTTAAATTTGAAATCATTATCTTACTCAATTCAGATAGATCAGACCAATTTTCATTTTGTGTTCCTCGAAAAACATTCGTTAAATCATAATTTTTCTTAATAAAATCAGCTACTGCCCATTCAAAAACATCATTTTGGGTATTCCAGTTGAGAATCAAATCCTTTTTGACTTTTGCTGCAACATTTGATTTCAAAATGTATTCTTTTATTTTTTCTTTTTCCAAAATACATTTTTTATCAATTAATATATGCAATAATCTGTCATTTTCTTCTTTTGTTCTCCTCACAACAGGTATTATACTCTCTTTTTCGCCAAGACTGTAGTCAAAAACTTTATATTCTGGCAATTGACACAAAACAGCTTCTTGCCAGTCATTTTGATAAACAGCAGCTACACCTGTCGGCAGTTTGGACAATTCAGCAAATTGTGATTCTTTTAATGCAATGGAACCACCCATTATTTCTCGATCCGTGCTCTCCGGTAAACGGAAAACTATTTTTGTATTTGTATTCCTGATCACTGCTGTATCAAGCAAATTCACTGCCTGATCAACAATCACAAATCCTTCACCAAAGGTACGCATCTCTGCAATCGCATTTGTCAGGATCTCAACTGATTTTCCAACCATATTTGATGAATCCATATTTTGTTCTGTTGAAGTCTTTTTTAATAAATTATGAGCTTCTTCAAGTACCGTAATATGCTTTAATTCTGCGTTCATTTCGTTTGCATATGTCATTCTGTACTCTTGAAGTTTCATAACAACCAATCCCATAATAAGCGATTTTGTTTCTGAAGCTCCAACTCTGCTTATATCAATAATCGCACTTTCATCAAACAACTCTTTAAGATTCATTTCATCACTGACAAACACTTTTCCATTGATACCATTCGTTAATGACTTAATTCTGGTTGAAAGTGAACCAATATAATCTCCTTTGGTATCTGAAGAATAATCAGAACTGTTTATCGTTTTATTCAATTCGCAAAGCACATCATCAAACGTAGGATATAAATTATCAACCTTATCATTTATCGACAAATCTAGATCCCATCCAGCTGACTTATACGCATTTTCTATAGATTCCTTTAATACTGCCGGCATTGCTGCGTACATCGGCCAGCAGACATTAAATATTTCCACTATCCTGTCAATGTGTTCAAGTATATGGATCCCTGTCGGAAAGGAAAATGGATTAATCCTGAGGATTTCTCCAACAAGTGGATTGGTTCCATAGCATTTCACATCTTTAAATATCTTTTTATACTCACCTTTCGCTGGTTCTACAACAAGAAATGGTATTCCTTTTTTCTTTAATTCACTTAAAATATGATATACGGCATTGGATTTACCAGATCCAGTAGAACCCGCAACAAATGTATGCATCGTCAGACTATTTAAATCCAGCAACACTTCTGTATCTGTCTTAATCCCCATATTATAAATACTTCCAAGATTGACGGATTTTTCAGATATTTTTTTCCTTGAAAGAACTTCCTGTCCAAATTCTGCATGTTCCACAACCGGCAAACCTCTCACAGAATGTCTTGGTAATCCCATATGTATTGCTAATTCATTTGTGCTGACTAAAGCGGAAGGATTTACAGAAACATATCTTTCTTCTCCATAACTGAATCCTCTGTACACAAACTGTGGATGCATAAAATGTGTTAAATACGGAGTTAATTCTTCTATTGCATCTTCATCTTGCCAAGTATTAATAGCATTTCTTTCTATTCCACTGTTCGTTCCTGCAATCACTGATTTATAGGTACTCGCTGCTGTTTCTGTTTCCGCAGCAGTTTCCCCCATAAAATAAGCTGCAAAATTCCACATTCCAAAACTTTCACATTCTTCGATTCGCTCCAGATGTGTCTGTAATCTTTGCATCACTAAATTAAGTGTCATATTCTTGGCATTAAGTGTAACACCTTTTGACGTTCCAAAAGTGTCTGTCATTGTTTTTGTATTTACCAAATTAAAAGCTTCTCCAGCCGTATATGCCTCATTACTGTTAATGGTAACACCAAAACTTTGTCCCTGACTGTCACTTTGATTTGTCCCTGATGTCTTGCTCTTACTGATTCCCTCTGAACCACTCAATCCATGGGTAAGTGTTGCATTAATTGATTCAGACATCGACTCCGCATTGCTTATGCCATTTGACACTGAAAAACTATTTGTCTTTGTCTTAGTTTTTGTTTTTGCTCTGGATCTTCCACATTCAAAAGGGCCTATACGATGTCCACGATTTTTGGATTTTGTTTTTGAAGTACTTGTTGATGTTGATTTTGTATCCGTTTCCGTATGACTGCTAGTATCTGTAATACCAACTGTCTGGGTTTCTCCTGTTGAAACAGATTGATTGTTCGTAAACGTTTGGGTTTCTGTCATTCCCCGTGATTCATTGCTTCCTACTGTATGAGTAGCAGTATCTGTAACCGTTTGAGCCGATCCCTGATTCTTCGTATATGACAGATTCTCTGTTTTTCCTTCACTGCTGCTACTGGAATTACTTTTACTGTCATTAACAGAAAAATTCATCTGCATATTAGCAAACGGAGAAAGCTGCGTACATATCTGCTCATATTCTCTTTTTCTGATCATCAATTCGTCATAAGATAAATTGTCTGCAATATATATCGCTGTATATGCTTTGCCTTGCATCGTATATACAAATTTTTCTAATCCCTGAATGAATTCCTTATTTGTTATTCCTTCCTGACTCTGTTTAAAATCCGCAACACTTGTAACACTGGAGATACATCCGACTTTTGTATTTTGCAGATCCTTTTTCATATCTTCATCGTAATAATCAGAAATCTGGCTTCCTGGGAAAAATCCCAGTAAGCTTTGTTTTAACATCTGAAATAATGTACCGGAAGACCGTTCATCATTAGGTCTTGCACCTAAATAAAATTCCGTCTTTTCTCCATCGCTCCTAAGCATAAGAACCAAAGTACACGGTTTATTGGATAAAGCCTGAAATATCATAGATAATTTATCAACCGAAAATTCATCTTCATGATATACCAATTCCGAAATCTTAAAAAAATGAATATCATTTAAATTTTCATATACTTCATCATCCTGGATGATAATTGGTAATTGATCTAATTTTGTAACATAGCCTTTCATCACTTCATCATCAATGATACTTAGACAATTTCCTAAATTTTGTTGAAGTATTCCAAGACTCATATTCTGCGGTTCTGGTTCTTTAAAAGGCTGTTCTTCAATCACCGGTTCTGCAACCTGTTTTTGATATACAACCGGCTTAGGCTCTGTAAAAGGCTGTTTTTCAATTACTGGTTCTTCAACTTGTTTTTGATATACAGCCGACTTAGGTTCTGTATTTTCTACAGACCTAACAAATTGTTCAAATTTCACTGTTTCACACCAACTCTCTTATTATAATAATACTCTACCTTTATTACATGATTAAAGGATCCATCTGGTCCACACATTTTTCCTACTTTCTCTGTCTTATACCAACCTGTAAGATAATTTTGACTGTCCGTATGCTCATATACTCTTATTTTTGTACCGTCTTTATAGTACCCCGTACCACATTTTTCCCAATCATCTTGTTTAATTCCAGGATTTTCAGCTTCCTTATAAATCTCTACTTTCGAACTATTATTATGCTCATATCGCGTTTTTCGTAAAATTTTCTTTCCGCTTTTTAAATATACGAACTCAAATTTGCATTTTTTTGTTTTAAAAATTGTCTTTACTTTAGAAACTGTCCTTCTCTTTTTATCCAATTCTGTGGCAGAATCTTTTTCAGGGGACTGTGACTCTTCATTCATAGTATTCTTATTATCAACACTACGATGGCTACTATAACTACAATGATTGCCACAATCCCCACTAGTTTTTTTGCCGAACTGTCTTCCTGTGTTTCCTTTGTGTAAGGTTCTGGATGTTTCGCTCTAAGTTGTTCTCTTTTCTCCTTCTGATAATCATGCGAACCTATATTGTTTCCAGTTACTCCAATCTCATCTAAATCGGAGCTATTACTTTCAGAACCCATATTTTGTGTTTGTACGATATTGCCCGTTTTTCTTTGGTCTGGCTCCTCGACATTTGATTGTTGCACTGGCTCAGAAATTGCTTTCGATATTTTTTGTTCCTCTATCTTCTTCTGCTTATCAGCTCTTTCAGCCAACAATCTCTCTATTTTTTTTGCATAAACCACTTTCGCGACTTCAATCATATGTTCAAATCTTTTTTCTGAAAAATTCTTTTTTTGATCGAACTTTATTTTCACCCAATAGTCCATATTCCAATCTGAACGTGATGTAGATAATGGTGTCAATTCAACATATGGTTCGAACATGCCATCCTGCTTTTTACAAACAACATAATCATCCTTATACTTTTCAAATGTCGGATCTACATCCAGGCTATCTAAGAAAATATATCTCAAGCCTGTTATATCTCCCTTATCTATACATTTTTTTATACCTGCAATCATATTTTAACCCTCTTTCAGAATCCTAAATATTAAGAATATCATCCATTTCATTTTTGCATGCTTCAATCCATCCCAGCAATTGTCTGTTTTTCTCTAATGTCTCTGTTTTCGCTTTTTGATCTATCATACACTTTTCTAATTCATCATATTTAGCTTGAATAATAACATTCAGCTCATCAAACAACTCTGCAAACTGTGCTTTCATATTTGCGATCTGTGTTTCCGCATATGAAAGTGCAGCCTCAATACCCTCATCCAGATTCTGCTGAATTGTTCTTAATAATTCTGCTGATATATCAATCGTACTTACTGTAAATTTCTCAATCTGTTCTCTGCGTTCTTCAAAAATGTCTTTCATGACCGTTTTATACCTAATTCTTGTTTCATAGACATCTTCATCTTTATAATCATCCACATCTTCATAGACATCTTCATAGACATATGATTTTTTACCAAAGAAACTTTTGACCGTATATCCAGCCTTAAAAAACCAATTTTTCGGTATTTTTTCCACCTTTTTAGTACCTTTTTTTTCTTTATGTGAACCTATTTTAACTTTTTGAGTTCCTACTTTAACCTCCTCCGTGCCATCCATTACCTGTTCTGCTTTTTGTCCCACTTTTTCATAATATACCTTTTCTTCATAGGTTGTTTCGCCAACATCATCTATAGTCTCTGTAGCAAAATCATCCGAGCACCAGGTCTGTGCACTTTCTCGCATATTGTTCAAAGCACCTTTTATCAGATCAACGGTACCAAAATTCAGCTGTTTACCAGTTGCTTTTTCATCAATTTTAGTCAACTTTTCCTGATACTCTAAAAGGATTCTTTCACCTGTTTCCATTACCTCTTGGTTAATTACACTTTCCAATTCAACTGTAAGCTCTGCTATGGCATCTGAACTCATTAATGAAAACTGATTAATCAATCCCTTCGCTGCTGCTCTATTTGTTATCTCATCTCCATAAGGCAAAAATACTCTGCTGGTCTTTTTTATTGCTTCCTGCTCCAGTTCTTCTGCTTTTTTTCTTATAGTCTCTATGGGATTCAGTGCATCAATTTTTTTTTCGAATATTGCTGCCTCTTCTCCATTTGATATTGCAGCTCTGACTGCTGCTGCACGTTCTGCACAAGCTTTAGCAACCTCTTCATCCATTGCTACTTGTGTTTTCGCTTTCGCTAATATCTGTGTACTTTCAAGAACTTCCTGGAAAGACTCAACAAGATCTTTTACTTTTTTCGTTTTTGCATATTTCTTAACATACGCTGTAATTGCTGCTTCAATGGAATAAATTCCACAATGAATTAATGCCTGTTCCTTTGTATCACCATTTTTTTCAGCCTGGCTTAATCTAAAGTTCAATTCTCTTTGTGCCGTTGGAGATAATGTAGAATATTGTTCTAAATGCATACTTTCATGATCATTAAACTTATCAATCATCGGAATCGTATCTCTTGCAGCAGACGGGAGCTGTCTCTCCTCTGCTCTGGTCAGATTGTCAATATCTACTCCGTTTAAATAAGTTCTGATGTTTAATGCTGTATATGCAGAGCAAGGGAAAATCTGAGGATCTTCGATTCCGTTCGAAGCTAAATATGTTTTTGCCGCTTCTATCGTTTTACCAATATTCTCTTCCTCTGGATTAAATCCATCCATCTTATTTACAACAAAAAGAAATCTATCTCTTACCTGCTTACCACCTTTTTTTATCTGATCTGCAATATAGGATAACAAAGAAGCATCATCATTTGTTCCTAACTGTGTTCCATTCAACACATACAAAATAAGATTGTTAGCATCACTGTTGATTGCTCTATAAGTAGTATTTTTATGAGCCTGATTTTGTGAATTATTTGGTCCCGGAGTATCTACAAGCATTAATGCTGTGCTTTTTGCATCAATAAATGGAATATCCCCCTGTGCTGCAATTCTATACACGTTTTCATCTTCATTTAATTCACACATTACATCATATGTAAGGTTTGGAATTTCTTTCAATACAACATCATTTTCTCCATATGCAACTGCCTCAAATGATTCAGCATCATTATCCAGAATTTCTGTAATGGTTGCAGTACAAGCTTCATTCTTTGATGGCATAAGTTTTCTTCCAAGTAATGCATTTATAAGTGTTGATTTTCCGGAACTCATCGTGGCAATCACATTTATTGGGAAAACAGAATTATTGATATTTACAAATGCCCTGGTCAATTTAGGATCTCTGAAGTCATCTATAGGACCTTCCTGTAAATCTTTAAAAACTCTTACAATCTTTTCATCAACTTCTTCGTCTCTTTTTCCTTCTGTAAAAGTCATTTTTAAATTTTTAATAATCCCGGCATTTTGAGCTCTTTTAAATACATCTTCGAAATCATCCCAATCTAATGCCATACCATAGAACTCAATGTCAAAATCCACTGTATTCAGTTCATCTACCAACATTTTCGGAAATTTTCCAATCCACTCCTGCATTCTTTTTCCTTTGACAATTTTGTAAAGACTGCTATCTTTAGATATCTCTTTACCATTTACCGAAATATTGGTTTCCATCTTATATGGATTATATTTTAAGTAAACCTGTGCCATTCTGCTTTCCTCCCTTTAGTATACATAGTTTCTCTGAATCTTCATGCTTGTAAAATCAATCTTCTTCACAGTAAATCCAGTTGTAAACACTCAGCTTTTCTGGATATCCTGTATCGTCCAGTAATTTTAGCACATTTGCATATTTTTTTCTTTTTTACAAGACTTTTCTTATTCCTTTTTAATATATCATTTTCTTTGTCTTTTCACAAGATAACTTTTATTAAAAATAATATATTTTTCTTTTGAAGAGAAAATATTTCAGAATTTTAAAATTATTTGCTAAAAACTCAGTGCATAATTCTATATTTTCCAGTAGCACAAAACCCCCGATACATCCATACCGGAGGTTTATGTTACTATGCACCTGAAAAAGATACCTCATTTTCTTTCATTAATCTCTTTTCTGCGGCAAACGATACTGCCCATTTTTCTCTTCTGCATTATGTTCCTGGATTCTTCTGCTTGCTTCATACAGTCCGCCAAGCACAACTGTACCATTTGTCACGGTATATACCAGAGCTGCCGCACCAGTCCCTGCCAGTGCAAATGTAGTCGCACCGGCAAGTACCGGTAAGAAAACAAATCCAGCCATCGTAGCTCCTGCAACGGGTGCTAACAGTTTTACATATTCGGATATTTTATCTACATTGCGATCAATAACTTCCCAGTCATAAGAACAATTTACAATCTCTACGGACTCTTTCACTTCTTTGATCTCAGTCAGATGGTTTTCTTTCGGTTTTTGAGGTTTGCCATTGATCACCCTTTTTCCAGCCTCTAAACCAACGGTTTTGACAAATGCTCCAACTAATTCCATACCTGCTTTTTCTATAAATGCTGCCGGCATAATCATTTCCTCCTTATCCAAAACTTAAAATTTACCGTTTTTAATAATCACGTCTTCTGCAATAATCATTGTACTCCTCAAGACTTATGTTCTCTTCCCAGGCTTCTCCATATCGCCACTCGTCATAATATTCATACTCATCTCTGAGAAGATCTTCCTCTTCTTCTGTAAGTTGTTCTTTTAATCTTTCGCTCATATAGCCTCCTAAAAATGTTTTTTCCTATTTTTTCAATCTGGATACTGCTTTAGAAGCCATTTCTGCGGCATACATCTTTCCCAGGGATGCTTTGGATACTCCGATTGATTTCGGATGTGTCATCTTCTCCAGTGCAAACATGTTAAATCCCATTTTAAATGCTTTCATAAATTTCATATATAAGCTCTCCTTTCCTTTTGGTACTATTTGCTTTGTTGTATCCTTAAGATAACATAGTCAAAATAAGTGTATGTGAAAATGATTTTTAGGCATAAAAACCCCCGGTGCTGGCACACCGGGGGTTTTTGTTGCCTAGTATCTATACAGAAGATACCTTGGCAGGTTCCATTGGGGTATCATTCACCATGGATTTTTCATCTTTCTTTCATCGCCATTATAGCATATGCTTTCTGGCCTTTCAAGTATATTTCTTTTTATTATTTTTTATTCACAAAATATTTTTTTATTTCTCTTAACTTTTTTCTCCTGTTTTTCTTTCCTTTATGCTACGGTCTCCAGATAGGTCTGACCTGCTTTGCCCTGCACGGCATCTACGATGTTGATACAGCAGTTGCCCATTCGGTCAATATGGTGGATAATGCGGTTGTATGGCTCGGTAAGTTTTGCTTTGCATTTTCCTTCACCGACACGTTCTACATGGGATTTTCGCATCTTGATACCAAGATCGAGGATCTTTTCTTTCTGTTGCAAAATATCTTTTGCAGCCTCCGTATTTCCGGTCGCCATCATCTGAACGGCTTTCGTAAACATTTCCTGGATCAGCTGCAGGCTGTGCCGCATATCACGCATGGCATCTTTGGAATATTTATATTTTTTCTCCTCTTTATCTTTCAGGGAGAGACAGACTTCTCTGCAAAGGGCACTCATACGATCCACATCACTTAAAATATACATGATACCTGCTGTCTGGTTTGCCTGCTCCTCAGTCAGTCCGCCGGATGCAAACAATTCGGAGAGGTATTCGGTGATTCGTTCGTAAAGTTTTCTGGTATCTTCGGAGTTCTGGATCACTGCTTTTATTTTCTCGCTGTCACTTTCTGTGGATACTGCGATCAGTTCTTTTAAGTTGTCGCTGACCAGCTCGATACATCTTGCCACTTCTTTTACGACCAGCTGAAGTGCTGCGGTCGGCTGTGAAACCAGTTTGGAATCCAGAAACTGCGGTTCTGCGTTGCTGTAGACTTTTTTCTGTCCGTCCGGAATGATCTTCATAACGATCTTGACCATCAGCCAGATCAGTGGTACCCAGATGACCGTCATGGTGATATTAAACAGGGTATGTGCATTTGCAATCTGCCTTGAAATAACTGCAATCTCCGCTCCTTTCGGAGAGATGTACTGGATCAGGGCTGCGTATGGTTTTACAAACCAGATAAACAGAAAACATCCGGAAATGTTGAAAATGCAGTGTGCAAGTGCGGTTCGTTTTGCATCTTTGGTCTGTCCGATACTTGCAAGCAGAGCTGTAATCGTGGTTCCGATGTTATCACCAAGCAGAATCGGGATTGCTCCGACAAGACCCAGGATACTGCTGACGCCGTCCGGTCCAGGCTGTTCTGCAAAGTTCTGTAATACTGCGATCGTGGCACTGCTGCTCTGTACGACAAGTGTCATCAGGGTTCCTACGGCTACACCAAGAACCGGAATATGAGAAACCTGTTCGATCATATCTGTAAATATCGGGCTGGATGCCAACGGTTTCATGACGCTTCCCATCGTCTCGATTCCAAGGAACAGAAGGCCAAATGCAAAAATGGTTTGTCCGATGTTTTTTGCACGTTCGGATTTTACTACAAAACTAATGATAAATCCGATAAAAATAATTGCATAAATATAATCACTTAACTTAAAGGCAATGATCTGTGCCGTCATCGTCGTTCCGATGTTGGCTCCGAGGATGATGGAGATTGCCTGCGGCAGATTCATCAGTCCTGCACTTACAAAACCGATCGCCATAACGGTTGTCGCACTGCTGCTCTGCAGAACGGCGGTTGTCAGTGCTCCTGCCAGAACGCCAAGGATTGGATTCTTGGTAAGCAATGCCAGAATCCGTTTCATTTTTTCGCCTGCTGCCTTCTGAAGGCAGTCGCTCATCATATTCATTCCGAAAATGAACACTGCCAGACCACCGAGCAATCCAAATATTACCTCTAATGTACTGTTCATGATTTCTCCTTCTTCGCTTTACATACGTTTTTCATTTCAGATTCGTTCTTTATTCGTGATGCAGCACATTTTTTCAGGGGCTTGGAACTTTCGCCCCGCACCCCCTGCATCACCAAAGCATCTACAGTATAACGATGCAATGTAAAGTCCTCGACAGTGTAATGTAAAATCTGTGTAAAGTCTCGTAAGGACAAAGCCACTGTTCTTCGATTTTTTTCTTATTAAGTTTATGTAAAGCAGGCAATGGTATGCTTCTGTATGCATCAAAAAGATCACATATCAAAATGTTTTTATACATTTCAGTATGTGATCTTTAAGGTATGTATATCTTATTTCAAGTCGAACACACGTGAGATTTGGCAGGCAATTCTGGTCAACTTTGCTGACATTTATCTACTTTGCAGCAATATCTGTTTTTACATAATTTTGCGGAACAGATCTTTCAGGTCTTCTACGCTTGCATCTTTGGGATTGCCCGGTGCACAGGCATCTGCATGAGCAGATTCTGCCAGGAAATCAAGGTCTTTTTCTTTGATTGCTTCCAGTTTTGTCGGGATTCCGACATCAACAGAAAGTTTTCTTACGGCATCGATTGCTGCTTTTCTGTATTCTTCTACGGACATATCATCAACACCTTTGACTCCCATCGCACGTGCGATCTCACGGTATTTCTCGCCTGTGCAGTCCTGATTGTATTCCATAACGATCGGCAGCATCATTGCACATGCAACACCGTGCGGTGTATCATAAACAGCACCTAAGGTATGTGCCATGGAGTGTGCGATTCCAAGTCCTACGTTTGAGAATCCCATGCCGGCGATGTACTGGCCAAGTGCCATGCCTTCGCGGCCTTCCTTTTTGTTTTCTACTGCATCTCTTAAAGAAGCGGAGATCAGTTTGATCGCTTCCAAATGGAACATATCGGTCATTTCCCATGCAGCTTTTGTAGTATATCCTTCGATTGCATGTGTCAGGGCATCCATACCTGTCGAAGCAGTCAGTCCTTTCGGCATGGAGGACATCATTTCCGGATCGATCACTGCGATGATCGGCATATCGTGCGGGTCTACGCAGACAAACTTACGTTTACGCTCTACATCGGTGATAACATAGTTGATCGTAACTTCTGCTGCTGTTCCGGCTGTGGTTGGTACCGCAATGATCGGTACACATGGATTTTTGGTCGGTGCAGTTCCCTCCAGACTTCTGACATCTTCAAATTCCGGATTGGCAATGATGATACCGATTGCTTTTGCAGTATCCATGGAAGAACCGCCGCCGATGGCGATGATATAATCTGCTTTGGAATCTTTAAATGCCTGAACACCATGTTTTACATTGTCGATGGTCGGGTTCGGCTTGATATCAGAATAGAGCTGGTATGCAAGTCCGGCTTTTTCCAGCCGATCTGTTACTTTTGAAGTAACGTTGAATTTAACCAGATCCGGATCAGAGCATACAAATGCTTTCTGAAAACCGTGTGCCTGTGCTTCGTTTACGATCTCTGCAATCGCACCTGCACCATGAAAAGAGGTTCCGTTTAAGTTGATTCTGTTTGCCATAGTTATTACATCCCTTCTGTAAAATTTTAACGTTTCCGGCAATGATTTTGCTGTATCTATGTAGCTGTGCATCATCATTCCGTTTCACTTTGTTATTATCTTAACACTTTTGCACAAAAAGAAAAGTGACAAAACAGACTAAATGTAACATTTATCAAAAATACTTTGCAACGAAATCACAGGCAGATATCTGCCTGTCAGAATCCGGGACAATCTATTGTTTACCTGACCATATCCAGTTTCTCAAACAGTTCTTTTAGTTTTACCGGCATCGCTTCTACCATCAGTTCTGCCAGTCCTTCTGGTGCGGCCATCTTTTTCCCAAGCACCCATTTTACGGTCATATAGACAGAACTTCTGCAATACATTTCCAGCAGATCATGCATCTCTTCTTTCATTTTACATCCGGTTTTTTCCTGGATCAGATTTTCATAAAATGCCAGAATTAGTTCAAAATCATGTTCCCTCAGAGAATTCTGTTCATCATAGCGGAACGCTGCAGCAAAAAACTGTTTCTCCTGCTCAATGTAGGTAAATTTCCGCACAAGTGCATCGTAAACACTTGTTCCTCTTCCCATATGCTCAAACGACTGATCCAGGATTTTTCCAAAATACCAGTTGATAAGGTCAAATTTATCCAGAAAATTGCGATAAAAGGTCTGTCTGGTCAGACCACATTTTTCTGCCAGCTGCTTTACTGTGATCGCATCCACTTTGGAAGTCTTCATACATTCCTTCATGGCTTCTGCTAATTTATACTTGGTTTTTTCGTTTTTCTCCATCTCCATTCCCTCGTCTTCGAATACTGAGGTGGCGGCTTTATCTGTTTTTTACTTTTCTGACTGCAGACCATGCACCGAATTTTTTCGTTCCGTTTATCTTCTGATAAGCCCGTATCCTCACATAGCATCTTTTTTTATTTTTTAATTTCTTATTCTTTACGACGAGTTTTTTCGTATTTTTCGTTATGTACTTTGTTGTTATTGCACCTTTGTTTTTCTTTGCTTTTCCTGAAGTCGGATAGACTTTGATCTGATATCCGGAAGCTTTTGACACTTTTCTGGCAAGTGTTATGGTCACTGTCGGGGACGTCTTTTTCTTTTTCGCACTTTTGATCTTCGCTTTTCCGACTTTTATACTGCTTTGTGTATCCGGCTTTCTGTCAGGCGTCTTTTCATCATCCTTTCCGGTTGCCGTTTCCGCCTTTTTCTGCACCACTGTAACTTTGCAGTTCGCTGTGATATTTCCAGCCTCGCTTACCGCTGTGATCACGGAAGTTCCTATAGTATGTGCTGTAATTTCTCCACATTCATTGACGGTTGCAACTGCCGGATTTGTGCTTGTAAAATAAATTCTCTTATTCCTGGCATCTTCCGGATGTATGATCGCTGTCAGTTTTTCCGTGCTTCCCGGCGTCAGCTCCATACTGTCCTTATCAAATAAAATCTGCTGCGGTTCTTCCTTTCTATCCGAAGAAAGATATGCTTTCTCATATACCGTTCTGTAAGTATAGGACGCATCTTTTCCATCCCGGTCATTCAGATGCTCATAAGTGATCTCATAGACGCCGCCCACTTTAAAAGCAATGGAATTGTCCGCATATGAGATCAGCGTACCATTGGCCTGATATGCCTGAGAATCCAGAAGATTCGCCGGATCAATTTTCCAGACTGCTCCACTGTTCAGACATCTGACCGTCACTGTCGTATCTGACGTCGGTTTCAGTCCATTGTAAAACTGGCATGTCCACATTCCGGACGGTGCAAAACCACTCTCTGAAATGGTAACTCCTTTTGCCGGCCATGCCACAACTTCTGCATCATAATCCTGTGTTCCTGTCATTTTGTGGCATCCCTGCTGCAATGTATTTCCTACACCGATGTATTTCCATGACGGATTCAGCAGATTATAGCGATGTCCTCTGCTATAATATTGCCCGGTTCCATAACTGTCGTCCAGGGCATTGCTGATACTTCCAATGATGTTTGTGCTGAGAATGCCACACATAAACAGATTTTCTCCGGAACCGCTCTGGCACTTTGCATAGTATTCATCGCTTAATCCGTCCAGTTGAGGCGGAAAATGCGGATTTGGATTGCTGATCTTGTTTTTGGACAGATACACCGTATAGGTTGATTTGCACTGTGCATCTGCGGATAACTCTTCTGAATACTCCAATGGATTCAGTCCACCGCCTGCACGGATCGCATTCAGAAAATCCACTGCCCCTTTTGCAATTCCTTCGCTTAATTTTCCTCCTTCTATTGTATCCAGAGAATCATAGGACGGTTCTACTTCATAATAAGATTTTTCTGCATTAAATTCTTCTACTGATTTTGCATAATAATCTCTCGCCTGTTTCAGCTGCTGCTTTTCCTGTGCCGTGTACGCTACAGGATTCCATTCTGCCAGCAATTCCTTATTGACAAATCCATTGATCACCCAGTACTGGCTCTTGTCGCTTCCTTTTGGATAATACATGAGTCCTATCGCATTTCCATTTTTACAGGTATAGTTTTTCCCTTTTTCTGCAAATTCCAGCGGATTTGGATAGCGATATTCCGGAAAACTGATCAGGCTGCTTCCCATCAGCTGATAGCAGGCACTCTGCCCAGTATCATTACAATAATCATATACCGTGCTGTAATTATCTGCAAGCTGTGCCCCGACATTAAACAATTGTTCGTCAAAACAGGTCGGCGTGTCATATCCATGCAAATAAGATACTGCATTCCACATCTCTGCCGCATGTTTATTGAGATTTCGGTTATTTTCCGTCAGATTTGCCCCAAATCTTTCGTAGGCATCCGAATGATACTTTGTATAATAAATTACACCATATAAATTATCATCATAATCTATGGCTTCATAACCCAGGCGTACATAATGGTCTACCTTATCTCCATAATTATATACATTCGTCTCAAATCCCGGGCTGACGCTTCCATAGCAGACGATCACACCATCCGCATCTGTCTCCAGATACAGATAGTCACTGTACTTATCCCCGTAAAACGTATAAGCATATCCGCCCCAGTAAGATGGCGTTGTAAGCTTTGGTTTCCCAAACAGCTTTTCTACCTCTGCGATCTTCATGCCACTGTTTACTGTTTTTCCTCCTACTGTGATCAGTCTGCCTTCTATATTTGCTGCAGCACTTACAGTCACAGACATTGCAGGAACAAACGTCATAATCAGAAGCAGCACTGCCATAACAAGACATCCCGTTTTCTTTCGCAAATTTTTCATTTTGCTCTCCTCCTTTTGCCAAATATCCGCTATTGTGAAGCTTTTTAAAAATTATAGCATCTCCCGGTTATTTCTTCAACAGACAGGTTTGCAAAATACCATGAAATAGTTTCTCCGAAAGGTCATTCTATCATGTCTGAGATCCTGACCGCCCGCAGCGAATCTTCATAGATCTTTTGTACTTTCAGGAATGCTTTATGCACGCTGCAGTAGTCTGTGGCATTCCTGGAACAAAATCCATCTTCTTCCAGACATCGGTTTATTTTCATCGTGACTTCTGTTGATGATATGATATCAAACAGAGAAATGTTTTCCGGATTTTCAGAAAGCAGATATCCGCCTTTGATCCCTTCACAGGCTGTGATGATATTTGCGTCTTTTAATCTTTTTGTGATCTTTGGAATATAACTTTCCGGTATTGTGAACTACCCATTGTCTAAAGCCAATGGGCTTCCTGCTTCGCAGACCTCGCAAC
>ENA-UONZ01002117-UONZ01002117.1-human-gut-metagenome-genome-assembly--contig:-C93old-NODE-2117-length-16937-cov-36.044841_pt1 | contig 16937 bp, 16 predicted proteins | sample MGYA00242468_ERZ724015 | MGnify/ENA metagenome assembly ERZ724015
AGAAGTACGGTCTGAAGGCTGCACGTCGTGCTCCCCAGTTCTCCAAGCGCTGATTTATCTCAGTATGCACTTTTACGGCTCTGCTTCGGCAGAGCCGTTTTTTGCTGCCTGCTTTCCCGGAGAACGGGGGAGCACGACTGCGCATCTCCGGCGGTTGCCCCGTGAGGGGCGAGCCGGAGGCGCTTATAAAACATTGCTCAAGCATCGCGTGCAGGGCGCAGCCCTGCCAGCGATGCTCCCCAGTTCTCCAAGCGCTGATTTATCTCAGTGTGCATTTTTACGGCTCTGCTTCGGCAGAGCCGTTTTTTGCTGCCCCTTTCCCGGAGAACAGGGGAGCACGACTGCGCATCTCCGGCGGTTGCCCCGTGAGGGGCGAGCCGGAGGCGCTTATAAAACATTGCTCAAGCATCGCGTGCAGGGCGCAGCCCTGCCAGCGATGCTCCCCAGTTCTCCAAGCGCTGATTATATTTCAGTGTGCATTTTTACGGCTCTGCTTCGGCAGAGCCGTTTTTTGTTGCCCCTTTTCCGGAGAACAGGGGAGCACGACTGCGCATCTCCGGCGGTTGCCCCGCAAGGGGCGAGCCGGAGGCGCTTATTGATCTTTGCTCAAGCATCGCGTGCTAAAACAAAAGGCATGGGCTTGCGTCTATTCTGCAAACTTTTTATGAACCCTATTGACAAAGTGGGTGAATAGGAGTATATTTTTAGCAGTCGAGCAGATAGAGTGCTAAAAACAAAACAAACTGCTCCGTAGGAGGTGCGCAAAGCCATGAATAAGAACATCTGTATAATCAACTCACGGCTCTGCCGCCGCTGGGCGCAGAGCTGTTAGCAAAGAACTTATCCGTCCGCTAAAATAAACCTTCCGGTATGAATGGAGGCTTGACTTTATGAATACCAATCAATATACCCAAAAGACCCTTGAGGCTTTGCAGGCAGCCCAGCAGCTGGCTGTGGAGTACCAGCACAACGCGCTGGAGCCCGCCCACCTGCTGCACGCACTGGCTGCGCAGGAAAACGGCCTGATTCCCCAGCTGCTGCAAAAGCTGAACGTTGACCCCGGCAGCTTTGCCGCCGCCGTAGCGGAAAAGCTGTCCGCGCTGCCCCGGGTGTCCGGTTCCGGCCGTGACCCTGATAAGGTCTATATCTCGCAGGCAACCGATAAGGTGCTCAGCGCCGCCGCCCGCGAAGCCAAGGCCATGAAGGACGACTTCATCAGCGTGGAGCACCTGTTCCTTGGCCTGCTGGACGAGCAGGACCAGACTACCAGCGAGCTGTTCCGCGCCTTCAACCTGAAAAAGGACGCCTTTTTGCAGCAGCTTACCGCCGTGCGCGGCAACCAGCGGGTGACCACCGATAACCCGGAGGACACCTACAACGCATTGCAGAAGTACGGTCAGGATCTGGTGGAACTTGCCCGCAAGCAGAAACTGGACCCCGTCATTGGTCGAGATCAGGAGATCCGCAATGTGATCCGTATCCTGTCCCGTAAGACCAAAAACAACCCCTGCCTCATCGGTGAGCCCGGCGTTGGTAAAACCGCCATCGCCGAGGGTCTGGCGCAGCGCATCGTGCGCGGCGATGTGCCCGAAAACCTGAAGAATCGCACCGTGTTCAGCCTGGACATGGGCGCTCTGGTGGCCGGTGCAAAGTACCGCGGCGAGTTTGAGGAGCGCTTGAAGAGCGTGCTGAACGAGGTGAAGAAGAGCGAGGGCAAGATCATCCTCTTCATCGATGAGCTGCACACCATCGTGGGTGCCGGTAAGACCGACGGCGCTATGGACGCAGGCAATCTGCTCAAGCCCATGCTGGCGCGCGGCGAGCTGCACTGCATCGGCGCGACCACGCTGGACGAGTACCGTCAGTATATCGAAAAAGACCCCGCGCTGGAGCGCCGGTTCCAGCCGGTGCAGGTGGATGAGCCTACTGTGGAGGATACCATCTCCATCCTGCGCGGCCTGAAGGAACGGTACGAGGTGTTCCACGGCGTAAAGATCAACGATAGCGCCCTGATCGCCGCTGCCACCCTTTCCGACCGCTATATCACCGACCGCTTCCTGCCGGATAAGGCCATCGACCTTGTGGATGAAGCCTGCGCCATGATCAAGACCGAGATGGACAGTATGCCCAGCGAGATGGACGATCTGGCACACCGCATCACCCAGCTGCAGATCGAGCAGGTGAGCCTGAAAAAGGAGACTGACGCTCTGAGCCAGAGCCGTTTGAAGGATCTGGAAAAGGAGCTTGCCGAATTGCAGGATAAGTTCCGCAGCATGAAGGCAAAGTGGGAGAACGAGAAGAACGCCATTGGCAAGGTGCAGACCCTGCGTGAGCAGATCGAGCAGACCAATGCCGCCATCGAGAAAGCCCAGCGCGAGTACGACCTGAACAAGGCCGCCGAACTGAAATACGGCAAGCTGCCCCAGCTGCAAAAGCAGCTGGCCGAAGAGGAAAAGGTGGCTGCCGCCAAGAAGGAGGACAGCCTGCTGCGTGACCGCGTGACCGACGAGGAGATCGCCCGCATCGTGGCACGCTGGACCGGCATCCCGGTGGAGAAGCTGGTGGAGGGCGAACGCGAGAAGCTGCTGCATCTGGACGATGTGCTGCACCAGCGGGTCATCGGTCAGGACGAGGCTGTGACCAAGGTAAGCGAAGCCATTCTGCGCAGCCGCGCCGGTATCGCCAACCCCAACCGCCCCATCGGCAGCTTCCTGTTCCTCGGCCCCACCGGCGTGGGCAAGACCGAGCTGGCTAAGGCACTGGCACAGGCCCTGTTTGACGACGAGCGCAACATGGTGCGTATCGATATGACCGAATATATGGAGAAGTTCAGCGTCAGCCGTCTGATCGGCGCGCCTCCGGGATATGTCGGTTATGAAGAGGGCGGCCAGCTGACCGAGGCTGTGCGCCGCAAGCCTTACAGCGTGGTGCTGTTCGATGAGGTGGAAAAAGCCCACCCCGATGTGTTCAACATCCTGCTGCAGGTGCTGGATGATGGCCGCATCACGGATAGTCAGGGCCGTACCGTGGACTTCAAGAACACGGTCATCATCCTGACCTCCAATCTGGGCAGTGACATCATCCTGAACGATCTGGAGCAGCGCCGTGCGCAGGGCTCCAACGAGCTGAGCGAGGATGCAAAGCACCAGATCGACCTGCTGCTCAAGAGCAAGTTCCGTCCCGAATTTTTGAACCGTCTGGACGAGATCGTCTACTACAAGAGCCTGACCAAGGACGAAATGCGCAAGATCGTGGATCTGCAATTGCAGGATCTGCGCAACCGTATGGAGGAGGGCAAGCACCTCAAGCTGGAGGTCACCACCGCCGCCAAGGACTTCATCATTGATTCTGCCTACGACAGCGTCTATGGTGCACGTCCCATCAAGCGCTTCATCCAGAGCCGCGTGGAGACCCTGATCGCCAAGGCCATCATCAAGGGCGGTTATGCCGAGGGCGATACCCTGACGGTGGATTATGACGGCAGCGCATTGGTTCTGCGTTAAAATTTACCGGTTTTGTACATGGAGTACAGACCAAACGCTTGCACCCGTGTGCAGAATATGTTATTATAGAAAATAACATTGATGTGCTTTTCATCGTGGAAATGGCAACGATGGAAAGCACATTTTTGTATACGGAAAAGCCCGCTTGGCACGGTTGAAGCACAATGAAAATACAACGGGCAAATAAAACTAAATTTAAAACAGAAAGTTGAGTGTGATTCCCCTTTTTATGGACGATGGCAGTATGACGCTCTGGGTAGCGCTGGTAGTATTGGTGGTATTCTCCGCCTTTTTCTCCGCATCCGAGACCGCATTTTCTTCCCTGAATCAGATCCGCCTGAAAAGCCGCGCCGAGGACGGCGATGCCTCTGCCGCCCGGGTGCTGGAAATGGCTGAAAAATACGATAAGCTGCTCTCCACCATCCTCATCGGCAACAATATCGTAAACATTGCCGCAGCCTCCATTGGCACCATCATTTTCACCAAGATGCTGGGTGCAGAGCGGGGCGCTACGGTGTCCACCATGGTGCTGACCGTGGTGGTGCTGATTTTTGGCGAGGTGACCCCCAAGAGCCTTGCCAAGGAGATGCCGGAAACGGTAGCCACCGCAGTTGCACCGGCGCTCAGCCTGCTGATGCTGGTATTTACCCCGCTGACATGGCTGTTCAGCCAGTGGAAGCGCTTTCTGGGGCACTTTGTCCACAGCACCGAGGAGGACACCATCACTGAGGGCGAGCTGATGACCATGGTCAGCGAAGCCGAGAATGACGGCGAACTGACCGACCGGGAAAGTGAGCTGATCCGCAGCGCCATCGAGTTTGATGATGTGGAAGTGGAAGAGATCCTGACCCCCCGCGTGGATGTGATCGCGGTGGAGGACGATATGCCGCTGGAAGAGGTGGCACAGACCTTTGCGGAATCCGGCTACTCCCGTCTGCCGGTGTACCACGACACCATTGATAACATCATTGGTGTGGTACATGAAAAGGACTTCTACATGGCACGCCTGAAAAAGGAGACCAAGCTGGAGGATCTGGTCAAGCCCACCCTCTACACCACCGGCTCCACCCAGATCTCCCAGCTGCTGCGCACCCTGCGCGAGCAGCACCATCACATGGCTGTGGTGGTGGACGAGTACGGCGGCACCGAGGGCATCATCACGCTGGAGGACATTCTGGAGGAGCTGGTAGGCGAGATCTGGGATGAGCACGACGAGGTGACCGAGGACTTCCGCAAGCAGTCGGACGGCAGCTGGATCGTGCTGGGCAGCGCCGGTGTGGACGACCTGTACGAGCGGCTGGGTCTGCCGGAGGACGAGGATATCGACTCCAACACGGTGAACGGTCTGGTGCAGGAAAAGACCTGCCGTCTGCCCAAGGTAGGCGACCGCTTTACGCTGGGCAGCTACGACGGCGTGGTCACCCGTACCGCCAAGCGCCGCGTGACCGAGGTGCGTCTGACTCCCGCAGAAAAGTCTGAGACTAAAAAGGACGAAGAGGAAAAAGGCCACTTTGGCAGAATGACCTCTAAATAAAACACTGACCGGCTGCTGCACAAAACGTGCGGCAGCCGGTTTTTCGTTACGACCCCTCCCGTGAAAATGCGTTTGGAGCGCTCCGCAGAGCGCATTTAAAATCGTCTGATTTGCCTATAAAAAAATCCCCTCGGCGAGCAGCGCCGGGGGGATTTTTTTCAGGATTTACTTAGGCTGGCGGCCAATATAAGCCAGAATGCCGCCGTCGGCGTAGAGGATCTGGCCGTTCACAAAGTCGGATGCGTGGCTGGCAAGGAACACGCAGGGGCCAACCATGTCCTCCGGGTCGCCCCAGCGGCCTGCGGGGGTCTTGGCAACGATGAAGCTGTCAAAGGGATGACGGCTGCCGTCCGGCTGACGCTCACGCAGGGGAGCGGTCTGGGCGGTGGCAATGTAGCCGGGACCCATGCCGTTGCACTGGATGTTGTACTCGCCGTACTCAGAGGCGATGTTCTTGGTCAGCATCTTCAGCGCACCCTTGGCGGCAGCGTAGGCAGAGACGGTCTCGCGGCCCAGCTCGCTCATCATGGAGCAGATGTTGATGATCTTGCCCTCGCGCTTTTCCATCATGTCGGGCAGCACGGCCTTAGAGCAGTTGAAGGCACCGCCCACATGGACGTCGATCACACGCATAAAGTCGGCGTGGCTCATCTCGATCATGGGCACGCGCTTCATCAGACCGGCGTTGTTTACCAGAATGTCCACCGGGCCGACCTCGGCCTTGATCTTTGCCACCATGGTGTTTACGGCGTCCTCGTCGGAAACGTCTGCCACATAGCCGTGGGCGTCGATGCCGGCAGCCTTGTAGGCGGCCATGCCTTTCTCCAAGCTGGCCTCAGAGGAGCAGTTGAAGCAGATGACGGCGCCGCACTTGGCCATGCCCTCTGCGATGGAAAAACCGATGCCGTGGGCACCGCCGGTGATCAGGGCCACCTTGCCCTGCAGGTTGAATGCAGACAGATCCATGATGTTCTCCTTTTTTCACAGTATCCAAGTTAATTTTTTAGCAAAACGCCCCGTGCCGGTTTCCCGGTACGGGGCGTTTGATTGGTGCTTTTTAGCGCAGGTCAGTGGTAGCGATGTTGTCCATGTCGTCAAACTCCATGTTCTCGCCGCCCATTGCCCAGATAAACGTATAGTTCGAGGTGCCTACGCCGCTGTGAATGCTCCAGGAGGGGCTGATGACAGCATCCTCGTTGTGCATCACGATGTGGCGGGTCTGGGTAGGCTCGCCGCACATATGGAACACCACCTGCCCCTCGGGCAGTTCAAAGTAGGTATAGATCTCCATGCGCCGCTCGTGGGTGTGGCTGGGCATCGTGTTCCAGTTGGAACCCGGTGCCAGCTCGGTCATACCCATGCTCAGCTGGCAGGTCTTCAGCACATCCGGGTGGATGAACTGGTTGATGGTGCGCTTGTTGCAGGTGTCCACGCTGCCCAGCGGGCGGTGGTTTGCATCAGCCATCTTGATCAGACGGGTCTGATAAGCGCAGTGTGCCGGAGCAGAGACCATGTAGAACTTGGCGGGATGCTCCGGGTCGGCGGAAGCAAAGGTGACTTCCTTGGTGCCCTGCGTAATGTACAGGCAGTCCTTATAGCCCAGCTCGTACTTTACGCCATCGGCCACCACGATACCGGTGGAATCCTTGCCGATGTTGAACATGCCGATCTCGCGGCGCTCCAGGAAATAGTGGGTGCCGAAGTTGGCCCAGATGTCGATGCCCTTGTCGATGGACACGGTCTCGTGCACCGGCATGCAGCCCAGCGTGACCATACGGTCCACGTGGCTGTAAACGGCCACCACTTCATCTGCCTTGTACAGGCCGGTGATCAGCATCTCGTCCCGCATTTCCTCGGTGGTATAGCGCTTAAAATCCTTCTGGTTACAGGAATAACGGATATCCATGGCGGACTCCCTCCTGCTCTTAGCGCTGGATACGGCCGGAACCGTCGCCGCCGGCCAGCTTCTCGACCTCGGACACGGTCATCATGTTGTAGTCACCCTCGATGGAGTGCTTCAGAGCGGAAGCTGCAACTGCGAACTCCACAGCCTCCTGGGTGCTCTTGCCGGTCAGCAGGCTGTAGATCAGGCCGCCGCCGAAGGAGTCGCCGCCGCCAACGCGGTCGATGATGTGCAGGTCGTACTTCTTGGAGAAGCAGTACTCGCCCGAAGCAACGTCGTACAGCATAGCGCTCCAGCCGTTGTCGAATGCGCTGTGGCTCTCACGCAGGGTGATAGCGACCTTCTCGAAGTGGAACTTGTCAGCCAGCTGCTTGGCAACGCTCTTGTAGCCCTCAGCGTTCAGCTTGCCGCCGTAGATATCGGTAGCCTCGGCCTCGATGCCGAACACGTCCTTTGCGTCCTCCTCGTTGGAGATGCAGACGTCAACGTACTGGCACAGATCGGTCATGGCAGCGCGGGCCTGCTCACGGGTCCACAGCTTGCCGCGGTAGTTCAGGTCGCAGCTGATCTTCACGCCGTGAGCCTTAGCAGCCTTGCAGGCCTCGCGGCAGATCTCGACAACGTTCTCGCCCAGAGCCGGGGTGATGCCGGTGAAGTGGAACCAATCCACGCCCTCGAAGATCTTATCCCAATCAAAGTCGGAGGGCTGAGCCAGCTGGATGGCGCTGTTGGCACGGTCGTAGATGCAGACGGAACCACGCTGAGAAGCGCCCTTCTCGTTGTAGTAGATGCCCACACGGTCACCACCGCGGGTGATCATGCTGGTATCAACGCCGTAGCGGCGCAGGCTGTTGACAGCGGCCTGACCGATGGCGTGTGCGGGGAGCTTGGTGACGAAGGCTGCGTCCAGACCGTAGTTGGCCAGAGAAACAGCAACATTGGCCTCGCCGCCGCCGAAGCTGAACTCCAGGCTGTTAGCCTGAACGAAACGCTCGTAGTTGAAGGGCTGCAGACGGACCATCAGTTCGCCAAAAGTAACGACTTTCATTGGTTATTCTCCTTTATATCAGGTGTTTCATCATCCCGCCGCAGGGCATACCCGCTGCGGCGGGGCTTTTACGGTAAAAGGGGGACAGGCGCTTATGCCTGCACCAGATGGAAGGCAAAGCCGGCGATCTCGTCTGCCATGTAGCAGGCAACGGTCTTGCCGTTCTTCACGTTCTTGCTGTCCAGATCGAACTTCACGCCACGCTGAGACAGGTGGTAGATGGCGCGGTCCACGTTGTTGCAGCCGATGGCGATGTGGCCATTGGTGCCGCGACCGGGCTTCTTCATGATCTCGAACTCCTTGTTGCCAACAAAGATGCTGGAGTTACCGGGAGCGACCTTCATGTTCAGCATAGCGCCGATCAGGTTAGCCACCTTCATGGCCTCTTCCTCGTTGTCGGTGTTGATGCCGACGTGCAGCAGCTTCAGGCCCAGCATGGTGTCAACAGCTTCCTTGCTCTGTGCGGTGATCTTTGCCCAGTCGCCGGCCTTGATCACATCGCTCTTGCACATCCAGGTGCCGCCCACGGCAAAGATCTGGTCATAGCCCAGATAATCGTTGACGTTCTTGGCGTTGACACCGCCGGTGCACATCCAGCGAGCGCCCTTCAGGGCAGCGCCGATGTTCTTCAGCATGCCCACGCCGCCGTTTGCCTCAGCGGGGAAGAACTTCAGAGCCTCGCAGCCCATGTTCATGGCCTGCTGCATCTCGCCTGCGGAGCAGGTGCCGGGCATCATGATGCCGCCCTTGGCGATGACGTGCTTGCAGACCTCGGGGTCGAAGCCGGGAGCAACGATGAAGGAAGCACCGGCAGCCATAGCACGGTCGGCCTGCTCGCAGGTCAGAACGGTGCCGGCACCCAGCAGCATCTCGGGCATCTCCTCGTGGATCTTGCGGATGCACTCTTCAGCACAGGCAGTGCGGAAGGTGACCTCAGCTGCGGGCAGACCGCCCTCAGCCAGAGCCTTGCACAGGGGCAGGGCCTCATCAACGCTGTTGAAAGCGATAACAGGGATAATGCCGATCTGATAGACCTTTTCTACGATGGGATTCATAACGCATTTCTCCTTTTATATTTGAACTCTCTCGGTGCGTCGGGTTTGCTCCTGTGGGCGCAATACCCCCATACGCGCTTATGATACTAGTATAAACGAACAGCCTGTCTTTGGTAATGCTCAACAAGCACAATGTTTGGCATAATAGCTTGTATACATTGCACAAAAATGACGAATGACCCGAAAAATTGGGGCAGAAGCCGGTAAAAATGCTGGAAAATTGCTGCAAAAACTGGCTCAGATGCCAAGGGTTTCCAGTATCTCGGCCACGCCGTCGTGGTCGCAGTCGGCCTTGCTGACAAGGTGCGCCAGCGCCCGGATCTCCGGCATACCGTTGGCCATCACAGCGGCCACCCCGGCCTTTTGCAGCATGGCGCGGTCGTTCTCGCTGTCGCCCACCGCAAGAGTGCACGCGTGCGGGACGCCCAGCCGGTCGGCCAGTGCGCGCAGCGCCTCGCCCTTGTCCACACCGGCGGCGGTCACCTCCACATTTTTCGGCGACCCCTGTACGATCTCTACGCCCGGGACGGCATGAAAGCGGGGCAAGGCAGCCGTAGCCTGCTGCGGGGTTTCAAAGAACACGCAGAGCTTTTCAATGGCAAAGGCGTTGCGGCTCATCCACTCGGCTGCGTCCCGCAGAATGGTAAAGCGGCCATCGTTGGGCTGGCACGCTTCGGTGCCGTCCTTCTTTGCTGCCCGGGCAGCGGCCAGCGCAATGCTGCGGGCATCGGTGCAGGCGTATCCGTCCGAGAAAATGCGCAGGTCGGCGTGGCAGCTCTCGCAGACGGCAAAGGCCTCGCGGGCAGTCTCCACCGGCATCAGGCTGTGCAGCAGGCAGACCGGGGTGCTGGTGCGGTGCTCTTTTGCGTTGGAATAGCGGCTGTACACTGCGCCCACGGGGTCGGTGCCCAAATCCCACACGGCGGCACCGTTGCAGGTGATGACGTAGCGGATGCCGGGCAGCTGCGCCACCTCCGGCGGCAGACTGGCCAGCGGTCGGCCGGTGGCGGGCACGATGTACACGCCTTTATCCACAGCAGCTTGCAGAGCGGCGCGGGTGCGGGGGGTGACGTGCCCCTCGCGGTTCAGCAGGGTGCCGTCCAGATCCAGCGCGACCAGACGGATGGCGGAAAATTCTTGTGGCATGACGTACTCCTTTTATAAATAAGATGCAGCTTGTTTTTATTGTATCGCAGGGAAAACATTTGCGCAAGTGGACGGAATGTGCTATAATAACACGTCAATTCACATAAAAAATAGGAGAAACGACATGAAACTTAGCCAACTGCGCAGCCGGTGCCGCCCGCATTTGTGGTACCAGCTGTACTGGGTGGTGTACCTGATCTGGTTCTTCTGGCTGGACCTCACCGTCACCGCCCCGAAATATATCCTGCACAGCCCGCTGGACGATCTGATCCCCTTTAACGAGTGGTTTGTGCTCCCCTATTGCAGCTGGTTTCTGCTGCTGGCGGGGGTGACGGCGGCACTGTGGTGGTGCGATACCGCCAGCTATGATAAGCTTTGCCTGACCATGTTTTCCGGCATGACCTTCTGCCTGATCGTGTACATGATCCTGCCCAACGGGCTGGAACTGCGCCCTGCTGTGGAGACCCTTGGCAGGGACAACCCGGCGCTGCGGATCATGCAGCTGCTGTGGAAGGCGGACGCCGCCGTGAACGTCTGCCCCTCCATCCACTGCCAGAGCTCTGCCTGCATGGCAATGGCCTTCAGCCACAGCAAGCTGGCAGAGGGCAAGCCTCTGCGCAAGGTGTTGGCATGGGTGTGGGCGGCGCTGATCTGCCTGTCCACCGTGTTCACCAAGCAGCACTCGGTCATTGACGTGGCCTGCGGCTTGGCGGTGGCTTTTGTGTGGCTGCCGGTGGTGTACCGCCCGGCGCGGGCACTTCATTGAACAAAATAGCAAAAAATTGCCCTTGATTTTCGGTTGCTCCTGCTATTGACAGTTGCCCGGCAGTTGGGTAATATGGTCATATACTAGTATATCACCAACTGACCCCGAAGGGAGAACACTGCAATGGCATCTTTGAGTGCGAGGGAACAGGCGTATCAGACCATCCGAAGCCGGATCATCACCATGGAGCTGAAGCCCGGCGACCCCCTGAACGACAGGGAGCTTGCGGAGCAGATGGGCATCAGCCGCACCCCCATGCGGGAGGCGCTGATCATGCTCAACATTGCCCACATGGTAGACATCAAGCCGCAAAGCGGTACCCATGTGGCGCCCATTGACCTGAAGCGGATGGAGCTGGAGCAGTTTGCCCGCTTCACCCTGGAAAAAGAGATTTTGAACCGCGTGCGCGGCCGCTTGACAGACCAGCAGGAGCAGGAGTACCGGCAGATCATCGAGAACTACCGCTTACTGGAAGCCGACCTGACCCAGCCGAACCGGGAGACCCGCCTGCTGGAACTGGACAACCAGTTCCACCGCAAGGCCTTTGAAATCACCGGCATGGAGGCGCATTTTGACCACATGCTGGGTGAGCTGCAGCACGTGGAGCGTATCCGCAAGTTCAGCTTGCAGACCAACGAGAACAAGTCCGTCTGCGCTGCGCACACCCGCATTCTGGAAATGGTGCTGCACGGTACCGCCGATGAACTGGGCGAGGCGCTGGAAAGCCACCTGAACCGCTATAAGCTCTCGGTGGAGCAGGCCCGCAGCGTCCATCCAGAGTATTTCACCGAAGGGTGAAAAGAAATTGTTTAAATATGGCTCCAAAACACCTGCAGGTGTTTTGGAGCCATATTTATTTATACAATATAAAAAGCCCGCCGGCAGAGCAGTGCATCGCTGTCTGTCGGCGGGTTTTCTGTTAAGCAGCAGGGAAAAAGGTTAGTTCTGCTTGCCGGCCTCGGCCTTCATGGCGTTGTAGCCGATGAACACGGTCCAGACGTAGGCGCAGGTCTTGGGGATCATCAGCATACCGATCATGGGGTTCACGTCTGCCCACAGGACAACGGGGATATAGAAGCCGAAGCTCAGCACGATGGTCAGCCACATCCAGCGGAAAGCCTTGTCGTTGTTCTGCTTGGCGCTGCGGTAGAACAGCACGATGATCAGCAGACCCAGCAGGGCAAAGGGCACATTGCGCAGGATGCCCCATGCCAGCGGGGTGTGGTTGGTGAGCCACTGGTTCTGCGGCATCATGCACAGCACAACGCGCACAGCGGACAGGGCGTACACGGCGACGGTCACGTTCTTCTGACCCTCGATCTGGTAGCGCTTGCGCCAGACGTAGTACAGCAGCACATAGAACACGGTCATGGTCACAGAGGTGATTCACTTGCCCAGACCCAGCGGCACGGCGTAGTTTTCCAGACCGGTGGTGCACAGTGCCAGTGCGCGGGGCACCAGATGGAAGGAGTCGCCCGCGCCCAGTACAACGGCCATCAGACCGAACAGGCGGAACTGGGTGCCAGCCTTGCTGCCGCGGATCATGCGGATGCCCACCGTGAGCACGGTGACCAGATAGAAGATGTCGAAAACGGTTTCAATAACAGCTCTCATACGTTTTTCTCCTTTATTTGTTTTGATTGCAGTTTTTTGATTTTATAGCGAACCGGCGCGGCAGAGCCGTACCGGAAGCATCGAAGGGAAAAGGGCTTGCAGTAGTATGGTCTGCGGGGCGCAGAAACCAAATTGAACTATGTTCACATTGGGGCTTAAAAAACTCCCACAAGGCTTGTGGGATGTTTTTTTGCTTAATAAATGGTCCTGCGCACGATCTCCAGCACCGCAGAGGGGTCGAAGCTCTGCTGCACCACTGCGGACAGCATCAGGGAGAACAGGATGCCCGCAAACTGTTCCGGGGTGAACTGCTCGGTAAAAGCACCCGGACGGATCTTGGCATCGTGGCGCAGCACGTTGCACAAGGCGTCCAGAATGTGCTGCCATGTCTGCCGCATCTGCTGCTTGCCGTCGGCAGTGTCCTGCTGCACAAAACCCAGCGCGTGGTGGGTGAAGAAGCCGGGATACTGCTGGCAGCCGTATTCCATCTGCCGGTACATCCACCGGATGCAGGACAGGGTGTCCTGAAACACGGCTTCGTCCTCCGGGTGGCGGAAGATGTCGTTCCAGATGCTTTCCACGGCCGCGCTTACCAGCTCGGTTTTGGAGCCGAAGTAGTTGTAGATACAGCCCACGGAGACCCCACAGGCGGCCGCGACCGCACGGATGTTGACCGCTGCCCAGCCGTTCTGCTGGATCAGCTCCCGGCTGGTTTTCAGGATGTCTGCCTTGGATGTTGCCATTGGATTCATACACTCACCCTCCAACATGAACAACGTTCACGATGCACAGTATACAGCGACGGTTGGCTGCTGTCAAGAGGAAAATAAAATTTTTTGTAGCTCTATTTCGCCGTCTGCACAGCGGCAGGAAACGAAAGCTGCATATATGCAACCTGTTTCATGTTTCTGCCACCTAAAATGTACCAAATTCATGTCAAAATGGTAACAGTTCTTGTTTCATCGTTGATTTTTGACGAAAAAAGCTTGCTTTTTTTGTCAATGTGCGTATAATAAGAGAACATCAGCCCAACCAAGGCAGTTGGTATGCTGCCGGGGGCTGACACCAACAAAAGAAGAAAAAGGAGATAATCCCTATGAAGCTCAAGACTGTTGCAATTGCCGCTGCCGCTCTGGCACTGGCTGTCGGCATGACCGCCTGCGGCGGCGCTGCCTCTACCGCTGCATCCTCCACCGCATCCTCTGCTGCTGCCTCTTCCGAGGCTGCTTCCTCCGAGGTTGCTTCCTCCGAGGCTGAGGCCACTTCTGCCGAGTACACCGTGTACAACACCACCGGCAGCAAGGTGACCGAGCTGTACCTGTACGATGCAGGCTCTGAGGACAAGGGCGAGAACCTGGCAGGCGAGGGTCTGGCTGACGGCGAGAGCATCGTCATCACCCGCGATGTCGAGGCTGACAAGCAGGCTGACGTTGTCTACGTTCTGGAGTTCACCACCGAGGACGGCAACACCCAGAGCTTTGACACCCTGCACTACGAGGTGGCTCCCATCTCTCTGAAGAGCGTGGACGCCGCTGCCGGCGCTACCGCTATTGCTTTCGAGGCTCCCCAGAAGTAAGAGCAAACCCTTACATCCGCAAACAGAAAAAGGCTGCTGCACCGTGCGTGCAGCAGCCTTTTTTGTATAAAATCATATCACATCCGGAACCCACGGAAGCCCCAGCCGCCGCAGCAGCAGTTGCACAGCAGGTTCAGTAAGATCATGCTCCAGCACCAGCGCAAAAGCCCGCCGGGCTGGGCGTAGGTGGTCTGGGTGCGGTAGGTCTGGCCGGGGTTCTGCATCCGGCGCAGGTGCATCTGGTACTCGGTGTTATTCGGGTCCAGCTGCACGGCGCGGCGGGCGTCCTGCAAAGCGTCCACGCTTTTGCCAAGCCCCTGATTGGCCAGCGAAGAGAGATAGTACCACCGCGCATTGCGGCCGGTCATGCCGTCCAGCACCCGGCGCGCCTCGGCGTAGCGGCCATTGGCCACAAAATTGCGGGCGGCCTGCATCTCCGGGGTGTCGGTGCCGGAGGCGCTGGGCCCGGCCTGCTGGTAGCCGCCAAAGCCAAAACCGAAGCCAAAGGGGTCGAAGCCTTCAAACCCGTCAAAGCCATCAAAGCCGGTGTAGCCGTAATTCTGCTGGCCATAGCTCTGGCGGTTATAGCTTTGCTGCTGGTAGCCGCCGTAGGGGTTGCCGCCCATCTGGGGGCCGGTATCGCCCTTGGTAATGGCATCGTAGGCGGCCTGCACCTCCTTGAAGTGCTCCTCGGCCGTGGGGTCGTTGGGGTTCAAATCCGGGTGCCAGCGCTTGCACTTGGCGCGGTATGCTTTTTTGATCTCGTCGTCGCTTGCGCCGCGCTGAACGCCCAGCACCTCATAGGGATCTCTCATGCTCGGTATACTTCCTCACTCATTATACTGACGGTACAGCACCGCTGCACCGCATCCGTTTTATTTTACCGGAACATCGGCACAAAATCAAGACGCATTGGGCTTTCCGGTGCGTTTTGCGTTTTTGCAGTTGTATTTCAGCCACACGCCAGAATACAGGATGTTGCGCAGCAGGTCCACGTCCTCCACGCAGGGCAGACGCTCAAAGTTCTGCGCGCAGCGTGCCAGCAGCAGCTCAAAGATGTCCAGCATCTCTTCCTCATAGTCCGGGTGGGTGCTCAGCTCCCGCAGGGGATTGTATGCGCCCCGGCGCTTGTCGCGGGGCAGGTCATCGTAGGCGTCCAGCAGGTAGATGAACTTGCCCAGATGGAAGCCGATGCTGCGCAGCTCCGGTGCCCAGCGGTCCTGCCGGTAGTCGAACAGCTCTGCCATCAGTGCACCAAAGCAGCCGGACACCGCGTCAAGGTCAGTGCTGCCGGCGGCCTCGTACTCAGCAAGCTTGGCAAGACAGGCGCGGATCGCATTGCACTGACGCGGCCAGCGCTGGGCAGCCTCGGCAGTGCTGTTGTCCAGCAGGGTGCTGTACCCCAGCGCCAGCAGATTATGGTCATCCTGCCATTTGTCCTGCGCATTATAGTAGTGCAGCGCCACGCTCAGGTCGGCGCAGTAGTCGGTGGGGTCGGCGCTGCGCCAAAGTACACCGTGTACCGGGTGGATGGGGCAGCGGCTGATACCGCTGTCTGCGGGGGTCTCGCCCTCGTACAGGCTGCACAGCAGGATATTTAAAAAGGTCAGGTCATAGCTCAGGCTGAACCGTCCCCGCAGCCCATGCAGAGCATCGATGCGGCGGCACAGCCCGCAGTAGGCTGAGCGGTAGCGGGTCTGCGCCTCGGGGCTGAGGCTGGCCCGATCCGGGATCACATATCCAAACATGGCGGCTCAGCTCTTTTTGATGAACTGGGTGCCGCAGCGGGGGCAGGAGATCTGGATGCGTCCGCGTCCCCGGGGCACCCGCAGCTTCTGACGGCACTGGGGGCAGCGGTAGTAGTGGTACAGCTTGCGGTTGGCCCACTGCTCCTTCAGGCTGCGGAACTTGTTATTGAACCGGTCCTTCAGGCTGTAAAAGCGGTAGTTCTCCTCGGTGCGCTTGGAAATGTTGCGGCTCAGGCTGCGGTAGTAGCACAGGATCAGCAGCGCTGCGCCCAGCCATGTGAACAGGGAAATGCGGGTGAGCAGCGATACCAGCAGCATCACGATGGAGCTCATGCTCAAAAACTGGTTCAGGCCATCGGTGCCGTAGCGCCCGATCATGAATTGACGGAACTTTTCTCTCATAGGTTTTCGCATCCTCTTCTCTGGGACTTTACACACGGAAACGCAGGGCAGCAGCGCCGCCCTGCGGAATACTTTGTGCTTCTAGGATATCAGTCAACCATGATAAAATTTTGAACAGACTGCAAATCTATCATGAAAGGACGAAAATTAAACGTTTTGCTCCTCCCGGCTGCGCACGGTGAGCACCGCTTCGGTGTCCAGTGCGCCCTCCATGCGGCAGTGCAGCACGGCGCGTCCGGCCTCGCCGGTGGTGGCAAGGTAGGTGCCCGCCATGCCGCCCCGCAGGGGCACTACGCTGGGACCCAGAATTTTCAGCGGCCCCTCCACGGACAGGCAGACGGCCTCGCCGCAGTAGGGCAGCAGGTTGCCGTTCTGGTCGATGGCGCGCAGGCTGACCGCGGCGCAGTCCCATGTGGGGCCGTCGGTCAGCAGGGGGTTGTGCACGGTGCATTCCAGTCGGACGCTCTGCACCGGCTCCCGCACCACGGTGCGCACGGCGCGGCCATGCCACACCGCCTCGAACCGGTACACCGGCGCGGAACTGCCCAGCACACCGATGTATTTGTAGTACATCCGCAGCAGCTCGCTCCAGCTCAGCCGCAGCGAGAGCATCCGCGCCTTGGAAAGGGGCGAAAGCGCCAT